>Ga0302123_10001803_pt1 | contig 14915 bp, 22 predicted proteins | sample CB21_321_MG_FD_203109 | JGI IMG/M metagenome (GOLD analysis project Ga0302123, IMG submission 203109) | Marine microbial communities from Western Arctic Ocean, Canada - CB21_32.1 | ecosystem: Environmental > Aquatic > Marine > Oceanic | place: Canada: Western Arctic Ocean | collected 2017-09-28 | reverse complement strand
CTTCTTCGACAAACAGCGAACAATGTATTGTTGCATGAGCTAGAAGATTTGCGTATTCTACACGACTTAAGTTATCAGAAGACGGCATAAAGTAATTAACGAACGTTCCATCATTCATGACTTCATTCTTTAAGTATTTTTGGCCAGGATTTGTTGCAGTCCAAACGAAATCATCTCGTAGCGTACTAAGAATATCCATTGCTTCTTTGAACAACCAGAAGTTTGTGTAGTCTGGGTTAGTAATTCTGTTTGGGAATACGATTAACTCTTTACCAAGCGCATACATATTGTCATCTAAACCTTTCCAACCAACATCTACTGCTGCATCGAGTTCTGAACCAGAATATCCAAATCTAAATACATGTGCTTTCTTAGTGAGCGCTTGTACTATGTGGTCAGTATGTGTATGTGCAGCGCCTTCCATAAATTGATTCAAATTACCGTCACAGCAAAATCCTGATATATCCGCGCGTAAGGCGCCTTCTACTTGTCTCCACCAGTTTGCAGACATATGTTTGTAGTCTTGCTTTTCTGGTGCGGTCTTTGCATGCAAAGGACTGTCAAGGAAGTAGCAACAATTCACTATGAAAAGATTCTCTGGAGTTTCTACCTCTTCCTTTGGATGTCTAAGATACGATAAGTAATTTCCAGTCTGTTCTGGTATGTTGTTCCAGAAAACAAAATTATCTGCATCACTAGTAAACCACTCATCGATTACATCAGTGTTCTTGTCATTGAAGAAATATCGATATCTGTTAGCATCAACTGGAGCTTCTGTTGAAGTATGCCAAAGAACTACATTATCAAGTGGAATATCCAGACCTTCTAACAACATATCATAGTCCAAACAATTCGATCGTGCTGGAACTAGGATGTTGAATGTCAAATCACAGTCTACTTGTCTGAATAATTCCTCCATAAATCCTCTCATCATATTCGTGTTTGAGTCGCCCATTAAGAGCCACTCTTGTCCATCATTTACGCTAGGTTGTAGTGTATACATTATGCTTAGTTTCATTCTTCTACCCTCTGTTTGTATAGCCATTCAACATTTTCTTTCAACCCTACACCAAACGGTTTCATAGGTCTCCATCCAAGTTTTTGGCGAATCTTACGGGTGTTTGGTTTGCGCTGAACAGTATCTCCAGCCCATGCGGGTTTGTGTGTGATAGCCAATTGGTTAACATCTATAGATAAATAGCGGGCAATCATAATTGCCAGGTTCTTAATCGAAATGTTCTCTTCACTAGCTACATTCAACGAAGTGTTGATACATTCTGGGTCAGTAGTTGTGCACATCATTGCAAATGCTCTTGCAACATCATCAGCATGAGTAAATGAGCGGGTCTGCTGACCATTTCCATATAGATATAATTCGTTTGGATTTGCCATCAATCGTCTGAAAACATCAGGAATAACGTGTGCTGTTCCATCACTCGTATCTTCATGTTCTCCTGGCCCATACACATTAAATGGTCTAGCGATAACAAACTCCCTATCATACTTTTTACATAGCGAGCGAGTGAATCGTTCTCCTTGTAATTTAGTAAATCCGTAATTGTTAGTTGGAGGAGGAATCAAATAATTATCAACATCTTCTTCAATACAAGTAGTATTAAATCCATTTTGGAATACCATACTAGATGAGCAGTATACTATTCTTTTTGGAATCCTACTTTTCAGAAACGCATCGAGCACATTCAAATCTACTCGCGCGTTATGCTTACAGATATCCCACTCCTCTTCTGCTAAGTATTTTCCACCGCCTACTAATGCTGCCATGTGACAGACAACATCAATCTGATTCATAACAATACATGTTGTCAATTCTGTGACGGCATATGATAAATCTAGTGTGTAGTCTGCTGACTCTTGTAAATCTACAGTCACTACTTTATGACCTTGTTGTTCTAAGATATTTTTTATTCTGAGACCGATAAAGCCTTCTCCACCTGTGATTAATATATTCATGTTATGCCCTCCATACGAAATTGGAATCAGAAGTGAGCGTACCAGATGGGTCTACGATTATTGTATCTGGTTTGAAATCAAAATTGCGGCTGTATTCTTCATGAGCAGTAGCACAAATAACCACATCTGCCAATCGTATAGCTGCTTGAGCATCATTAGTAGAGGTCACTTTGAGAAAACCATCATCCATGATTCTCAAACTCGAGCAATATAGCGCTAATTCTTTATCTACATCAACAATAGGGTCGTGTACAATTATATTTGTACACTCTTCTGCTAAACAACTCTCAATTATTCTAAAGCTTGGGCTTTCTCTACAGTCGTCTAATTCAGGTTTGTAGGTCAGACCAAGAATTACTACTGTCTTTCCAGCCAACGAACTATTTGTGAACGCTCCGACGTTTTCGCATATTAAACGTCTGTCTAATGTCTGATTATAATGGTCAGCTGCTGATGCCACAATTGACCGAGTTCCTGTAGCATGTGATAACATCTGCCAATCTTTATTTAGACAATACGACCCGACAAATGAGGGGAAAGATATTCTTCCCCTATCATATGAATCAGTCATCATGTTTCTAACCACTCGATTATTTGCTCCTAGCATTTCGAACTGTTCAGATAATTCTGTGCCAGCAGCAAACTCAATGTATCGCATGATGTTATTAGAAATCTTAGCACACTCTGCTTCGATAGCGGTTCCAGCTACAAACTTTGGAAAGAGTCCACCAAATGCTCTCATGAACTCATTGGTACTAATTATTTCACCAGGACCAGTCGACCCTATTATTTGCGGCAAGTCGTCAAGCTCTTCCATTCCTTGTCCAAGAAGTAATCGTTCTGGTGCATGCCAGATTGTTCTGTTGAACTTCTTTGCAAGTGCGTCACAAGTACCAGGTGCAACTGTAGAACGTAATACCACATTAGTTTCTAATTCTAAATCCTTAACAATACCTTCGATATGGTCTAGAACAGGTATTCCATTTACTACTGGAGTTCCTACAGAAATAAATGTCCAATCACACGAATCATCATCATCAATATGGAACTCAGGAACTTCGTCCTCTAAGGTCTCATTGAGATATGGCTCTTCCCATGGTAGATTACCAGTGAGCACTTGTTCTAGCAGTTCTTGATTAATTTCTATAAACTTTACGTGTTGTTCTTTGAGCATAAACCAAGCTCCAAGCGGCGCTCCAACTCTTCCCGCACCTATTATCCGAATTCGCATGTAAATCTCCTACTGATAACTCCTATATATACTATTCTATCTTTACATACTTTTTACGCTTTATTGTGGCTTCTACAAGTAAGCCGCTGTCTCTAGTCATTCTGTATAATGTGGAACTCGAAGTTTTTAATTCCTTTTCCGCGCGAGACCATAACGCACTCTTCAATACCCATCCGTCATCAGACGGATTATCTTGTAGTATTTGAAGATAGATGTTGCGTAGTTGTTTAGACAGTTTAGATTCCCTTGCATCTTTCCTTCTAATATGTGCATCCATTTCAAGGAATGGCAGAAGGTAATCCATAATCTCTTTAATCAATCGATATGCATAATCTATGTCATCTTTAGTTATTTTTGTATCGCCTCTAATACTAGCAGAGTGAGTAGCTATAACATACATGTGATTACAATACCTAGAAATTATAGAAGTAGCAATTGCTTGCACTCCAGAGTCTAGCATAGTAGTCATGTTCAACAATCTAACATTCAAAGTTTTGATGTATTCTCTAACAGCATCCCAGTTGAACTCATGAGGTATGCCATTACGTACACGAGCATACTCGTCCTCTGCTTCTCTCTTAATCCAGGCTCTCAACGCTTCTAAGTCTTCTGGAACTACGCTTTCTATTCCAAGTTTTGACGCGTCCAATCGAATGTTATCAATTCTATTTTGGAATGTTAATCGTTTTGGCAACACAATAACACGCTGCATTAGACCTTTGTTTAAGAACTCTTCACCTAAGTGCTCAGGTATGTATGACGTTAGAAATAAACTAAGGTCAGAATAGAACTCGATTGGAGGACCTCTTGCTAATTTCTTCGTTATCATATTTTGTGGTGTTCCAATAGGATTGAGCGCCTTCTCAAGAAAGTTCACTGCCTTTTTTGTATGAGTAGTTTCCATAAATAATGTTGAAGCTTCATCAAAGTGGAGTACATCTGTGGTTTGAAGTATACCAGGTTCCAATATCAGCTCACCATTTTCTTCATCATCATGCTCTTCTGCTTCTCTCCATGTTCCGACAAGACCAGCATCAGTGTAATCATCTAAGTCGGCTACATCCAAGTCAGCTGCCTCCAACATGGATTTAACAAATCCGTATGGTGCTGATTTACCACCACTTGAATCCCAGAACGCTGCAATACTAACTCGACCATCCAATCGTTGTGCGCCTTTGATAATAAATCTACGCCTGTAAATCTGACCAAGCACTAGGTGCATACATAACTGAGCATACTTTTCGTTGTTGTATGAGTATTCACAAAATATATTTGTCCATCGGTCTTGTAAATCGTGAATATCAGTAATCATTATATCACCTCGAATATCTTAAGCGTCACAATAACTGTAAGTAATAAATTAAACATGGCCATCACGGTGCGTTGCGCTGCCATAGAACCCATATGCTCAATGAACCATTTTTCAGATTCTGGCACTATACACCACCATCCGAGAATGAACAACCTGGTTCAGTACACATTCCTTGCGCTTCCATACGTTTACATGAGTATGGATTAAGTATATTATCTATCACATTGCCCACTCTACGTTCTGGCATATACTTTGTCCATTTACGTTGACTATTATCGCCAAATTCTGAGATAGCCGTACATACAACTTTTGTCGCAGCGCTCCTCGCATCTCTAGTGAGAGCACCTGGGTCTAACCCATCTCTAGCTAAGAACGATAACCAAGATGCTGTGACTTGTCTGCCAAGGTCATTGACATCTGGATTCTCTAATAGCGCGCGTATACAAGGTGCCAACTCCTCTTCATAGATTTGTGTGATATCTTCAGCATCCATTTGGATATCATAATCTGTACCGAAATCAATCTTCTCTTTATCATAAGCCGACAAATCTATTTCAGTAGCCCCTCTACGCCAGAGTTTTCTAGAGGTTGTCTTACATATGTCACGGACATGAGCATGGCCTAACCTGATGTCTCGTGTGCTTACCCCTCGGCATACACGCCTTGCTTCTGCTCTGATATTCATGGTTCCTATTATACGTATAATTTTAGTCCCGTTTGCAATACTTGTGGGGTCCAGTCCATTTTGAACTGAGAGAGGAATACCTAAGTCTTTGCACACTTCCTCTTGAAAGTTTCTAACGGCGAACGACGGACTTTGCAAATCAGAATCACAGAAGTTGTAGATGTGATAACCTCTACCACTAAATACATTAGTGTGTAGGATATTCTTTTCCTTTAGATAGTCGCTAACTTGAAGTGTTAGTTCGTTGGCTAGGTCTCCTTCATTATCGAAATCCCAAATCATCCTATCCCAAATACATGATTCGAATACAGGCTTACCCCACTCTGTATGTTCTGCATAATCGTATAGATTAGTATAGCAATTCATTAATCCATTATGTTGGTTAACATTATTCCAAAACGTTTCTGAATCTTTAACAATTCGACGCTTAAGTCCAAATTCGCGCGGGAAGGTCGAATAGAACCGCTCACTCAAGGTCGACATCATACTGCTCCTTCCAACACGGTCTTTTGTGTTCTATCGGGCAGTAGGAACATGGGAAGGGATTTCTCAACGCCTTCTTAAATCCTGCAATGGGATTTTCTTCTGTGCCTTCTTTTACTGCCAACTTTATTATGTCTCGTGCTTTTTGTACTTTCTTTATCGCTGAATTATATGAACGTTTATTTGGATTAGCTATATCCATGGTTCCATCTTTACTCCATAGTATACCCAACTTTGTTACGGTCTCATCTGGATTGAGAATCTCAAACATCCATTTGTATAAGTGGAGCTGGAAGTAGTGCTTGTTAACATCACTAATTTTTCCTGTCTTTAAATCGTAAATACCAATAGTACCATCCAGCTCTCTAAAGATTAAATCTATCATGCCAGATATCTCTCCACCCTTAATGTTGGTTCCATCTGGAACTTTCATGTAAAGCTCAACACCTACAGGAGCTCCATACTCTAACAGGTTTACTCCAGCTGCAAGTAATGTGTCAACACGTTTTCTGTCAATCTCAAGTACATTATCCATATGCATGCGCATCTGCTCATCAATAACAATGGTTGGATGTCCTTCATAATCGTAATCACTACAATAATTTAGGAACTCTGTTTCAGTTTTACAGTCCATCATGCCTCTATAGTATTCTTCTACTATCTGATGGCAATCAATACCGAATGTGGTCCATAAGGCAGAACTGCCTTTGATTCCCATGATATTATCGAGTGCCCAAGAGTACTCGCACCAGTTCATTAGGCCACCAATCTTTGATTTCGACATACGCATCATGTGAGGCTTGCCCACTCCTTGCAATGTCTCTGGTTTTTTTGTCAAACTTTCACCTCTTTTTCTACCAACCTTGTTGAGCTTCCCTTTATGGGAGGCGCGCTTTCCCCGTGAGGGAGGCGCTTTAGGAACGCGATTGCCTATCACTACTCTGCGGTATCGTAAACTGCATTATAAAGATTTTCATAATCCAAGTTTTCGATAACACGGGTTTGCAACCTACCATTTTCAGCACACTTCTCTATCGTGTATCTGTACTCTGGGTCTTCCTCCTCGTCACTATCCACACACTGAACGTATACAATTACATCGCATTGGAAAGGAACATCTTTTCTCCAAGTTCCTCTGCCTAATCCAGCATCGTCATAGGATGCTTTTCCAGTAATTACAACATGGCAATCTTGTACAAGTGCCTTCATAATTATGGAATCATTTCGTTGGTTTGCTATTCCCCAGTTCCAACCTTCTCTGTTGACTAGAGCAAACCTATCTCTGTTCAGGTGTTCAACCTTCATATACTCTTGAGACATCTGCCAGATATCGCTTGCTGAATCTATCACTATAGTACCAACATCTCCTTCTTTGCACATACTTCGCGCGGCAGAGATAGCAATTTCTGCTTTATGTAGTGCGGCTACTGGGTCAAAGATTCCATCTGGAGTTTCAGCGTAGCAGTGCATAACTCTAATGTCTTTTCCTGGGAACTTTCTGTTGAGTCTTGCAAATCTATTCTCCGTATCGATTACAAATATAGGTTCAGGGAAAGATGCTGCGAAGTGAGACTTACCAGAACCTGGGTCTCCATAAACTCCAACTTTTAATTTGTCACTAACAGTGCAATCTTCAATGTTAGTAAATAGTGCAGTTGATTCATGCACTATAGTTTCCTGGACTACGTCCTTGGTTCTTTCTGAACCCTTCGGTTTCTTTCTCCTACTCTTCGTGACTTTCTTCGGTTTCTCTTTCTTTACATTATCCCAGCCTGACATATTATTCTTCCTCCTGTGGCGGACCAGCTTCCGTTTCTGAATCCATTCTTGGTACGAAGAAGTCTGGCATTGGGAACCATCCAAGAACATTGATTTGTGGGTCTCCCCACTCATCAGTCTCTTGCTGTAGCTCTCTATCCCAGCCCTTCTTTCGGAATGCGTTGCAACAGAGAAGTAATCTCGACCCCTCTGCAAATGTTAAGTCTAAGTCATCGCGATACCAGCCCATGACTGAATCAAACTCGTCATCTAGGAACTCTAGAGATTCGTCCGATAAGTAGATTCTTCCACCGAAATCTGAAGGCCAGATACTATCAACATCTGCTTCAACTAAGAACTCAGTAGTAGACCACTCTCCTTCCCAATGTTCTTCGATGAAATCCATGATGTCTGCTAAGTCTATTTTGCGCGCGGAGGCTCCTAATTTAAGTGAGGAACAGAACTGTGCTGCTCCTTCTATATCTAAAGGAAGGGAACCATTCTTTTCTGGTGTACTCTTCAAAGTTAGAATCATTTCACCATTGTCTCCTCTGTTCTCTTTTGCTACGGCTTGGAAAGAAACAGGAGTCATTAAATCTTTCGATGTTAATTCTGCTGCTAAATCTCCATAAACGTGAGATATAAACCACTCGGGAGCTGAATCTCCAGATGCTGCGATACCATGAACTACTCTGTGGAAGTCGTGTCCTGGAAGAGGTTTCCCATACATCCAATTGTCTCGACTATAAACAGTCTTTCTCATATCGAGTCTCTCTCCATCTTCTCCAAGCATTAGTGGAAGATTTGATACTTTGTCGGTCTTAACCTTTCCGATTACTGCATTTCCTCGCTCATAAGCTTCGTTATATTTTTCTGCTCGGTCTCGTAATCTATCCATTCCAAGAATAAATCCTGTCATTTCGGCACCTTGATTAGATGTTCGTCGTGTTCTCTTCGAACCTCTGAGTTCAATAATTAATTGTCTGCGCGCTAGTGCTATGCACGTATTATTGCCTCTATCAGGATGTTCATCCTTTATTTCAGTGGCAAGAAGAACTAATCGTTCTTTCAATTCCTTGGCGTCTTTCCCGTATTTTTCTGCTAGAAATCCTAGCTTTTCATTTGTCTGTTTATCTACTCTCATTTAATAACCTCTCTGTTGTCTGTTTCTGTTCTCTGCTTGTTTTCTCATAAAACCATCGTATACCATATTAGGTGTCATGCCCAAGCAAAAGCTCAGGTTAAACAGGAAATGGAACATATCGATAACTTCATATCTAGCTTCGATAATTTGTGGAAGGGTTAGCTCACCTTCATATGTCTTCCAATGTTTCCATGGAAGCCATTCTAATAGTTCTACTCCTTCACATTGAAGGGCAAGTAGGTTCTCTTTAATAAAGCGCGTACGTACTTCGGTGCTCATGGTATTAAAATCAATAGGAGAATCTATCCTCTTTTCCATATCAAAATTATCTCCACTGAAGAACTTCACTGGGTCGGATATACGTGTGGAAGAAAGCTGGGTTTGAAACAGCAGCTGACTATCCATCATATTTCTCAACATGTCTCCAGGCGGTAGGGACACTTCGTTAAGAGTACTACATATCGCAGGTCCTTCCGAGCTAGTCATGAAGTACCGTATGATAACTAGCATATATACCTTTCTATAAACATCGAATGAGAAGGTTAATATACCTGTTGAACAACCGCAATATATGGCTGGTAATAAGTACGCCATCGTTCATATAAAGAAACTGCTGAACGGCGGTCCAAAATCCTTGGGCCAAATCAAGGGCCACCTTAATGACAAGATGGGATATATGCAACCAACTACTATGGAAATAGTAGGACTACTCAAGAAGAAACACGGTTTCCAAAAAAACGCGAACGGAAATTACTGCAATATATACCCCGTCATGAGCTAACCCTCACGTATTCGTACGAGTCGAATCCCGGATATAATGGTTGTTAATTAGCGTGGAAAATTCGAGCTCGAGCTCGAGGACGGTAGTTCTCTATCTCCACTCTGGTCCTTCGTACCAACCGACAAGCGATTTTCTTTCACCACTTTCTATTGGCGACACTGCATGATAATGGTATGACAGGAAACACAATACAGTTCCTCTCTTCTTTATCGCTTCTGCATCAGGTTGTTCTAAATATCTGAAAGAGAAATCTCCTCCTTCGTATTCGTCTGGTTCAGTTAATTGCACGCAAATACTTACCTTTCGATGGAAGCCATCTGTTCGACTCCAATTAATGTCGTGATGCCAATCATAATGACTGCCAACATCATTGTATTCTGTGTATTGCAGAGGTGGAAGATGAGTAAGTTGAGTACCCCATGATTCATTTGCTAATTGACAAAATTGTCTCATCTTCATATGTAGTTCAGATATTTCGTCTCCTGTATCCTTTACCCAACGAATCTGTGTATCTCTACCACCAGGTCCATGTCCACCAAATGTACTTCCTTCTTGAGCAGGTAGCTCACTACAGAGCTCTATTATTTTATCGCATTCTTCGTTAGTAAAGCCGTTTTCCCAGAATAACCACTGTGGTTTTCCTTGGTCCGTTGCTATAGACATAAGCTCGCTAACGCTGACTACTATATTAACTATTCCTTCTTCTTAGACGTAGTTTTATAAGCGTCCATAGCTATCTCGTGTGCATGTTGAGCACGCTTCGCTTCAATTTCATACTCTACCTTCATTTTATCAGTTTCTAATTTACCTGCAATTTCATCAGGTAGTGCAGCTAACTGCGCAGATTCTTGACCCTTCCACACTTCTAATATCGAAGTAATAAATAGTAGTGCTGGACCACCTAGTATACCAATTAGTGTAGTAAAGTAATCGAGATTGTCTTGCACTCTACCTGTTTCATCAGTGACGCCCATATAAATTACGAAGACTGCGACTGTCAGCCACATTAAAACAAGCGGTATCGCAACAATAAACATCATGCGATGTGGCTTATTCAGCTCGTTAACAGCATCTCTCGGTCCCATGGAAGTCTCACTCTTCCTCTTCGACCACTGCAAACGCTGATGAGTCTTCCACTGCCGGTTCTTCTTTACCCGCTTCGTTCTCTTCAATAGTTGCCAAGCTTGCTTTAACACCTGCTACTGCCTCCTTTATTTCGTCAGAAATATCTGCAACACTATCCAACATTTCGTCAAGTGTTAATACTCCGTCAGCTAACCACTCTCGCCTCTTTAGCAAGAGAAAGTATGCTAGTCCACCAACCACGAGTGCGATTGCTGTAAGTTCTGGGGCGTTGTCAAGTAAGTACTCAAGGTCCATATGTATTGGTAGCGTTCACTATATATTAAGCGTCCCTTGGGAGGACCAGGTGAGCACTAGCTAAGTTGCAGCCCTACTAGTGGTCACCCAGCCCATGGGAGGTAGACCTTAAGCCAAGAGGTTGGGTGTCTCAAGGTCTCTAGAAATCCAATGTGAATCTAAAAGAGTCTTTTGATTCTTTAAGTTGGCTACAGCTTCGCATGCTCTGAGCTGGTCTTCCAAACAGTTTGTTAAGAAGTCGTGCATCTGGTCCCTAAAAGCAGGCGACACTCGCTTCTTCGTATTTTCTCTAATCATCTTGTTAATGTTAATCACGTTCTTTGTTGCTGACATTGTATCATCATTCCATTTTTAGCGTGCTGCGCTTAAATCTGGGTATATCAACTAATATATAAGGCTTCCTCAACATATAGGGGATATGGGCCCATGTGAGCACACTAAAACGATCCCGGATATAAACCATTCAATTCTGCGGGTGCGATTACGCCACAACAATAAGGAGAGAAACTTAAGTGGGAGATGAACGGAAGGATTAGCTACAAAGCATAAAAACACCACCAGTTGACAGACAAGAAGATACAACTACACGAATGCGAGTTCGTATAGAGGTTCCTAACCGTCCACCTCCGCGGTCTCAACAATCGGCGCCACGGCATGTGCAGCCTCTAACGATTCTTGTCGAGTAATTAACCAATCTATGGCATCTGATTTTCGAAGTGAGAGAAAGTCTGCTTCTATTTTCTCTGCTACTTCATGAATAGGAGGAGCACCTACAGTACGTACGTAAACTGCCCATTTTGCTGGCTTGCCTCCTACATCTCCTACGAAGGCTCCTGCTTGCCAGGCATTGAATATATCTAATTGAGTATCACCTACTATGCGTGTAAACGCACTTGACATTGTTGAACGAGTTTGTTTTTCTGGCATAACATATCCCCTTAGGCTTAATATCTACATGCATAGCCATATATATTAAGCTTTCCCCTTACCATTCTACCTGATATAATGGAATCTATATAAAGGAGAACGAAAGAGGATAATCGTGAGCCAACACAGATGTACGATGGAAGCAGAAGGAATTAGCGGCGATAGAGAAGAGAAGCTCATTGTATTAGAGATGCAGTGCATAGAATGCGGCAACCGAGCCACGTTGAGTTTCCCCAGCCATTTATTTACTGAGTCATCGCTAATGAAGCTAATCAAATGAGCTTGTCCTCTAAGTACATACACAGGCTGCCAATAAGCTGACTGTATATTCTATAATACGTGCCGCTCCTCGGCTTGTGTGTTATGCACAGGGTATACACATACGCGCGCGTATAGAAGTAAGCACGTATACGCGCGCGAACAGTGAGGAAACCATATAATTAGAAACTTATATATACTAGGGAAGATTATTGAGATATATGCGAGATACGCGACACTTACTTACAATTGGAAAGACTAAAGGTCGAATCTTTTCTGTGGGCTACAATAAAAAGGACGGAACTTTTCGAAGAATCGTTTGTAGAACGGGCGTACAGAAAGGAGTGAAAGGAACTGGAACTTGGATGTACGACAGAACGAAATATGTTAAAGTCTACGATATGCACAGACAAGGATTCAGAACTCTTATTATAGACAACATCGATAATATAAAATGTGGTGCTGCTATATGAGTTGGAAACAGTTCCTAGTTTGGACTAAAAAGTGGACTACAAAGGATTTCCTCGACTTCTTAGAACTGATTGATATGTGGGATTCGGTGGAAGAATGACGACTTACTATCACGCAACCAGTAAAGAGAACTTAACCTCCATTATTATGAATGGTATTCGACCTGGAATATGTGGACAAGTTTATGCTGGAATGGACGCAGCATCATGCGCAGTTTGGGTATCATTCACAAGAAGACAACATGCAGAGATAATCACGATTCCTTTTGAAATGGATGAAAGTAAAATGGAACTAGGAATAGACCATTCTCCATTCTTAACCGACCTACTACACATTAAAGATGACACATCATCTTTCGTATATACTGGAACTATACCATGGGAAGTATGCGACTTTGATGGGATTCGTATATGGCAAAACACATTTGCTTTACCGAAAGACGAATTGGCAAAACTACTGGAGATGAGTCAAGATGAGTGAATGTAATAGATGTGAAGTATCACGACATTCTTTGTGGGACCATTGTTTATGGTGTAGGAATAAATTAGATTATGAGGAAGGTACTCTCACTAAAGATGCTATCAAAGCTACCAACTGTTGGGAAGAAGGTGAAGAAAATGAGTGATGATTTACGAGAGCAAATCTTTGCTAAACATCTGGAAGCGGCCATGGTTGATGGGCTGGATGTAAAAAAGAAGTACGTTTCTTTTCTTTGGGAAACTTGGTACGCACTACAAGGCATTGGTCTTCCAACATCCTTGTTTGCTGTGATTGAGAAACAAATCGAATCAGAAGAAGACTTTATGAAAGACTATGCTCACCTATATGAGAACCACCCAGGAGATGACAAAAATGTATGATGATAGCGTAGCAATGATATACCAAGCAGGCCCGATAGACGAAGAGACAGGAATACCCATTTGGGATTATTGGTGTTTCATATGACCGACTTACATGATGAGATTCTTGTGTGGAGAAAGCATTTAGGATTATGTCGTAAGGAGGATGAGTGAATGAGCGCTTTAGAGAAATGGAGCGAGAAGCACTTTGGCGAGTTAGCCTTTTGGAGAACGGTCGCAGCGGGTATAAACATTAATCTTTCTTTATTGTTGTTGGCAAAAGTCTTTGAGGTGATATGATGCACTCAGTTCCTGATAGAAGTACTCACTTACCTGAAGATGACTTACCTGGCTGGGTGTTTGCGACTGAAGAATGCGATAAGTGTGAAGGCATAATTGACGAAGGACATGATTATGCAGAATACGATATGCAGACGTGCAATTGTGAGGAAGAAGAATGAGTAAATCAAAATGGACTCCATTCGTTGCAGTTTCACCAGAAATGTGTGGACATGTATTCGCTGATGAAGGTTGGGAAAACAACAAATACCTAGTGTGGGTATATTATTCTGATAATCAATATGGAAAAGGCAACGGGTTAGTCACACAACTATCAATAAAAGACCATGCACGTTCTGCAAAAGCACATGACTGGAGAGATATGCAACGTATTAAGAATGAGATAATGGGAGCAGAAAGTGTGGCAGTAGAGGTTTTCCCTCCTATGTCTGAACTCATGGACACATCTAATCAGTTCCACTTATGGGTTTATCGTGAAGGGTACAAACTCGGATTCGGCTACAATACAAGGAATATATGCGTTGACCAAGCTCACCATGAACAGCAACTACGGACTGCGCTTGGTAAAGACGCACCAGTTGGAAAACAAAGAGCGATGAAACCAGGATTCCTAGAAAGCGATAGTTTATATAGGACAATGTAAAGGGTAGCTTATGAGTCAAACGTGGGAATCATATCGCAAAGCAAAAGCAAAATGGAGGAAGAGAAATAAATGATAACAAAAGAAAAAACAATAACAAACTGCTGGATATGTGGAGTGAAGCTCCCAAGTATGAAAGTAAGAGCGGCTTTAAAGCTTGACCCTACTTTTTTAGACGGGCATGAACATCTTGGTTCTATCTCGCGCTTTGATAATAACAGCCATTGCTGTGACGAATGTGGCCAAGTAGAAGCAGTCGGAGTTTTATTAGCTCCACTTAGTCCTGTATGGAGAGGTTGGGTTAGAGAAGCCATGTTAAACGCACAACAAACAGAAGATAGAGAACTATGGCAAGCTGCAGTTTGTATGGCAAGAGGCGCGATGATTGGCCACCATGAAAACGACTTAGAATTATTCGATAGAATGATGGAGAAATTCGAATGAGCCAGAAGGGTAATGCCCTCATGGCGACGGGCAATTTTAATCCCGGATATAAACCTTCTAATTTTGCGGCAGGTGTTTTCGATTGAGACGTCCATCTCGCCAACGCCAACCCGAAAAACCCCACTGGCTTGGGAAGCGACCGACAACGTCTACTGGTGTCGCGATACCATGGATGCATACTGAAGAGAAAGAAGACGAAGAAGAAATGAATATCTTATCGTTTATGAATCCCGATAAGGTTGCTACAGCTATACATTTTAGACGTTGTGGAATATGCGGTATAAAGATATC
>Ga0302123_10001797_pt1 | contig 14935 bp, 14 predicted proteins | sample CB21_321_MG_FD_203109 | JGI IMG/M metagenome (GOLD analysis project Ga0302123, IMG submission 203109) | Marine microbial communities from Western Arctic Ocean, Canada - CB21_32.1 | ecosystem: Environmental > Aquatic > Marine > Oceanic | place: Canada: Western Arctic Ocean | collected 2017-09-28 | reverse complement strand
CAGGAAGTTCAACTGCTTGAACAGAAGTTGCTCGCCCTCGAACGTCAGCAGGCGGCTCTCCTGCAACGGGGCCAGAATCGACGCCTCGACGCGATTGGGGTCGAGTGATCCCGGCACTTGCTTTTCCACGGCGTACAGTTCGAATTCGATGTCGTCAAAGTCAGATTCGAGCGTGTCGTCGAAGTCACCGTTGGGAATGAAGTCGATCGATCGGTCCTGCAGAGCGGGACTCACCCCGTTTTTGCTGGCTCCAACTTGAGCTGTTGCAGTCGCCATCTCTTTCGTCCTTTGAAAATCCGGCAAAACAGTCATTGTCTGGCACGCCTCTGCCATATAATATACGCACAACATCACGACACGACAACAATAAAAACATTCAAATCGGTCATCTAGTTCAGGTTCGGCAATATGAGCAGAAACGATTCAGGAGCGTTTGTGCTCAGTACGCAGCTCTGGGTTCCGCGAAAGCGTCCTGATGTGTTCGCACTGTTCGCTGATGCGTTCCAGCTGGAACGGCTGACCCCGCCGTGGCTGCGATTTCGGGTTCTGACACGATCATCAATCGAGATGCACAAGGGACGATTGATCGATTACCAGCTCCGTCTGCACGGATTCCCAGTCCGCTGGCGAACGGAGATCACTGGCTGGGAGCCGCCGTTCCGCTTCCAGGACTCCCAGATTCGCGGGCCTTACTCGCTGTGGGCTCACACGCACACGTTTGAGGAAGTCGATGGCGGGACACTCGTTGGGGACCGAGTCGTGTATCGCGTGCCCGGCGGATCGCTGGTGAATCGTCTATTTGTTCAGGGCGATTTGCGGCGTATTTTCAGATACCGCCACGAACAGCTGCCGGAACTCCTCGGCGTTAGCGAGGCCGAGTGTGAACGAGGGGAAATAGCGATTTCCCGCGAATGGGAGGCCGACCAGTCTGCTCTCGTCTCGTGAGTGCCGCGACAAGAGATAATCGTTCAAGTCGTCCGCGGGTCGGTGCAACGCAGAGTACGTAAAACGAATCGCGGCAGCATCGGGCAGCGCCGGGCCAAGCACTGCTTCGATAACTACCGCGATTCACGTATGGCTCTCAATTTGTGGTTTTTTAGACTCGATTTCTGGGGTGACCAGCAACTTTCTGGTGAAAACACAGCTCTCGTCGCCAGGACGGCAGATCGAAACTTTCAAGAGAAACCCCGACTTCCGAGCAGTTTCCCCGGCAGCAGTGACGCTTGACGAGAGGATGATCGATTTGAATGAATTCAAAGATTGGCTTCTGAGCCTTACAATGGACGAAATCAGAACTCCAAAGGATTTCGTGGCGGAGTTTCCGCTAATCTTCCCTACCAGGCTCTAACGGTCATGAAGAAACTGATCTCCCCGAAACAGGTCGCCAGAGCGATTGGTGTCAGCGAATCGACGCTGAAACGCTGGTGCGATCGCGGGTTGATTTCCATGACAAAGACGGCCGGCGGGCATCGGCGTATGGAGCTGGATGCTGTCGTCAGGTTTCTCCGGGACAGTGGTCATGAGATCGTCGAGCCCGAGCTACTTGGACTGCCCGCTGCTGTCGGTCAAACCGGCTGGACGCTCAACCGGGCCTGTGAGCGGATTTCGTCCGCACTTGTCGCCGGCGAGGAATCTGTCGTACGTCAGGTCGTCTTCGATCTACTCCTGGCTGGCCACACGGTAACAGCGATATTCGACGATGTGCTCGCTCCGGTCATGCATCAGATCGGCGAGAAATGGGCTTGTGGCGAGGCGGCCGTGTATCAGGAACGGCGTGCCTGCGAAATCTGTATGCGGCTGCTGCACGAACTACGATCGACGACGGCTTCAATCGAGGCTGCATCTCCGACTGCCATTGGCGGCACGATCGAGCATGACATCTACACAATTCCGGCCACCATGGCCGAAGTCCTGCTTCGCAGCATCGGCTGGATGGCAACGGGGATTGGCACCAACCTTCCATTCGACACTATGCGGAAAGCAATCAGTGAAACGCGACCTCGGCTGTGCTGGTTGAGCGTTTCCTTCATCAGAGATGAAAAGGCCTTTGTAGCGGGCATCAACAACTTGTTTCTGGCAGCTCACGAATTCGGGTCGGCACTGGCGATCGGCGGTCAAGCCGTCTCGGAGTCGCTGCGCCAGCAAATCCAGTACACGACGTTCTGCGAGTCGTTCCGCGACCTGGAAATGTTTGCCCGGTCACTGCACCCGCATCGGTCTCAGCCGACACCATCCTCAGCAGGCAAGCTGCCGCTGAATCAGATTCAGCAGCCTGAACTGGAACAACCGACCGAACTTGATGCCGACGCCGCTGACTGAATCCGGAGATTGTGCTCGTCAATTGCCTGCAACTGTCTACGATCATGTGAAACATCATCAGTTTGACAGGGCGTGATGCGCATCGCTGTAATTGGATCGGGAATCTCGGGACTTATTTGCGCCCGCCTGCTGGGACGCGAGCACGAAGTCTCCGTCTTCGAAGCCAATTCGTGGATTGGAGGTCATACAAATACGGTCTCGATCGAGCTCGACGGCGAACGGCACAACATCGACACCGGCTTCATTGTTTACAACGAACGCAACTATCCTGTCTTCACCCGGATCCTTGCTGACCTCGATGTGAAAACCGAGTCAACATCGATGAGCTTCGGCGTTCGATGTGACCGGACAGGACTTGAATACAACGGCACTTCGCTGAATGGCGTTTTTGCACAGCGAGGGAATCTGCTACGCCCGTCTTTTCTTCGACTGCTGCGAGATATTCTGCGATTCAATCGAGAGGGTGCTGACGACCTGAATCGTGTTCCCGCCGGGCAGACGGTGGGCGAATACCTCGACGAGCACTGCTATTCCACACAATTCGCGGAACAGTACCTGCTACCGATGGGGGCCGCGATCTGGTCGTGCCCGGTCGGAGATTTCGCTCGCTTTCCCATGCAGTTTATTCTTGAGTTCTACGTCAATCACGGACTGCTGAGTCTTCGCAATCGCCCGGTCTGGCGCGTGATTCAAGGCGGTTCGCAACGATACGTCGAGCGTCTGGTTGAACCGTTTCGAGATCGCATTCGACTGGATTGCCCGGTCAGCCGCGTGCATCGAACTGAAACTGACGTGAGCGTCCAGCACGCGCGCGGGACTGAGCCGTTCGATGAGGTCATCTTCGCCTGCCACAGCGATCAGGCATTACGTCTGCTGGGCGACGCCGACGAACTGGAATCCGAACTGCTGTCGGAATTTCCGTATTCATCGAGCACCGCGGTGCTGCACACGGATGAATCGGTCCTTCCTCGTAGTCGCCGAGCCTGGGCCGCGTGGAACTACCACATTCCCGTGACGAATGCGGGGCGTCCAACCTTGACGTATCACATGAATACCCTGCAGCACATCCCGTCACAACGTAGTTTTCTGGTGACGCTGAATCAGGAGGACTCAATCGATCCGAATCAGGAACTGGCGAGGTTTCACTACGAACATCCGCTCTTCACGACTCGTCGCGCCGAAGCGCAGGCACGTCACGGCGAGGTGATTCGACACCGCCGTACATCCTTCTGTGGCGCGTACTGGCGGAACGGATTTCACGAGGATGGAGTCGTCAGCGCTCTGGCCGTCTGCCGGGAATTCGGCATCGAGGGATGGACTACTGAAACAACTCACAGCCCGATCGTCGTTCCAGCAGCCCGAACAGGAGCAACTGGTGCGACTTGAGTCAAAAAGTCTCCACAGCAGTCTCTACGAGGGCGTCGTGCGGCACCGTCGTCACGCCCCCGTTCTGCACGACTTCAGGAATCGCCTGTTCCTCGTGTACCTCGACTTGAGTGAGATTGACCGAATCTTTCGCATTCCGGGCCTGTGGTCGACACGCCGTTTCAGCCTCGCGCAATTTCGGCGATCCGATTACCACGGTGCCGCTGATCGGCCCATCGCTGACTGCGTACGGGAAACCGTTTTCGAAAAATCCGGCCGCCTGGTGACGGGGCCAATCCGACTTCTAACTCATTTACGGTATTTCGGCCTGGTCGCGAACCCGGTCTCGTTCTACTACTGCTTTGATGCCGCCGACGAACGGCTTGAAGCAATTCTGGCGGAAGTCACCAACACTCCGTGGGGAGAGCGACACTCCTACGTGCTCACCTGGGATCGTGAGGCTGGTCGCGTGCAGCGATTTGGCTGCGAAAAGGAATTTCATGTCTCACCGTTTCTCCCAATGGACATGTCCTATGTCTGGCGGGTCTCAGAACCTGGCCGACGACTGATCGTTCAACTGGAAACTCACGATCGAACCGGACGCGTGTTCGATGCCTCACTCGTGATGCGTCGCCGCCAACTGGCAGCGGCCAATGTCATTTGGACGGTCGCGCGCTACCCGTTCATGACGGTCCGGGTCGTAGCAGGAATCTACTGGCAGGCGTTTCGTCTCTGGTGGAAGAAGGCTCCCTTTTTTCCACACCCGTCACAGGACAACTCGACTCCACCACCGGTGGAACACATCGATTCAACAGCGTGTCACGCACAGATAGAGGAACAATGATGTCAAAGGTCGTCGAACGATCAGAACTTCACGTTGAGTCCGCGTCAATTCAATCAAACCAGACGAGCGACGAGTGCCTGTCGTGCCGTAATCTGACGGGGCTGGAAGCGATGGCACGCAGGGGTCTGCAGTCTCGACTGAAAGGGATCACCGGCGGCACGATTCGAATCGGCGACGTCGACGGCTACACGACATTCGGTTCGAGCTCTTCTGCCGGAATCGATGCAGACTGGACTGTTCTTTCACCGGAGTTCTATCGACACATCGCTACCGGTGGCAGCCTTGGTCTGGCCGAGTCCTACCTTCAGGGGCACTGGGAGTCCGAAGACCTGACGGCGCTGCTGCGAGCTCTCTGTCGGAATATGAGTCGCATTTCCGGGACCGATCAGGGCATGGCCTGGGTGAGCAAGCTGTTGGCGAGAGCCGCTCATTGGGCAGATCGAAACTCAAGGCGTGGCAGTCGCCACAACATCGCCCGTCATTACGATCTGGGAAACGAGTTCTTCGAGTTGTTCCTCGATCCGACGCTGATGTACTCATCGGCTTTTTTCGAGAGTGAGTCGTCGACGCTGCACGACGCTTCCATCGCCAAGCTCGATCGCATCTGTCGGAAGCTCGACCTGCAGCCGTCCGACAATGTTCTGGAAATCGGAACGGGCTGGGGCGGATTCGCACTGCACTCAGTGCAGAATTACGGTTGTTCGCTGACGACGACGACGATCTCGCAGGAACAACTCAGCAAAGCCAGGGAACGTGTTGAGATGGCCGGAATCAGTGATCGAGTTCGACTGTTGGACGCTGACTACCGGGACTTGACTGGCCAGTTCGACAAACTGGTTTCGATCGAAATGATCGAAGCTGTGGGTGCCAGGTTTCTCGGCGACTATTTCCGACAGTGCGGTCGGCTGCTGAAGCCCGGTGGACGATTCGTGCTGCAGGGAATCGTCATGCCCGAGAAGCGGTATGAGTCGTACCGTCGTTCCGTTGACTTCATCCAGAAGTACATCTTCCCCGGTGGTTTCCTGCCGTCCGTCGCCGCGATCCAGGATGCAGTCGGTCAGAATTCCACTTTGCGACTGCAGTCGGTCGAGGATCTCTCCCCGCACTATGCCCGCACGCTTGAAGAATGGCGGCAGCGATTCTCTGACCGAATTGATGACGTTCGTGCATTGGGATTCGACGATCGATTCATACGCATGTGGGAATACTACTTGTGCTACTGCGAAGCGGCGTTTCGCGAGCAGGCGGTCGGTGTCGTCCAGATGGTCTGGGATAAACCGGATTATGGTGGCTGAAAGTCAAGATTCGAAATCACTCGTCATCCGCAACCATTCAGACCAACGAAACCTGCCATGCCACCCGAATTAACCGCCGCCTTCGTGGCCAGTGCCCAGACCATTGCATGCATGATGGTTATTATCTGGCTGCTGAGCCTGATTCTGCGTGATGCCAGCATCGTCGATCTTGTATGGGGCCTCGGCTTCGTGCTCGTTGCCTGGACGGTATTTATCACCGTACCTGGGGAGAGCGTTACGCGATGGCTCCTTGTTGGGCTTACCTCTCTCTGGGGCTTGCGGCTCAGCGTTTATCTGGCGCGGAGAAACCTCGGCAATCCAGAGGACTTCCGATATCAGCAGATGCGCAGCCGTCGCCCTTGGTTTCCGTTGACGAGTCTCTACGTCGTGTTCGGCCTGCAGGGTCTGGTGATGTGGGTCGTCTCGTTGCCGCTCCAGGTGAGTATTGCGACCTCACAAAGCGGTTGGAGCTGGCTGCATTTCGTTGGAGCAGCTGTGTGGGCGACCGGGGTGTCCTTCGAAGCCGTCGGAGACTGGCAACTCGCCAAATTTAAAACGAATCCCAAGAACGCCGGCCAGGTACTCGACACTGGTCTTTGGCGTTTCACTCGACATCCGAATTACTTCGGCGACTTTCTCGTGTGGTGGGGTTTGTATCTCGTGGCGCTCGCCCAATCAGACGCCTGGTGGACGGCCATTGGTCCAATCGTGATGTCGATTTTCCTCATGCGAATTTCAGGCGTAACACTGCTGGAGAAGACGCTCCGGGAAACGAAGCCGGCGTATGCGGCGTACGTCTCGAAAACCAACGCGTTCTTTCCGGCACCACCGAAGCGACTCTAAGAATTGATTACGTTGTTGACGATCCCGAGCGGCCAGTTCACGGCCGCGGCGAGGGCCGTTGTGGTCGCGGGCAGCAGTCGAGTGGGCAGACATCGTGGTTCGGACCTAACTGGCCCACGCATTCCCTCGCGCCGCCGGACAGGCGCTCTTCAATGAGTTTGCGGATCATGGTGATGAAGCGAGGATGAATCCCAACCGTAGCGGCTCGAAACATATTCAAGCCGATTTCCTCACAGACTTCGCGGGCTTCTTCGTCGAGGTCGAACATGACCTCCATGTGATCGGACAGGAATCCGATCGGCATGATGATCACATCTTCGACTCCCTCGGACTGGATGTCTTTGAGGTGGTCACTGATGTCGGGTTCCAGCCACGGGATTTGCGGAGGTCCGCTGCGGCTTTGATAAACCAGCTTCCATCGGTCCTCGGGGACTCCCACAGCATTCGCGACGAGTCGCGAGGCCTCAGTCAACTGCTGAACGTAGTCGCTCGAATCGGACATGGAAGTCGGAATGCTGTGAGCAGTGAACGCGATGTGCAGGTCGCCGCGCCGCTCCTCAGAAATCTGATCAATCGCTGCATGCACCCGGACGGCGTTCGCTTCAATGAAGTCCGGGTGATTGTAGAAGACGCGAATCTTGTCGACTTCCGGAGCTCCGTCACCGACTGCCGCCTGAGCATCCGCAATGTTTTCGCGATACTGCCGACAGGATGAATAGGAACTGCACGACGACGTTACGAAGGCCAGTGCCCTGCGAATCCCATCGCCCTTCATCTGAAGCAGTGTCTCCGGGAGCAGCGGATCCCAGTTGCGATTGCCCCAGTAGACGGGCAGGTCGATACCGTGTTCCACCAGCTCGGGCCGCAGAGCATCGAGCAGTTCTCGACACTGCGCGTTGATCGGGCTGACGCCGCCAAAGTGGTTGTAATGTTCGGCGACTTCCAGCATCCGCTCGTGCGGGACGTTCTTCCCTCGCAGCACGTTTTCGAGGAAGGGCATCACGTCGTCCGGACCTTCCGGGCCTCCGAACGACACCAACAGGATGGCGTCATACTCCGCACCGTCCCGAGTCCCGTAATTGCATATCTGCGGTGTCGTCACTTCAGTGGTCATTGTTCTCAATCCCAGAGATTCTTCTGGACGTGCGATCGGCGCCCATATTGTTTGATGTAACCTTTGACTTTCAGCTTGCGGGCCGTGTTCTCACTGGTCATGTACCGAATCTTGCCGAAGATCGGCCGCTCCGGCCCCCACGCGCGGTCGTACCGGCCGAGGCACCAGAAGATGCCGGAGTAGGAATTCGGATTCCGCCCGTCCACGGCATAACGGTTGTTGAGTTCGATCAACACTTTGAGGGCATCACGCGGCGAAGCTGACCATTGGTAGATCTTCTTGCCCCACAGCATGCGCAGGTAATTGTGCATGCGGCCTTCGGTAACGAGCTGGTTCTGCGCGGCGTTCCACAGTTCGTCGTGCGTCTCCGCAGCGTCCAGTTCCTGCAGTGAGTAGATGTGAGGCCGCGGATCACTTTGATGTTCTTCCATCGTGGTTCGAGCCCACTCAGGCAGTGACTCGTACTGATCGTAGTCAGCACGTTTTGAGCACATGTTGAAACCCAGCTCACGCCAGGTAATCAGTTCGTCGAGGAAACTTTCCGATTCCTCGCTCATGCCCCACCAGCCCTCGCGGGCGCCTCTTGAGGTCTCGGCCAGCCGCGACTCGGACCAGTTCTCCCTCTGCAGGATTCTTGCGAAGACTTCATGCGCCGAAACATGTCCAAAGTGCAGATAGGGGGACAGTCCGCTGGAAGCATCGTTCTCCGGCTGATTGCGGTCGTTGGCGTACCGTTCCAGTCGACTTGTCATGAACCCGTCGAGAGTTTCAAGAGCGGCCTGAGAACCACCGTCAAACACCGCCAGCTTCACTTCGTGATCAATCGGGAGTGCCGATAGCGCCGCAGTCGAACCTGTCAGCAATTCGTCACTGGCTGCAGGCCACTTCTTCTCAAATCCGCGAGGCAGCCGATTGAGTTGCGGCAGTTTCACGTCGGCGAGAGGCTCCGGCTCCGGCAGGTCGAGCATATGGCCGGGCAGTTCTTTTTGCAGGAACTGCCGAAAGGCGTACGCTGTCGGGAATACCCTGTCGGTGGCGCGCAGCGGCAACAGTCCATTCGAGTCGACGGCTTCCAGCCGAGCCGGAAGACGACGCCCGACGGAATTGAGCATGCGCGGCAGAAAGAAACACGGAAAGTCGTCCGTTACGACAACGCACGCTTTCTTTGCCAGTGCATCAAGCATGCCGGCACCGCTGCCCGGCTCGGGCTCCACATAAGCGATGTATCGCGCACCCGTTTGCAGTGCCGCAGCGCGATTATCCGCCATCCCCTGCAGCACAAACCGATGTAAACGGTCGCTGGCCCACTGATAGCCGCAGCGAAGTGCCTCCAGAATAAGCAGCGGTTTACCAAGTCGCTCGGCGTGATCCACGGCTAGCTGCAGCGAAAAATTCCATTCGAGACGGCGATTGGCAATCAGCCAGTAAAGAACGAATTCACCATCCCGTCGCACAGGGAGCTCATTCAGCACGCGGATTCTCAATGGTGATATCTCGCTGGCCACGAGCGAGGCCCTTCTATCGAGAGTTCGCAGATCATTCGGCGGCTGATGAGTCCAACGAAGACCCCTTCGCTGCCTGCTTCCAGTTGAAGACGGAGATGGCTTCCAGCTCCCTCACGAAGACCTGATCGCCTGCCACGGCGACGTGGGCCCATGTCGGTCTTGTCGAGATTTCGCGGCGGTCGATCAGATCGAACTTCTCTGGATTCGCGCGAATCAATAACAACTCGCCGCGTTCGTCCAGAGCCAGAATCCGGTCGCCGGCTGCAATCAGACTCCAGTACTTGCCGAATGGAGTCGTGATCCACGCCTCTTTACCGGTCTCAAGATCGATGCAGGCGAAGCGCTGGTTCCGCAGGTGCAGATACACGAAGCCGTCAATGACAACGGGCGACGACATGTAGGCCTGCACTTTGTTACGCCAGAGCTGCGAGGCCTTGAATCCATCCTCGACCGAGCCTGTGACTTCGAACAGAAAGCTGCCTCCGCCATAGCTGCTGGTGAAAACCCGGTTGCCGATCACCGTCGGCGTCAGAATATTCATTCCGCGGAAGGCTTCGATGTCCTGCGACCACAGCACTTTTCCACGTTGCAGGTCGACACCGCAAAGCTGCTTGCGAGTCTGCACAACAGCCTGTCGGAGGCCGGCAATCGTGGCAATCACTGGCGATGAGAACGCGCTACCAAACATTCCGCCGCCGTCCCCGACTGACCTCCACACAATGCTGCCATCAGTGCGGTCCAGTTTTACAAAGCCACCGCCGGCCTGCATGTAGACATGACCTTCATCAACCAGCGGTGAGCACACGCAACCGAAGGAAGGCAGAGATGCCCCCGTGTCCTTCACTAAGTCGACTTTCCATTTAACTTCTCCCGTCTCGGCGTTCAGGCAGACCAGCACGTCTCTTATTCCGGCAACGAAGAGATCGTCGCCGTCGAGAGTTGGTGTCGACCTGATCCAGCTTCCATTCGCCGCAGCGAAGAACGGAACGGATATCGAGCCGGCCCAGTCGACCGCCCACACTTCTTCGCCAGTCGTGCGATCCAGGGCGCGAACGACTTCGTCTTTCTGACCGCGAGTTTCGGTCACATACACTCGATCCTCGGTCACCAGCGGACCGGAGTAGCCGGGGCCCAGTTTAACTCGCCAGCCGGAATCCAGTTCGCCGGCAGCCAGAGTGTCAGGCCAGTTCTGATTTGAAACCACGCCCGTTCGCGCGGGCCCACGCCACTGAAGCCACTCCTCTGCCTGAACATCCGCGATCAACGTGCAGGCGACGCAGGCCAGGAAGAACGTGAACGGTTTCGGTATCAGCTTCATCAGGACTCTCCGGAGATTTGGATCGAATGGCGTCACTGTTTTTATTTTAGACCGGTGGCCTTGTGTGACCATCGAGAATTGGTTCCAGGTGAATTCCATCAGTTGTCGTTACGACTCCGGGGCTGTTGCAGTGGTTACGAAATCAAGTGTCGTCGTGGCTTCACCGTCCCGCAGAACGCGTCCTTTCAGGAAGAACACGTCATTGACACGCTGCTCCAGCAGCACGTGGACGTCAAGCACATCGCCTGGCCGCACGATTCGCTTGAACTTCAGCCTGTTGGCCCGGGCGACGACTGGGACCTTGTCACCAGACGAGACGCCCAGTTTCGCAATCAGAATGGCCGAGGCCTGGAACGCACACTCGCACTGCAGAGCGCCCGGAAACACTGGGTAGTCGGGGTAGTGCCCTGCGAACAGTTCCAATTTCGGATCGACGAACTTGCGGGTGTGAATGCTCTGCTCATCGACAGAGACAATTTCGTCGACCCACAGATACGGAGGTCGGTTGGGGATCAGATCAAGATAGTCCGACTGCGACATACGGTCCTCACATCAGGCATACCCATGGATGGTAGACATCGCCTTTCCCGTGACCATTGACAGTGCAACGGATTACACCGGAAGTTCTGTTCCGGGAAACTTTCCCCTCACAGCTCACAGCTCGTAACACACGGCGACCGTGCCGTTTCGGACGAACAGGCGATTGCCGACAAGAATCGGATGGTTCCATGTCTTGCCATTCAATGCAGAGAATCGACCGAACTCGAGGTGGCGTTCGGCATCTGCTGCGACGAGGACCAGGTCACCCAGTTCGGTCACGACGATCATTTGATCCGTTGCGGGCAGGAGAATGGACTGACCGAACCCGTACCGACCTCGCTTCCAATTGCGGGCAACAACGATCCACAAACGGCTCCAACATGCCCGAATGTTTTTCAAGGATGCGAAACGACAAGGATTGATGGACAACAACCCGTTCGAGTTCGTTCGCCATCGCCCCGGCGACGCATCCGAGCGACGTGCATATGTTCCGGTGGCAGACATCGAGCGGGTCATTGAGCACGCGCCAAATACCGCTTGGAAGCTGTTGATTGCACTATCCCGATTCGCCGGCTTACGGGTTCCAAGCGAAGCTCTGAGCTTGCGATGGCAGGATGTTGACTGGGAACGGGGTCGATTGACGGTCCCGAGGCCCAAGACCGAGCACTTGGCAGGCCGAAGCCACCGCGTGATTCCGTTGTTCCCTAAGTTGCGGCCATTTCTGGAAGTGGTGTTTGACGAAGCCGACGCTGGAACCGAACACATCATCACGCGATATCGCAATCAAAATTCTAATCTGCGAACCTACTTCTTGCGGATCATTAAACGTGCTGGCATACAACCCTGGCCCAAGCTGTTCCACAACCTGCGAGCGACCAGACAAACCGAACTGGCAGCCCGACACCCCTTGCACGTTGTTTGCGAATGGCTTGGCAATTCCGCCCCGATCGCCGACAAGCACTATCTGCAAGTCACCGATCAGGACTACGCCAGCGCGATAGCCGGCCCTACCAACCAAAGCGGTGCAGAATCCGGCACAGTTGGCGCACATTTCGTCGAAAAAACGGCACAGAATCCGGCACAGCAGCCAGCCGCACCAACTGGCACAGCGTGGCAAAAGCCTTCTATGCCCAGCGGGAAACGGCCCTTAATGCGAAAAGCTGCGACCACCGGCGAAGTGGTGCAGCTTTCCATCAGTAAAAGTACCCCCTAGGGGAGTCGAACCCCTGTCTCTGGACTGAGAATCCAGTGTCCTGGGCCACTAGACGAAGGGGGCATCCGTCGTCTTGGTCGATTCCAGTGTGTTCCCGGCCTTGCCTCCTGTCAACGTGCCGGTTGACCAGATTGTCCGGCCGCTGATCAAGGCTCACTGCCAGGCCTGTCTGCCGTCACTTCGGGTATCGCCTCCACGCTGTCAGCCGACGTATCAACGACGTTTCCCGGCGGGCCACCCTGGATTGTGTATTCTGGATACTCGCTGCCAAACTCCCTCTCCACCCGCAGCAGCTGGCCAGCAAAGTTGTACCGCACCTCCACCCAGTAATACTGGCGGACACCACCAAATTTGAAGACGTCCACGGCGGGACCCTCGGCCAGCTCCGCTCCGTATTCCTCTGACATCACACGCCGGATGTTGTCTTGTGTGTCCAGCCGACTCACTATCGTGGCATTATCTCCCACATTTTGTGCCGCCGCGTCCAACTTCTGATAGGCACTTTCCCAGCGCCCACGCGCACCGTATTCCTTAAGAGCCAGGACGCCCAGAACCAGCATGATCGTCACCAGCACACCACGTGTGATTCTGATCGTAATCGTCTTGCCAATGATGGCATTCAACCACGGTGGCAGGCTGGATTCGCCAGGCACCGCCGACGTTTCAGGACCCTGTTGCTGCTGACCTCCGGCCCAGGGGCCAGCTGTGGGTGCCATCTGCTGCGGCACGAATGGAGCATCCGGCGCTTGCATCGGTGCCGCCAGGGGGTCAGCTACCAGGGGATCGACCGCAGGTGGAGCGGCGAGCGGATCAGCTGCCAGGGGGGCCGCCAGGGGATCGACCGCAGGTGGAGCGGCGAGCGGGTCAGCTGCCAGGGGGGCCGCCAGGGGATCGACCGCAGGTGGAGCGGCGAGCGGGTCAGCGGCAGCAGGTGCGGGCACCGTAATCTGGGCTCCACAACCACACTTGGCAGTCTTACCCGCCATTTCATCCGGTAACTCGTACGACTTTGCACACTGCGGACACTGGAGCTTAATTGCCATCGTATGGTTCCTCTGTTGACCCGTGGTCCTATCGGCACCTGCACCGTTTGACCAGTATAGTCCGAGGCTGAAGGTGGGTCATCACTTAGAGACGCCTCCGGTAACCCGGATATCGTCATCCGTTTCCGCTAACCGATCCGGCCCGCTTGACCAGATCACGTAACTCAGTCGCTTGCTGTCGCCGGACGGCGTCGTGTACTTATAGGAAAAATTCCACGGATCCAGTGGGATCGACCCGGAATAAGGACCATCCCATCCACTGGCTGTCTCGTCCTCCGGCACTCGCTGCAACAACACCAGGCCAAAGTCGGGCGACGGGTATTGTCCCATGTCTTGTTTGAAGGCTTCCAGTGAACGTGCCAGTTCTTGCAACTGCAAGCCTGCCGCCTCGACCCGGCCCGCCTGAGTCTCCACTCGATATCCAGGAGCGTGCTTTCGTGCCGCAGAGAGGATCTCGTCGTCCTCCGTCCAGGGCAGCCGCTCGCCCTCCGTGGGGTACGACCAGCCATGATTCCTGGCAACGCCATCCACCTGGTAAAGGGTGTTGTAGCGAACGATGATCCAGTATCTCCTTAGCGTACCGCCGAATTGAAAGACATCGTGTCGACCATGTTGTACCGGCTCGATCCCAAACTCCTCTATCATCCAGCTGCGCAGATTGTCCTTCAGGTCCATTCTCCGATCTGAATGGAGAGCCGAGCCCTGCATTACTTCGTCAAGTTCCAGGTAGGCAGCTTCCCAGCGAGCCTGGGCCAGGTACTCAAGAGAGGCCCCGATCAGGGCGACCAGCAGGATCCCATAAAGGAGCGTCCGTGAGACGCGTTCCATCATCGTGCGGCCAAGTAAAACCCTGAGGAACCGAGCCAATCGCGCTGGTTCGCCGGCCGGCTCCAGCTCAATCAGCTTGTCACCGGCAGTCGGCAGCAGATCATGTTTCAGTTCGAGAATGACCGAATCCGCATCAAGTCCGAGTTCGGCACCGCAGGTACAGGCCATCGTCTCGCCAGCCAGCTCATCTTCGAATTCTGAAACCCTACCGCATTCAGGACAGACGCGTTGGATTGTCATGGCTCTTGTTCCCCGCTCGACATGGTAACGGGACAACTGCCATCTCGCCAAGAAACGCAGGGCATACCGCAGTGGTGGTCCACTCGACTAGCGATTATGCCAATCCTCGTCCAATGGTTTAGCACCATTCAGCTCGCCATAGCCGGCACCGGTCGTGCCGGCAGGATCGTCGCCCCGGTAACGAGGATCGACCGGATCGGCAGCCGGCTGCCAACGGACGTCACAGGTCAGACGGATATTCCCAGTGGGAGAATGGTTATCGAGTGTTCCGTGCATCGTATGCATGTCAAACACCACCAGGTCACCGGCGGAGAATGGTGACACCAGCAACCGCGATTGGCGTGAGCGAACAAACTCGGCCGTGTCCGAGAGCACCTGCACCGTGGGCGAGTTGCTGGACTCATAATCAATCTGACCCACCTGCTGGAGCAAGTCCTCGAACTGGTTAGAGCCCTCCAGCACCATCAG
>Ga0302123_10001796_pt1 | contig 14944 bp, 12 predicted proteins | sample CB21_321_MG_FD_203109 | JGI IMG/M metagenome (GOLD analysis project Ga0302123, IMG submission 203109) | Marine microbial communities from Western Arctic Ocean, Canada - CB21_32.1 | ecosystem: Environmental > Aquatic > Marine > Oceanic | place: Canada: Western Arctic Ocean | collected 2017-09-28 | reverse complement strand
GCGCTCCTACGGGGCAGGGGAGTCGGCCACTCTCGTCGAAGTACGGCTCGCCCGTGATTCCACCTCCGTGATGGTTCACCACGAGCACGGCGAAGAAGACCGCATCGACGACTACTACTGGCGCACTGTCGAGCTAACCGGAAGCGATGAACTTGTCTTCGGACAATGGTCGCAAAGGCTCGTGCCGGATGGCCCCAACTCCGTAGCCAATGCTTGTAGCGCGGTGTGGTTGGCCTACATCAAGTTGGAGCCCTTGGACGACCCGTCCGTAGCCGCGTTGCAGCAAGAGCGACGAACGGGCAGCACCCGCCGGCTCTATTGCCACAACGATGCCTGGAGCTACACATACCGCTACCGTCCGACGAGCGAGGCGGAGATCCAGCGAGAGATTGAGCCGTTTCGCGATACCGACTTTTCGCGCATCTATTGGGAGGCCGGCATGGGCGACCGCATGTACTATCCCTCGAAGATAGGCCGCATCACAGCGGCGGATGATTGGATCGACGACCCCTACCGCGTCGGCGACCGCCTCGCGAAGGAGACCTGGCAGACCTGGCGGGAGAAGGGCATCGATCCCCTCAAGATAGCCGGCGACCATGCGCGCTCGATCGGTCTGGAGTTTCACGCCACCTACCGCACAAGCGGCTTCCATTTCCCCGTCCCGCAGGATGAGTGGAACGAAGGCGGCGCGTACGACGAACATCCGGAATGGCGTGGGCTCGACAAGCTGGGACGGCCGACACCCCGGCTCTCGTATGCGTATAAAGGGGTGCGCGAGTTAGTGATCAGCTTCTTGAAAGAAATCGCGAGCTATGAGGTCGACGGCATCTGTCTGGCGTACAATCGCCGCCCACCGTATCTCGAATATGAACAGCCACTTCTCGAAGGCTTTCAAGCGAAGCACGGCAAAGATGCACGGACAGTTGGCGACCGCGACCCCGACTGGCTGAAGTACCGCGCAACGTTCATGACCAAGTTCATGACCGAAGTCCGCGAAGCCATGGAGGCAACCCGACGTGAGAAAGGGCGGAGCAAACCGCTTGAGGTCTCGGCGATCGTCCTGAGCAGTGAGCTAGAAAACCTCTACTACGGACTCGACCTGGAACAGTGGGTGAAGCAGGGCCTCGTCGATACGATCCTGCCCTACTCATCCGTCTGGGGTATCAAGAGCACAGAGGACTCGTGGACCAATCCGTCCGACGCTGCGTTCTTCTATCGGATCACGAAAGGCACATCGACCAAGCTCGCCCTCAACCTCATGCCGCGACGTCTGACACCAGACCAATACCGCGAACGCGCCCACGCACTCTACGAAGCCGGCTCCGATCATCTCTTCTGCTGGGATACGAATGCGCGGAATGACTTCAGCCCCGGCTGGGATGCTCTGCGGCGCCTGGGCCACCGCGAAGATTTAGCCCAATGGGCCCGCAACGGCAAGCCTCCGTATCAGGCGGCGGACTCAACACTCAGAAAACTAGGCGACTGGAATCTAGGCTATGAAACCCCAGGCTAAGCGCAACGCTCCATGCTCCACGGCCAAGCAAGCAACCATCCATCGAGCCGAGCCGTGCGAGAAACAAGCGGTGCGAACTCTCAGTGAATCCCGCACTTCCAACTCATATCTTGAACGTAAGGTACGCCACCGTCTCTTCCTGCCCACCGACAGCCGAATACAACCCGCGAGCCGCCGTGTTGTCGGTTTCGGTGAGTACCCAAGCCTCGCCGCAACCGAGTGACCGGCCGTGCTCGAACAGCGCGCCGACAATGTGGTGTCTTGGGTCGCTGAGAAACTCAGCGGTACGCTGCCGCTTGGGAGCTGAGTCGAAGACTTCATCACCGGATGCACGGATTAGCCCCGCATCATCCGGGCCTAGCATCCGAATCACTACAGAGGGCTGCCCACCGGTCGCCACAACTACGCCCGCCGCTCGACCATAAGCCGATTCTGGCCCTTCTGAAGTACCGTGCCGTCCTGATTCGTGAGCTCAATATCGAGCGTGACGACTCCACGGTCCGGCTTCGACCGCGACGCCTTCTTATCCGCCACGCGAAGAGTCGCCTTGATCGTGTCACCGATAAAGATCGGCCCCACAAAATCCCACGACCAATGCAGCGACGCAATCGCCCGCACCTGAAACTCCGATCGATTCTTCAACCCATCCGTGATTGCGAGCCCCATGAGGCCATGAGCCACGCGCTGCCCGAACTGAGTCTGCTTAGCGAATTCAGCATTCGTATGCAGCTCAAAAAAGTCCATCGACAGCCCCGCGAACTGCATCACATGCCAATCCGTAACCGTCACGCCAGGCGTCGAGTGCTCCTCGCCAATCTCAATCTCGTCAAAGTACCGCTTAGCCATCAGCGTTATGTTACCGCAGGGCGTGCAGAGAGCAACGGAGCGGCGGATGTAAATCCGGCGGCCCGCGGGAGAAGCCCGCGGCAAATCGGCCGAAGGCCGACGCCAAGGGTCCCGTCTACTTTCTACCGAGTACCGTTCTATGGTTGGTGATCGAGCAAAGGCCCTTCCGGTCCACTCCAATCGAAAGAGCAATGAGTTCAATTCCCTCGTCCCGCACGTACGTTGTCGTCAGAACGGAGACTTCAAAACCGCTCTTGCTATCCCGAGTTGTTTTCATGCCAAACGGGACTTCAACTCGCGCTTTCTCAAATCTGCGCCACCATCGGGAGGCAGATCGCTCGGCTTTCGTTTCAGGCATCCGTGCGAGATAGCTATCTTCAACGGCACGTCGCAGGTTCCGCTTGCTGAAAACAACTCTGCCTAGCCCAGGGTTCTGCGTAAGCTCATAGAACAGAAGTGCGGCATTCTTAGCCTCCGAAGGTGTTGAGACCGCTAGGCGCGAGTACTTGGCGAGTTTCTGAAACCCCGACGTGGGATCAGGCAGCCCGTAAAGTTCAAAGGTTTCTCCGGTTTGTCGAGAAACGGCGACGACTGATCTGAAATAGCCATCGGATGAGACGACGTAAACCGCCTCCTCGGGGGATAGCACAAAGTGTCCTGTCTCGGTAACCTCGAAGATGTAGGCAGCCTTGGCTATTTGTGCGAATACTTTCACTTGGAGAGCAAACAGGTGGTCTTCCCAATCCTCTCTTCGCGTCGGCCTTAGGAGGTGAGACTCTTTGAGGCTCATCGCTCTGCGAACAGCGTCGGTCGCGCGAACTTTCGCTGCGCCCTCGTCCAACTCGGCTCTTGCGGAAGCTACTGCCAACGTGGCGATGACCGACACGACAAAAAGAGTTCGACGCACGGATCTATTTTAGGCTACCAACGACACTAGCTATTGCATACGGGGGATGGCGATCCAAGGGCGAGAGACGTCACGCCGAATGGTGGGAACTCGACACATTCCAGTGCTAACATTCAATCTCCGCAACAATGCCCACCGGACTAGAAAAACTCACCGTCAGCGCCGATGACGCGATCGCCTTGATTGACGACGGCCGCAGCGTCGCCATAGGCGGCTCCGGCTCCGGACACTGCATCCCCGACATCCTCCTAGCCACTCTAGGCCGCCGCTACAGCGAGACCCGCCACCCCAAAGACCTGACCCTAGTCCACGCCTTCGGAGTAGGCGATCAGAACACCCGCGGCCTCCAACACCTAGCCCACGCCGGCATGTTCCGCCGCGTCGTCGGTGGACATTGGTCGATGGCCCCCGCCATGGGCAAACTTGCAGCCGCGAACGACTTCGAGGCCTACAACGTCCCGGCCGGTGTCATTGTGCAGCTATTCCACACCGCCGCCGCCGGTAGCCCCGGCTGGATGACCGAAGTAGGCCTAGGCACCTTCATGGACCCCCGTCTCGAAGGCGGCAAGCTCAACGCCGCCGCGCAAGACGACATCGTTGAACTCATCGAGCGCGGCGGGCGCGAATACCTCTTCTATCCAACGATCCCCATCGACGTCGCGCTCATCCAAGGCAGCGTCGCCGACACGCACGGCAACGTCGGCATGAATAGGGAGGCAGGCTTCTGGCACAACTGCGCAATGGCCCAAGCGGCGCGCGCAGCGGGTGGAATCACGATCGCGGTGGTGAAGGAGCGGGTCGCCGTGGGCGACATCCACGCCAGAGACGTTCGCGTGCCGGGCTGCTTCGTCGACTACGTCGTCCTCGACTCCACTGCGGGACAGACCTTCCAAACCGAGTTCGAGCCCGCCTATTCCGGCGACGCGCGAAAGCCCGACGACGAGTTCGGCGAGTTCCCGCTCGATGCCCGTAAGGTGATTGCACGGCGGGCGGCCTTGGAGCTTGCACCCGGCGCGGTCCTCAACGTTGGCTTCGGAATCCCCGACGGCGTCATGAAGGTCGCCCGCGAGCAGGGCATCGCTGATACGGTCGTCCCCACGATCGAGCACGGTCAGTTCGGAGGCATCCCCGCCGAGGGCCTCGATTTCGGCGCCATCTACAACAGCGAGGCGATCCTCGAAACCGGCCACATGTTCGATTTCTACCAAGGCCGCGGGGTCGACCAGGCCTTCCTCGGCTTCCTACAAATCGACCGCGAGGGGAACGTCAATGTGAGCAAGCTCGCCGACACGATCATCGGTACGGGCGGCTTCATCGATATTGCTCAAAAGGCCCGAACAGTTGTCTTCTGTGGGACACTCGCCGTCCGGGCAAAGACCGAACTCGCCGACGGCACGATGCGCTTTCTCAACCACGGCAAGCCGAAGCTCGTCGAAAAGGTCAACCAGATCACCTTCAGTGGCCAATACGCACGGACGAACGGACAGGAGGTTGTCTACGTCACCGAGGCCGCTGTCTTCCGGCTCACTCCGGACGGAGTCCGCCTCGAAGAAGTCGCGCCCGGCATCGACGTCGAGCGAGACATCATCCCGCAACTCGGTTTTCGTCCGTTGCTGGCCGAGCCCATGGCCGTTATGGCGCCGGAGCTATTTCGGGACGACCCACTGCCGCGCAAGCTGTTCCGGTTCTACGCGTAACGTGGGCTTCCCAAAAAAGAAGTGAGGGTCCAGCAAAGTATTACTTGCCTAATTACGTGATTTAGGCGTAAAGTCGTAAGGTAATCCTCTTAAGCGGAATGAGGCAAAGCCGTTTCGAGGAGTTCCTCTGCGTTTGGATCTTCCTTCTCGCAAGTGTCACCCCGCTGACGGGCGGCGTCACAATCACTGATTCACGGTTGTTTGTGGATGGGGCGGCGTTCCCAATTCGGGGCGTGGTCTACTCCCCCACGCCGGTGGGCCAGGCTGGTTCCGCCGTACTCGACGACGCGGGCTGTCTCTACGCCCGCGACTTGCCGCTCATCGCGGCGATGGGTGCGAACACAATTCGTACGACCGCGTTGGTTCGTCCCGACAACCGCGCGTTTCGAGTCGTCCTCCGAAGTACGGGATTGCACTGGCTCGCTGGGTTTCCCCTTGAACCCTACTTCGACCCGGCGCGGTCGCTATCCCCCGAGACCGCAGACGGTAGAGCCTTGCGCGCGGGGATTGTCACCGCGTTTAGGGAGTTCGTTGAGGGTTCGCGTACAACGCGGGTGCTCGCCTTCGTCTTCGGAGATGCCGTCGGGCATGACTACGCCGGCAAGTTCTCAGGCGATGTTGGCGACTACTACTCGCTGCTGGCCGAGGCTGCGGCGCTCGTACGCGAGATCGACACCGGAATATTGGTGACGACGACAGTCTCTGATCTCAGCCAGATTGGATCGTCGGAGTTTGGTACCGACGACGCAGCGCAACCCGATGTAGCCTTTTGGTCGATCAACCGCTTGGGGGCAGACCCTCTTGACCAGGATCTAGCCGAGGCACGCGCCCGCACAACAAAGCCGCTCCTGATTGCAGTCTTCGGCATCGATGCGTTTGATGCCGTCCCCGGCCGGGTTGACCGGACGAGTCAGGCGACGGTGGCGCGGCGGATTGCCACGGAGATTGAGGCAGCAACGGAAAGCGCGGACACGAAAGTTCTCGGTGGCGTCTACGCCGCCTACGTCGATGAGTGGTGGCGCGGTGGTGATCCCCAGGTCCAGCAGTCGTCGGGAAACGTGCTGGCGTCGTCGCCGGACGGAGTCCTCAACCCCTCTTGGTTAGGCCTGTTTCGCACTGCACCGAGTCTCGTGCCGGGTCTCGATCGCATAAGGCCCCGTGATGTCTACTTCGCCCTGTCACAAGTGTGGGGTGGCTCGCCTCCGCCGGAGCTGACCGCCGCCACTCTGCCCAAGGTCGCAGCGGATGGCATGCGCAACATGGCCGGTGGTCTACCCTTGGTTTCGCCCGGGGGGCTCTTTGTTCTGCCGGGTTCGGGGATGGCTTCCGTAGGCCGATCGGTCGGCAGTGGTGACTGGCCGCTACAGCTCGGTCCGGTGAGCGTATGTATAGAGGGCCGTCCGGCGCCGCTCGTGTTCTCCGTTGAGAATGAGGTCCGAGGCCAAGTCCCTTGGTCAACGGTGCCCGGACGACCTAGCGCGGTTGTGTATCGCGCCGGAATCCCCAGCGATACGGCGCAATTCGATGTCGCCTCCGCTGCGCCTGGGATCTTCGAGGACGGTGTCTTTCGCCCAGGGCGGCCGTGCCCGGTCAACGATGAGAACGGTGTGCCACCTGGTAGCTATCTGGAAATCTACGGTTCGGGCCTCGGCGGCACCGGCGAAACGATCCTCGACGGGGTGGGTCTAGCGGCCGCCCAGCCGTTCGCTGAGATGCCGCTCGTTACACTCGGGGATCGCCCTCTGCCTGTCCTGTTCTCTGGACTACTGCCCGGAACTCCTGGTATCACTCAAACCAACGTAGCCATCGTTGATGACTTCCCCACGGGTCTCGCGGCTTTGTCGATACAACGCGATGGATTCCGTAGCAACGAACATCGCTTGCGCATCACAACGGCCCAGCAGCAGCCAAGTTTCCGCGTGGCTCTCGACGGCCCTGACCCGGTCGTCCTACAGGCGGGCGGCCCGGCGCAGGCCGTCTTCGTACTGCTCAATGGGCGCAACGGCTTCTGCGATCTCGTTAGGTTTGAGCTAAGCGGCCTCGCGCCGGGCGTTCGCGCAACGCTGCCTGTCGGTGTCCCCGGGCAGACGCTACGACTGACCCTACAGGCGGACGCGGGCGCTCCGCCTATCCAGAGCGATCCGATGGTTCTGACCGGCCGTTCGACGATTCCCGAGGCGATCAACAGCGTCGTCCGTGTGACCGTTCTGCCAAGCCTGGGGACAGCGACCTACCGCGTTGTCTCGGGTGGTTGGTTGAGTACGGTTCCGCAGGCAAGTTTTGAGTTGAACAACAGTCTTCTCTATCGCGCAACGGGCGGCGGCGCGGGCCGTGGCTTCAACTTCCTGACCATCGACCCCACCACGGGAATACTCGGCCCGGTACGCAGCTTCGATACCTGGGCTAGCGACGCTGCCGTCGCGGCGATGGAGGCCTACCTAAAGTCACTGCCGGAGGGCATTGTCGTCTTCGGCGCGATCGCCGATGACGGGTTTTTCAAGATCACCGACGAGACCCGCCGTGTCATCCGCGAGACACTTGGTTCGGGCCTAATCGACAAGCTGGCATATCGCTATTCCTGGGCGATCATCGCCCGTAAGGGCGTCGCCCAGCCGATCGATGAAGGTCTCAGTCCCAACGGGTTAGTCGTTCTAACGAAGAGCCTCACCTTTCCGATCGACTAGCACCTCGCCGCGCTCATCTAAATCTGGAACGACCAATTCCGCACTGCCTCCGGTTGGACCCATTTCCGAATGCCCCCGATCTGGTTCTCGCGCCAATACTCGGGCCAGTCGATCGTCTCCGGTCCCCAGGGCAGCTTTTCCCGATCCGCCTGAGACAAAAGCTTGTACGCCGCGCGAATGTTGTGGGTCTCGAAAACGTAGCGGTTCTCAAGGATGAACGGCAAATACTGATCCATCGTTTGATCACGGAACCGTGACTGCAAGCCAAGTGTCCGCAACGCCCCGAGCCAATCATCAATGATTCCGTTCGCCGGAATCGGTGTCTGCTTCAAGCGATCCTGCAGCGCAATCAGCAGCCGCCGGCTCGCTTCCATGCGATAGAGTTGCGATTCCCGACTCTTCTGCACGGCCGTCGGAGACAGAAACCGCAGTGTCGAAGGCGACCGCAACCAGAACGGTGTGTCGTTCCGCGAAGGGTTGTCGCCGTTCAGCCGCTGGGCCTCGTCCACGAGTAACTCGATCAACGGACGCAACTCGAACGGATTCGTATCGGCGGCCGCAAGCTGGTAGACCGCCTCGTGTTGTCCGGCTAGAAGTAGTGCGCCGCACGCAAGCGTCGCCCCGGCAATGTGGTCAACCGGAACAATCTCAAGAGGAATATCCGGACGGGCCGGCCAGTCCGTAAGACCACTCAGCGCCATCAGAACCAACGGTGCCGCGGTGCGTCCGCCTTCGATCCAACCAGGGAAGGGAAATCGCCAGGAGCTTTCGACAATCGCCGGACGCACGATCGACCATTCGATCCCTTCGGACTGCGCGAGCACCTGTTCACCGAGACTCTTCGAGTACGTGTACGTATTGACCCAGCCCCAGCGCGTGGCGCGCCGTCGGCCGAGTTCCGTCAGTTGTTCGGCCTTCTCACGGTCAACGGCGGCAGAACCCTTGACCCGATCGACCTCGCCCCTGAGCGTTTCCAGCTCGGCCGCCGCATCAAAGCCGTGGTCGCCGACCCCTTCCCGATTCGGATAAAACCCTAGAATCGGATCTGTCTCCTCGATCAAGCCGTCCGCTCCGCCAGCCACAAAGCAAGTCGAGATGTGCAGTAGCTTAGCTCCGGTCCGACGCGCCAGCGCCGCCATCTGCTCGACGGAATCAACATTGGCCCGCAGCGATTGGTCGACCGGCGGAAAGAACTCAACCAGCCCCGCGCAATGAATGATCAGATCAAGGTCAACCGGCCAGTCCGGATGATCGATCCCCGCGTCAGGCTCAGCCGCGTCGCCCGACCATACGGTCACCTTCTCGTGAAAGAACTCTCGCCCCCGTTCATCCAGCAAAGGCTGCAACGGTGGCGCATCAAGAATCTCGTTCTCGAATCGTTCATCAGCGGAGACATCTTTTCGCGCCCGGATCAGCAGATGAACTTGCCCCACCTCCGGATAGCGGTCCAGCAACAGCGCCAGCAATACCTTCCCGAGGAAGCCATTCGCGCCCGTCAGCAGGATATGACGACCGCTAAGAGTAGATGAGATGTCAATCAAAGGATGTCGTTCTCGCAACGCAGACAAGTGTGCACAAATCGTGCCGGAGCAGTGGAAACCGCTCCTAGCTCCGCGTCGCCTTAATCCATTCTATGAATTGTTGCGTCGATGTGAACGTATGGCTCGGATTGAGCGCCGCCAATGAATCATAGTTAGCTGTCGACGCCCAAGCAGCCCCCAACTCCGTAGCGCCGATTTCGCGCGCCGATCGAATATCGGAAACAGCGTCCCCAACGCAAGCAACCTGCTCCGCCGGAAGATCCCAAGCCTGCAACACCTTCCGCATACAGTCCGGTTTGATGCCGCCACGAGGTGATCCCGCCTCGACGATATCGAACGCCTCGGCAAGTCCCATCTCTTCCAGCGAAATCCTCGCGCTACCTGGACCCTTGCCTGTCACAATCGCCGCCCGCAGGCCTTGCTCTTTCAGTAGATCCAGCACTTCCAGTATCCCCGGAAACGGGTCGCGACACTCTCTGTGCGCCAGCCGGTACTCACTCAGGTACATCGTAAGCGACTCTTCCCAATGCGAAGGAAACATGTCCTGGAAGATGCCGTCCTCGGTCGGCCCGAACATCGCGCGAATCTCTCGGTCTGTGTACTCGCGCTTCAAGTAGTGCCGAAATGTCACGCGAAACGCCGCGAAGCACACCGGAAGCGTGTCGCCCAACGTCCCGTCGAGGTCAAAGATAATTCCGCGAAGATGCAAATCGAAACTCGCGGCCTAGTGGTCCGCAATCCCCCCATCCGGGAACCGCAACTGCTGCCGGATATGCGGGGTGTACGGGCGGGTGCGGGCAAGCTCCTCGTCGAAGCCCACGCCCAAACCAGGCTTGTCCGGTGGCATTGCGAAACCGTTTTCATACGTCGGCTCGCCGCCTTGGAAGAGATCACCCCAGAAGGGGTCCTTGCCGCGGTGGCTGATTTCCTGAATCGCGAAACTCGGCGTTGAGAAGTCCACATGCAGCGAAGCCATCGTGCTCACATTGCTCTGCGGATTATGCGGTGCCAGTTCCACCCGATGAGCCTCGGCGATAATCCCGATCTTCTTCATCTCCGAGATCCCGCCGCAATGCACAACATCCGGTTGAACAAAGTCGACCAGATGCCGCTGACAAATCTCGGTGAAGTCCCATTTCGTGAATAGCCGCTCACCGGTTGCCAGCGGGATCGTCGTCTTGCTGCGCAGGTGCGCCAACTCATCAATGTCTTCGATCTGCGTCGCCTCTTCCACAAAGTAAGGCGCGTACTCCTCGGCGCGCCGACAGAAATCAACCGCCATCGTCGGCGTCGCCTTGCCGTGCACGTCGATGCAGATCCGGAAGTCAGGTCCCACCGCTTCACGCACCGCTTTGAGGTTTGCGATCCCGTCACGCACGGCCCGCACCCGCTCTATCTGATTCCCCTGGGTCGTGAGGAATCCGCCCTTGCAAGCCGTCCAGCCCTCGTCCTGGGTCTCCTTCCAGTTGCGCGCGTACTCTTCCGGAGTCCTGCCGCCGGCGTGCACATACATCTGCACGCGTTCACGCGCCTTGCCACCCAACAGAAGGTAGATCGGCTGCCCCAGCGCTTGGCCGAGGATGTCCCATAGCGCGATCTCGACGGCGCTGATCGCCGAGTTCAGAATTGGCCCGCCCCGCCAGCGGGCCCACCGAAACATTGCCTGCCAGTGCATCTCGATATCGGCCGGATCGCGCCCCACCAGATAGCGTTTATGTTCCTCGATTGCCCCGGCCATCGTCTTCGCTTTACTGGTCACCGAACCTTCGCCTGTGCCGACGATGCCCTGGTTCGTGAAGATCCGCACGAACACATAGTTCGAGCTGTTCTCGTTCCCGCCGCGGCTGATGACGTATGTCTTGAGGTCAGTGATCTTTAGGTTGAGCGGCTTGGCTTTCTCTTGGGCGGCGGCAAGCAGCCCTTCCGAACCGCTAAAAGCTGTGATACCCGCGGCGGCCGTTGCCGCTGCTGAATACAGGAAGTCGCGTCGAGTGGGTTGCATGATTGGGCGTCCTTAGGTCTCAGGATACGGAGGCACGGTTGCCTGCACCGCCGCTTGATTTCGTAGACTCCTGGCCTGCCACCAGGCAAGACTGGCGCAAACCAACAACGCGCCGGCCACGGTTTCGACGCCAACCGTCTCGTCGAGAAGAGTGTACCCGATAATCGTCCCCACGATCGGCTGCACGAAAAGACTAAGGGCCACGTGGCCTACAGGTACAACCTTGATGACACGGTACCAGACCGTGTAACAGAAGGCGGACGGAAGCACGGCAAGGTAGATCACAGAACTCCACGCCTTCCAGGAGTACGCAACGTAATCAGCCGAAAGCACAATCGGCGCGAACACAACAACCGCAGCGATAAACCCCGCCGCCTTCATCGCCAAGACCGCTTGGCTGGGCGCGTAGCGAACCGCAAGCCGTCCGCCGCCCACGGTCACCGCCGCTTCGCACAGCAGCGAAACCGTGAAAAGCGAATTCCCAAGCAGCCGGTTCGACGCCCCAGCCACCTCCCCCGCGAAACCGACGCCCGAAAGGACCAGCATTCCCAGCGCCCCCAACAGCAGCGTCCAGATCGTTGCGCCCGACGGACGCTCCTGCAACGCCATCGCCGCCAGCAACACCGTCATCGTCGGTTCGAGCGCAATCAGAATCGAAACGTCGATGGACTGCGTGTACTGCAATCCGCTGATCTGCAACGTCGGGGCCAGCGTGAAGTTCAGCGCCCCCAGCGCGACAACAAGCAACCAGTCGCGGCGTTCAAAGCGCGGCAACCCGTTCCAAGGTGTTGCCGACAACAGCACCAGCGTCGCCAGCCCGTAACGCAAGACGACGATCAACCCGACCGGCATCTCTTCGCCGGCCACCTTCATGGCGAGGTAGCTGCCTGTCCAGATGGACTGCGTAAGAACCAGTAGGAGCCAATGGCGGAGATGCACGAGTGGAAAACCGACGGAACGCGCGAACCGGGTGTGTCTATTCTAAGGCTCGTGCCAGGAGGAAAAGAGGCACCAATGGGAAATCCGCGCGCCGCGACGGCAGAGCTACTGGGGCGTGTCGACACCCATCTGTGAGAGCCGGTAGCGCAGCGCGTTTCGCGTAAGCCCGAGCAGACGCGCTGCCTGGCTCTTGTTGTCATTCGTACGCCGCAGAGCTTCGCGGATGAGTTCCTGCTCGTATTCTTCCATGCTCATCCCGTCGGGCAGGAACGGGATGTCGTCGCTGGCCGCCGTCGAAATCGTCCGTGGATCAAGATGGATGTCATCCGCTTGGATGACGTCTTTGGAAGAGAGTACCATGCTGCGCTCGATGATGTTTTCGAGTTCGCGAACGTTGCCCGGCCAGTGGTAGGCCGTGATCTTGTCAAGCGCCTTCGGCGCCAGCGACCGGGCCGTCCCGCCGGTGTCCGCCGCGAACTTGTTGAGGAAGTGGTCCACCAACTGAGGGATGTCCTCTTTGCGCTCTCGCAGCGGAGGCAAGTTGATTGGAACAACGTTCAGTCGGTAGTACAAGTCTTCACGGAAGGTGCCCTGTTCCAGCGCCGCGCGTAGGTCCTGGTTCGTCGCCGCGATGATGCGGACTTCCACGTGGATCGTCTTCTTGCCGCCGAGACGCTCGAACTCGCGCTCCTGCAAGACGCGTAGCAGCTTGACCTGAATCGGCAGAGGTACGTCGCCGATCTCATCGAGAAACACCGTGCCGCCGTCGGCTTGCTCAAACTTGCCCGCGTGCGATTGACTTGCCCCCGTGAACGCGCCCTTCTCGTAACCGAACAGCTCCGCCTCCATCAGGTTCTCGGGCAGTGACGAGCAATTGATCTTCACAAATGGCCCGTCACTACGCGGGGAGTGGTGATGAATGGCTCGCGCTAGCAAGCCCTTGCCGGTGCCACTCTCACCGCCGAGTAAAACGGTCGAGCGCGTCACGGCGACTTTCGACGCAGCATCAAACACTTCCGCCATTCTGCTGCTGCGGCCGATGATTTCCTCGAAGTCATAGCGACGGCCAAGCTCCGCTTTGAGCTGCTTGTTCTCGTTCCGCAGCGCATGGAGCTCAAGCACCTTCTCGATCGTGAGTATCAGATCATCCAGCGCGAATGGCTTCAGGACGTAATCGCTCGCCCCGGCTTTCATCGCTTCGACAGCGGTTTCCACCGAGCCGAAGGCCGTCATCACGATGATCGGCAGCGACGGAGTTTCTCTCGTTACCTTCTTGAGAAACTCGAGGCCGTCCATGCCCGGGAGACGCAAATCAGTAAGGACGAGCGCGAATGATTCCGCCTCTTGCTGGTGATCGTCCAGTTCATCGAGGCCCTGTTCGGCCGACGTCGCTTTCACGACTTCATATCCCGCGCCCTGGAGATGGATCTCCAGCACACGTTGCATCTTCTCTTCGTCTTCGACGATCAGGATTCTTCTCGTTTTCAAGGCTGCACGTCCATGGGCAGTTGGATGCGGAACGTTGAGCCTTCGCCCGGCCGGCTCGTTACAGAGATCGTTCCGCCATGACTATCGATTGAGTTCGACACAATCGCCAGCCCAAGGCCGACGCCGTGGGGCTTCGTCGTAAAGAAGGGATTAAAGATGCTTTCGAGTTGATCGCTCGGTATGCCCTCGCCCTGGTCCGCGATCTCGATGATCGCTGTTGAGCCATCACGGTACGTCGTCACCTGTAGCGTCCCACCGTCCGCCATCGCGTCGCTGCCGTTAAGGAGTAGATTCACAATGGCGCCGGAGACAAGGGTTTCATCGAACCAAAACGGTGGCAAGTCCGCAAGCTTCTCTTGTACATCGTAAGGCGGACGTCCCGCTCGGAGGCTCTCCTTGAACTGCCGAATCGCACTGCGGACGATCGCGTTGAGGTCATGCGTAGCCCGGTCGAGTTGCGAGGGCCGCGCGAAGTCGAGGAACCGCGTCACCAGAGAGTTGCTCCGATTCACCTCGCTGCGAATGTAACCGGCCATTTCCTTTGCGACGTCATTCTCCCTCTCTACGTTACGTTCGAGTACCTCGGCCGAGGCGGATATCACGCCCAGGGGATTCCGGATCTCGTGCGCCAATCCGGCGGAAAGCTGACCGAGTGCCGCCAGCCGTTCCGACCGCCGGACTTCCGCTTGCGCTTCCGTCAGCTCCTGGTTTGCGGCGGCGAGGTGTTCGGTCTTGCGGCGGTTTTCCGTGGCAAGACGGTTCACAACAATCGCGATCAAGAAGAAGAAGGGAACGCGCAGTGCGAGTTCGCGGATACCCTCAGGAGCGAGGTAGTTGGTTTCGAAATCCACAAACAGAAGAAACGATAGATAGAGTGCAACGGACGCGGCCGTCGTAATGAGCACGCCGCCCAACTCGAACAAAGACGCGGCGGAGACAATCGGGAGAAAGAAGATGAGGTAGTAACTGCTCTCGATCCCACCTGTCTCGGCGACAAGCCAGTAGCAGAGCGCAAGTTTGATTGCGACCGTGAGAGCGGCGGCGCCGCGGTCCGTGCTAACGGCCAGTCGCGTCTCGGCCATCTGAACGGCGCCCAGGGCCAGCAGCACAAACCATTCGTAGGGCGAGTGCGGTTCGCGAAGAAGCCCGACGGCGGCGAGCGCCGCCAGGAAGATCAACCAAACAACGTCGATGGCGCGAACGGCAGGCACGTGCGGAGAGTCGCCTCATCAGCCTACAACAAGCGAAGCCTCAGCAACCATGCAACGGTGGCGGCGCGTCCGCACACCCGTCAGTCACCGCCCAGGGAACTCTTCCTGCTCGCACC
>Ga0302123_10001793_pt1 | contig 14962 bp, 8 predicted proteins | sample CB21_321_MG_FD_203109 | JGI IMG/M metagenome (GOLD analysis project Ga0302123, IMG submission 203109) | Marine microbial communities from Western Arctic Ocean, Canada - CB21_32.1 | ecosystem: Environmental > Aquatic > Marine > Oceanic | place: Canada: Western Arctic Ocean | collected 2017-09-28 | reverse complement strand
AACAGCATCCTGTTTGAATTCGTCACTGAACGACCGACGTGGTCGCTTCGATTTCTTTGACATAACGATCTCCTGAAAGGATTCTTTTCGATCCTCCCGGAGTCCACCAGTCATGGGCTGCCGCACTGCCCCCTCATCCGGCCTTCGGCCGCCTTCTCCCCCACGGGGGAGAAGGAACAGTCCGCTCCCCCAAAGGGGGAAAAGTCCCCTCTCCCCAGGGGGGAGAGGGTTAGGGGCTGGCCGCCTCCCGCTCACGACTAAACGAAAAGAGTTTCACTTACGACTCCTGGACCAGCAATACGATGGCTTCTGCGGAGATCGCTTCGCCGCGACCGATCGGGCCGACGTGTTCGCCGGTCTTGGCTTTCACGCTGACGTTCGCTGGATCAGTCTGCAGCAGTTCGGCAATCCGTTCGGCCATCTGTTGCTTGAACTCCGAGAGCTTCGGTTCCTGAGCAAACACCGTGCAGTCGAGGTTTCCGATCTGCCAGCCCCGCTGACGTACGGCGTTGGCGGCTTCGCTGGCAAAGACCGCCGAATCCGCGTCTTTCCACTGCGGGTCTGTGTTCGGAAACCACTCGCCGATATCACCCAGAGCGAGTGCTCCCAGCAATCCGTCCGTGATGGCATGCAGCAGGACATCGGCATCGCTGTGCCCGACGAGCCCCAGAGAGAACGGAATCGGAACTCCACCGAGAACCAGCGGCCGGTTGGGGCCAAGTCGGTGAGTGTCGTGTCCGAGTCCGATTCGAACCGGGGGAAGCGTCATCTTCGCAGCCGTTTGATGGTGTGTCCGACAGCTCGAAGAGTCACACAAGCGACCTCCCTGCCGCAGCCACGCGGATCATAGGCCTGCCCCGACACAGTGACAACGTGACCTGCCACGACCTCATCGCTTGCGGCGCTGGCACGACAGCTCCCAGGATAGGTCATTCATCCAATCCATCTTTGCCGAAACTACCGAGAAAGCAGCCCGCATGGCCGACACGAACGCCAGTGATCCCGTTACAGCGACTGCCGTCGGCGACTCTCCCGGCGGAGATGACGGGACAATGGAAGCACCCACGACACCCGGCGGCATCGCCCGACAACTCGGCCCTGGCCTGATCATTGCGGCCAGCATCGTGGGTTCGGGGGAGCTGATTGCGACCACGAAGACCGGTGCTCAGGCCGGGATCGCGCTGTTGTGGCTGATTATTGTCGGGTGCCTGATCAAGGTCTTCGTCCAGATCGAATTCGGGCGGTACAGCATTGGAAACGGTGAAACGACGCTGTCAGCACTGAATCGAGTGCCAGGGCCACGGCTGATCGTGAATTGGATCGTGTGGTACTGGCTGATCATGATGTGCGTCGGATTTGGGCAACTGGGCGGCATCGTCGGTGGAGTCGGTCAGGCGCTAGCCATGGCCGTTCCGATCGAAGGCGATTACGTCTCGGCCGTTCGCATTCCGGCCGAAACGGAGCTGAAACGGTACATCGCCTGGTCCGACGATGCGGCGAGTGGCGGTTCCGCATTGGCCGGACTTTCCGATGAGCAGCGTGGGCGCGTGGAACGGAGCCAGCAGGTCGTGTCCGACCGGCTCGCGAAACTCGATACGTTCGAGACTGGGAAAAGCGACGAAATCGTAGCCTTGGTTCGCACGCTGATCGAGGCGGAAGGCGCTGAAGACTCTGGCGCCGTCAAGGGTGCGAAGACGGCCGTCAACAGTGTGCTCAAGCCGACCACGAAGGATGACAAATACTGGGCCGTCGCCGTCACCCTGATGACGATCATTCTCCTGGTCCGCGGCCGCTACAGCATGCTGCAGAATGTTTCGACGGTGCTGGTCGTGGGATTCACGATTGTCACAATCGGCAACGTCATTTCTTTGCAGTTGAAGCCTGAGTTCGCGCTCACGGCAAGCGAATTTATAGGCGGACTGTTCCCCGGTTTACCGGAAGCTGGTGTCGCTCCGCCGGGTCTGACGGGCTGGAAGATCTCAAGACCGGTCGCCACTGCTCTGGCGACGTTCGGGATCATCGGTGTCGGTGCCTCGGAATTGATCGGCTACCCCTACTGGTGCCTGGAGAAGGGCTACGCAAAGTACACGGGACAGGGGAAACGCGACGACGCGTGGTACGTGCGGGCGAACGGCTGGATCCGTGTCATGAAGTACGACGCGTACTTCTCGATGATCATCTACACCGTCGCCACGCTGGCGTTCTTTGTGATGGGCGTTGCGGTGATGTACCGGCAGGGACTCGACCCGGAAGGCATGCGTATGGTCAGCACGCTGGCCGAACAGTACGTGCCCGTCTTCGGCGAATACGCCAAGTGGCTGTTCCTGATTGGAGCGATCGCGGTGCTGTATTCAACGTACCTTGTCGCGAACGCCATGTTCGCTCGCGTCTATACGGACGCATTCAAAGTGTACGGCCTGATGAAGCCAGGGAATCCGACGACGCACGATCGGTCGGTCATGATCCTGTCGGCGATCTTCCCACTGATTTCGATGTCGATCTTTTGTCTGGGATTCAACCCAGTGACGCTGGTGCTGCTGGGCGGATTCATGCAGGCGGTCATGCTGCCGATGCTGGGCGTTGCGGCTCTCTACTTCCGCTTCAAGCTGACGGACGAGCGACTCAAGCCCGGCAAGTTCTGGGATGCCTGTCTGATCCTCTCGGCAATCGGCATGCTGATTTCCGGAGCATGGGGCGTGTACAGCAAGCTGCTGTCGTGATGAGCGGACAGACACACCATTAGTCGTCCGCATCGGTGCGGAGCAGGCCGGCGGACGATTCGAAATAGCGACGCCGTCGTTGCTGAGACTTTTCCGGACGTGACTCCTGCGACTCTTTCAACTCTGAGGCAACGGCATTGCACAGTCGGCAGCCGATTGTCTCGAGATGGAACTCGATGTAGCTCAGCACATCGTCGTCCAGCGCTCCGAGCAGATAACTGCCCAGCGCCGTTCGATTCGGGCAGCTCAGCCGATGCCGTCGCCAGATTTCTCCGACGGTGTGGCCGCCCTGATCCCGACGCTGGATCAGTTCGACCAGCCGCTCTCGCATTTCTGTTGAGTCGCGCAGGGACTCTTCCAGCGTACTGGCTCGCTCGACGGGAAGCTGTTCATCGAGGAATGCGAGTAGTTCATCGTCAGAAAACGACGTGCTCATGGCTGGATCGTGCGACATCTGGGACAGAAGCACAGCCACTCAGTCGAGGAGCAACTGCAGTAGAACGGACATCGTACCGAACGAGACCACCGACGTAAGCGGAGGCCGCGGGTCGAACGGAACATCGGTCACATAGATCACCAGTTCCTGTTCACCACTTGAAGTCACGTCAAACGCATGTTTAGCTTGTCCCGCAATTCCAACGCAGCCGGACGCATGCACGGCTCTGACAACGCCGCGCCTGTCCGTCTGTCTGATCCGGGCCGGGCCGCAGACGGGATCACTTTCACATGCTGGCGAGTCTCTCGACATTTTCACTGCTGGGAATCGAGGCGAAGCCGGTCGAAGTGGAAGTCGACATTTCGCCTGCGGCGATGCCCCGCACCACTCTGGTCGGACTGGCGGAAGCCGCCGTCAAGGAGAGCGTCCATCGCATTGAGCGGGCGCTGGTCAACAGCGGATATCAGCGACCTCAGGATCGCATCGTCATCAATCTGTCGCCGGCCGACCTGCCGAAAGACGCAGCATCATTTGATCTGCCGATCGCACTGGGCATCCTCGCGGCCAGCGGGCAGTTTGACTCGGACCTCTTCAAACGTTTCGCCGTCGTCGGTGAACTGGCGCTGGAAGGTAAGCTGAGACCGATCAAGGGTGTGCTTTCGATGGCGATTGCCGCGCGGGAACAGGGCCTGCAGGGAATCGTCGTGCCGATTGAAAACGGCCGCGAATCGGCTGTGGTGGAAGGTATCGACGTGATCCCGGTCGGCAGTCTGACCGAAGCGGTTGGCTTCTTCACCGAAGAACTGAAGATTGACCCGGTGATTTTCGCATGGGGCACCGCCGTCAAAGAGCTCGGCCGGTACGACATCGACTATGCAGATGTCAAAGGGCAGGAGAACGCTAAGCGGGCAGTTACGGTAGCCGCGGCTGGAACCCATCATCTGCTGATGATCGGGTCGCCTGGGACGGGCAAAACACTGCTGGCCCGGCGGATCGCCACCATCCTCCCGCAACTTCATCCGGAAGAGAGCCTCGAAACCACGCGAATCTGGAGTGCCGTCGGCCGACTCGACCGAGGTCAGGCCTTGATGGTGCAGAGACCGTTTCGATCACCGCACCACACGATCAGCGAAGCCGGGCTGGTCGGCGGTGGCAGTGTGCCGGCTCCCGGAGAAATCAGTCTGGCCCACAACGGCATCCTGTTCCTGGACGAATTGCCCGAGTTCAACCGCCGCACGCTGGAAGTCTTGCGTCAGCCGCTGGAAGAGAACTGCGTCACGATTTCCCGGGCCATGGGCAGCGTGACGTTCCCGGCCAACCTGATGCTGGTCGCTGCGATGAATCCCTGTCCCTGCGGATTTCGCGGCGATCCTCGACGGCAATGCAACTGCTTGCCCATGGCGATCGAACGCTACATCGGCCGGATCAGCGGGCCGCTGCTGGATCGCATCGATATTCACGTCGAAGTGCCAAACGTCCCGTTTCGTGAACTGTCGGATTCAAAATCCGGCACCGGCAGCGTGGACATGCACGAGACCGTCGCAGTCGCGCGAGAAGTCCAGCACAAGCGCTTCGAAGGCGAGCCGGCGATGGTCAACGGCAAGATGAGCCCCAAGCAAATTCGCAGCTACTGCAAGCTGGCGTCCGACGCCGAAGAACTGCTGAAGACGGCGATGGAAGAAATGGGCCTGTCCGCGCGTGCTCATGACAAAATCCTGCGACTCGGTCGAACCATCGCCGATCTAGCGGAATGCGACTCGATTTCGGCCGAGCACCTCAGCGAAGCGATCAACTATCGCACGCTGGATCGCAATTACTGGCAGTAGCCGGCGACTTGGAGTGCCCTGCCAGACACGAACGGATGCACGTGGAAACGGTCGTGGGGACTCGGCCCCACATGCGCACGAGGTTGGCAACCCGTCACGAAACACCGGCCATTGCACGAGTACCCGCTTGAATCAGCTGGAGCAGTAAGTTGTGCCATGACAGTCAGCATCACGGGTACACCCGGTTTGCCGTCATTTTCTGTCATTCGGGTATTTTGTGGCGCACGCGTGATCGTGGGATCGTAGACTCCGACGAACGAACGGCGACGCGGTAGATGAACGGGCCGAGTTCACTGTTGCTGCGAAGGCAACTAACGATGAACACCTGTCGGGACTGGCCCTGTGATCGACGAACAAACGATTGATGTTCTGCTGAGTCGCTGGCAGGAATCCTGGTCAAACGGCCAGGACGTTTCTGCTGAGGAGTTGTGCTCCGAGTGTCCGGAATTGACGGACAGACTCAAAGCCCGGATTCAGCCCTTACGGGCGCAAGCGCAACTGACAGAGACCGCGGTGGAAACGGCCGATGAGTCCGCCGGCGCTCGCACCGGAACTGAGCGAGTTGGCAGCGCGCGACTTTCCACACAGCAAAGTGGTGGCACGCCGGTTCGCGGAGCCAGGGTCTCGGGTGAAAGCCGATTTCGAATCCTGAACGCCCATGCCAAAGGCGGCCTCGGCGAGGTCTTCGTTGCTCAAGATGACGAACTCGAACGTCATGTTGCACTGAAAGAAATTCAGGGGCGATATGCGTTTGACCGTGACAAGCAGGCTCGGTTTCTGCGTGAGGCTCGGATCACCGGAAACCTTGAGCATCCGGGAATTATTCCGGTCTACGGGCTGGGCCATTATGAAGACGGTCGCCCGTATTACGCGATGCGGTTTATTAAGGGCGAGACGCTCCGGGACGCCATTCAGCGTTTCCATCACATGGACGATTCGGAGAATCGACAGGCCGGCCTGGAACTTCGCAAACTACTGAATCGCTTTATCGATGTTTGCAACGCGATCGAATACGCGCACAGCCGAAATGTCATTCATCGCGACATCAAGCCCAGCAATGTCATGCTGGGAGAATACGGCGAATCGCTCGTCGTTGACTGGGGGCTGGCGAAGGTTGCAGCAGATACCGGCAGCGCCGACACCAACTCACAGCCGGACTCATCGGTTTATCATCAACCCGCCGACATGCGCGAAACGATGATGGGTAGTACAGTCGGCACGCCAGCGTACATGGCGCCGGAACAGGCTGCCGGCGACCAGCACCGAATGGGAACGGCCGCCGACATCTACAGCCTCGGCGCGACTCTCTATGAGCTACTCGCGGGGAAACCGTCTGTCTCGGACAAGAACGCCTACCTCGTCCTGGAGAAGGTTCAGCGTGGAGACTTCCCGCCACCGCGAGCTGTCAATCCATCGATTCCACAGCCGCTTGAGGCGATCTGTCTGCGGGCGATGGCGCTGCAGCCTGAGGATCGATACTCCTCCGCCGGAGCTCTCGCTGAGGACGTTGAACACTGGCTCGGCGACGAGCCCGTTGGAGCTCATCAGGAATCGTTCATTGAACGCGCGGGACGCTGGGTCCGAAGACACCGCAGCACGACAGTCGCTGGAGCGGGAGCGTTAATTCTGGTCGGGATCGTGTCGATCGCTGCAGCTCTGCTTGTTGGACGCGCACGCAACGAAGAATCCCGAGCCTGGGAGGTCGCGGCCAAGTCCCGGCTGTTCGAACTCAAGCTGCAGGAAAAGCCCGACTGGACGAGCAACAGCCTCACAGAGCTGCAACAGATGTTGGGCGAGATCTCGGAGATCTCGCCTGAGGACGCTCAGCTTCGACAGCGCCGGTTGTTTGAGTCATTCACGTCAGACATGAATTCGCGACTCAAAAAGGCACGGTTTGGAGATGACGACTCGAAGTCGTTTGATGACCGTCTCGGATCCTTCTCGGGCGTGTTTCCTGACTCCGACAGCCTGCTGGCCGACCTTCGATTGGCGCGCGACAGTCGACTGAGGCAATGGAACGAGTTGATCGACGCCGAGTCACTTCTGACATCCGGCCTGGACCAGGTATTTGACGACACGTCCGTGATCGTCGCCGATGGCACGATCCGACGCCGTGAGACGGAAACAGCCGACGACAATGAACACGACACCGTGAAAACTCGACTGGTGTGTCCACCCGGCAGCATCGAACTGAAAGCCACGTTTGGTAGAAACTGGACTGAGGCATCCGTCATTGGTCTGGTGTTGAATCTGTCCGACTCGCACCGCTACGACTTCCTGCTCACCGTGCCGCAGTTTGATTACCGCGACACTTCGCCTGAAGACCTTGCCGATCTGCCGCCTGCAGCGACCGTACTCCGCAATCTGTTTAATAAGCGGTTGCAGATATACATCCTGCGGGACGGGCAGCCGCTGGCAGGCACCTCGCTCTCGGTGTCAGATGAACGTCTGCGACTTCTGGCGCGTCGCGAAGGCGGCCGTTTAAGTTTTACCGTCAATGACAGGCAAACCATCCACTTCGAAGACCCGTTTCCAGTGACCGCCACGGAACCGGGTGTTTTTGGACTGTACCTGCCGGAAGACGTGGAGCTGGAAAACCTTCAGGCAATGCACTTGCGCACGGCAGATAAGCCAAGTCCCGTTGAACATGGAGACGAACTGTTTGCACTGGCTCAATTCGGCGATGCCGAAACCGAGTATCGACGCATCGGAAACGCCGAATGCCAATACAAGCGGGCTCTCTGTCTACTGCGTGTGCAGAAGACTGACGAGGCCATCAGCATTCTGAAGGAGCTCTTCGGACAGGCACCGGGCCCCAAACAGACACCTGACGACGCCTGGCGCCTCCGTGCAGGCTGCAGCTTGTTGCAACATCATGTGGAAGAGAAAGCGTGGTCGGAGGTCGACGGGATTCTTGATGAACTCGCGAACTTCTACACGCCCGAGAAGATCGCGTTGCTCATTCCGAGAGCGCAGATTGAAATGATCCTGCAATATCGTCGCCGCGAACACTACGGGGCGTTTCTGTGGTCAGCCGGTCGAAACCTTGTCGACGATCTCAAATGGACAATCCGAGTCGAGGAGTTGTTCAACATCGATCCCGTGCGCAGACGGCAAACACGATCAAGGCTCGCCGGAGTTCATGTGTTTAACCTGAAACATGATGAGTCGTTCGTCATCTGGAAGCAGTTACTCGGAGAGATCGATAAGGACGAAGCGACTCTGCCGGCTGAAAGAATACGAGTCCTGACGCTGTGGGCTTACCTTTTGAAAATGCAGGGCAAAGCGACTGAAGCAATTGAGGGACTTGATGCGTGGCTCGTTATGGAAGACGGCGAGTATCAGCACGACTATCTGTCGCTGCTGCTGATTCGAGCCATGTGCCTGCAGAGTATGGGTGATGTGCAAAAGGCCGCAGAGAACCTTGATCAGTTTCTCGACCAGGCTTCGAAAGACTCCGTTGAGTACGTCGTCTACAGTGGAGTCTGCCTGCTGCGGGGCATGCTGTATGAAGATGCCGGTGATCACGAGGCCGCGAGCAAAGTCTGGCGGGAGGGGCTGCGCCGCAACTGGCCAACGGGTGTTGACGACGCGGACGAATGGAGAAGCTCTAACGATCCAGGAGCGCTGTTCTCATTCGCATTCAACGCAGTGCTGATGTCCTGGACAGGGGAAATCACGGAGCGCGAAGCAGAACTGCTGTGGGATATGTTTATCCCGGGAAGTGGTGTTATCAGCGCGTCCGTGAAAAACGTTGCTCGGACGGCCGTGACGCCAGCACTTGTGCAGGGTGCGCTGACCAACGGCTTCAAGTCACCACTCGCGCGACAGGCCGTCCGAGACTGGTGGGACACCGGCTGGTACACGCACACATCGCTGCGGCTTCTTCTGCATCCGATCGGTGAGGGAGTGCGAATTCTGGCCCTGTCCGACCTGGTGCTTTCCGAGGAAGAGCAGGCGGAGATTGATGCACTCCTGCTCAAGGAAGCGCAGACGTTTGTGGATGCCTTTCACGGTGGCGTTTACACAGACAAAGACCTGCAGGTCTTTCTCGATCTGGTGCGTGGCAAGTTTCAGCCAGCAGCTTTCAGGAGGCTGACGGAGAAACACCCGCGACGTGAATTCTCCATGTGGGTTGCCATGGTGTTTGGAAACAAGTTTGCAATCGACGGCAACGAGAAAGTCGCCAGGTATCTCTTTGATATCGTCCTGAAGGATGAGAATTCCCATCCCGTGGCCATACGTGAAGTGAAACGGAAACTGGCGAGAATGGAAAAGCCCGCCGAGTAGTTGCTGGCTCAAGAATTCATGCACCAGGAATCAACCACCCACTCGAAGCCAGAAAGCTGAGTCATGCACGTCCGCTTCGGAATAACAATCTGCTCTTGTATTGCTGTGGTGATGATATCGCCGGCTCAGACCACCGAAGCAGGCACGGCCGATCGACTGTTGCCCGACACGACACGGGCATTCATTGTCGTCGAAAATGCGGTCGAGCTTGAGGTCGCATGGAAGACAACAGCCTGGGGACAACTCGCTGATTCAGCGGCGATGCAGCCGTTCGTCGCGGAAGCCGATCGCTACTTTCAGGAGTTCGTTCTTCCTGGATTCGAAGAAAACACGGGAACGACCATCGACGAACTTCGCGAAGTTGCAACGGGAGAGATGTCGGGAGCACTTGTGGACCCGGGCGATGGGCCGGCCGTTACGATGATCATCGTCGATGTGCGTGGAAAAGAGAGCGAGGCCAACGCTCTGCTGGCGACGGTTGCCGATCGGTTTACACAACGCGGGGCCACGGCTGATGCCGTTCAGCGCGACTCTGTCGAAATCAGGACATGGGTATGGAAGTCCGATGCGGACGTTGACCGGGTTGCCACCTGGCTTCTGAAAGACGGGACGCTGCTGTTTTCGACCAGCCAGTCGGAAAGTGAGGCTGCCCTCAAACGCTGGAATAAACCGGAGTCCTCTTTGAGTTCAGTGCCGTCGTACCAGAAAGCGATGGCCAGTTGTCAGGTCGAACAGGTGACAACGCCCACACTGCGGTGGTTCGTTGATCCGGTGGGTCTAGTTCGCCTCGTGCATAAGCCCGGACCATTCGACGAACCCGAGGATCACCCGGCCGAGTTCGCGAAGCGACACGGTCTGGATGCCGTCAGGGCGATTGGCGGCACTGTGACTGGAGCCTCCGCTCCCTACGACCTGATGATTCGTGTTGCGATCCACGCCCCCAGGCCTCACCGCGGCGCCATGGCGATCTTTGATTTTCCGGACAATAAATCTTCGACGCTGGCCGACTGGGTTCCGCATGACGTCAACATGGCGACGTCTTTGCATTTCAATCTGACAACGGCCTTCGACCACATCGGCGGTCTATTTGACGACCTGTATGCCGACGGGATTAAAGGGACTTTCAATGACATCATGAACGACCTGAAAGCCGACGATGGGCCACGCGTCGATGTCCGGAAAGATGTTATTCAGAATCTCGGGTCACGCATCACGATTCTGAATGAATCGGTCCAGCCGGTCGCCGGCCAGAACGAACACAGCCTTGTCGCTGTCAGCGTCGACAACGATGAGGACGGCGTCGCGCAGGCTGTTAAGCGGATGCTGAGAGACGACCCCGGTGTCAAACGATACCGCGTTCCAGGTTTTGCAAACGATCTGTGGACAATCGGTGAGTCACGGAATCGCGACGAGGAAGACGGCGCACCGCGTCTCCGCACGCTGGCGGTCATGGTGGCACGCAAGCAACTGTTGATAGCGACCAATGCAGTTGCCATCCGCAATGTTCTGACACGAAATGACGGCAAGCCATTGGCCGAGGCTGATGAGTTCCATCAGGTCATGGCGGCGATCAACAGGCTCAAGCCGAGTCACAGCATTGGTCGTGCCTCATCGAGACTCTCGCGCGATCTTGAGACCACTTACGAACTCATACGCACTGGCCGAACTGACGAAGTTGAGTCGGTCTATGGAATGTTTGCCGGGATGGCCGTCAAACGGTTTCGAGACACCGAGACCGGAAATTCAAGAATCGATTTTACGAAGCTGCCTGAATTCGACGGGATACGGAAATACTTCGGACTGGCTGGACTGGTCGGTGAACACGTTGCTGACGGGTGGCGTGTCACTGGCTTCACACTCTCGAAATAATGAGGTTCCGAGATGAGCATCCTGAAACGGCAACTCCTGATGACGAGCTGTCTCATCACTCTGCTGTCCGGCCCGCGGACAGCACTGGCTGACGATACAGATGCACAACTGGTCGCTCAGGCTGCATCGCAGTTTCAACCGATCACCGCAGCAAGACTCGGGGCGATCCGTGCGAAACTTAACGAGGACCTTCAAGGTCTCGACCGAATCCTGGCGCGAACACCTGAAAACGTCGATGCCTGGGAAGAATCCCTGCGGCTGGGACAACTTCGCCAATATCTGCAGGATCCTGATGGCAATGACGCGGAGTCACTTGAGGTCGTGTTGCAGCAGGTCTCCCGCGACGAGCCCGGTCTGGGTATGCCGGAGATTGTGCAACTGCGACACGATCTTGCGCACTATCTGACACTTCTTGCTGACCATGCCGCCGGTGATAGTGAGATCGTTTACGGGCAACGGTTGGATGCACTTCACTCTGCGCTTCAGTCCTATCAGAAAAGGCACAAGGCTGAAGTACGTGCCGAGGTCGGAAGCATTCTTGGCTGGTTAGCAGATCGCAGACAGGCGGATGTTCTCGTGAGGACTATCCGCAATCGGTATTCGCACCCCAATGTACGAGTCGCATTATCGGAACGATTAATCGCCAGCGCCGTTCAACGGGAGATCAATCTCGAAACGCCGTTCACCGCAGACTTCGGTGGAAACTCTGTCTCGGGCACTGCCGTGACGAAGGGATCCGTCGGCGCGACTCTGGTGCCTGGCCAGTCACCGGCAGAAGTAGAGATTCGCTTCGACGGTCAGACTGATGTGCAGGGTGTCGTGAATTACACTCCCGTAACCGCGCACGTCGTCGGAGCGGCGGGAATCAGTGCTGGTTCCCGTGTCATGATCGACGAGGATGGGATTCGCTCACAGCAGCCGTGGGCCGCGGCGGCAGCAAATGTCTGTGTCTACTGCATTCAGACGGCACTTCCGTGGCCGATTGATCCACTGGTTGTACAAATCGCACGGGTCGAGGTGTGGCGACGACAAGGGGAGTTCAATAACACAACGGCGCGTCGCGCCGAAGAAGAAATGCACAAGCAATTACCGGAGCAGATTGCCGCGGTCCTTGACCCTCTGAATGATCAGTATCTCCGAAACATCCGATTCAGACTGCAGCGGTTGGACGCGTTTCCGGAGTTCGTCGCTACCAATACGACTGAAGAGCAGTTGATCGTCAGCGTACTGGAAGCGTCATCGCATCAGATGGGAGCCTCGGAGCCACTGCCGGCGATAAGCAACGATCACGATGTTGCCCTGCAGTTACATGAGTCAGCGCTGAACAACGTCGCTGCCAGCATGTTCGGTGGCAGGACACTCACCATCGGCGAGCTTCAGCAGTTGGTGGAGGACCTGGCGGGGATCCCCGCACCCATCGATGCTGTTGCCCCGCAGGAAGAAGTCGCCATTACGTTCGACTCAACGCGTCCGATCACGCTGCGAGTCAACGGGAACGCCATCACGGTGTCGATAACCGGACAGCAATTCATTGCCGGCAGGCGAACCTACCCTGCGATGCGGGTTTCAGTGACGTTTCAGGTCAGCGAGACGAACGGAATCGTTCACGCAACGCTCGACGGCGAGCCTGTCATAATTCCACCGCGATTCGACGACGCGGAACGCAAGTCGCTGAGTCTGCGTGAGACCGCCATTCGTCGGGTTTTGAAAAACCGCCTGGATCGCGATCTCGTCAAAACGGTTGAGCTGAAGGACATACCCCTGCCGGCGGCGATGCAGGACATGCCGGCACTCAGAATCGAATCTGTCTCCGCAGTTGATGGCTGGCTGACCGTGACGGCCAGGCAAGACCGCGTCAACAAAACACCCGAATCGCATTGAAGTGCCGAGGGCAGCGGGCCATTCTGGCTTTTCCCTCGCCCGGATAAGTGTCCCCTTCTCCCCCCGAGGGGGAGAAGGTGGCCGCAGGCCGGATGAGGGGGCGGCGAACGGCTGTTACGTTTGCGAGGCCCCTCTCCCTAACCCGCTCCCCCACAGGGGAGAGGGGACTATCTCCTGGCGAATGCGGCAGACGATTCAGAGCATGGCTTCCGCTGCGATAACGGCCAAACGGTGGCGCCATCGCCACCAATGACTCAGCGTCGTTTTCAGGCTACACTGCGTGGCTTTCCGCCACCCTAAACGCATCGAAGTCGAGTTATGTCTGTCCCGCGCGTGTCCATCGTTGGCCGACCGAATGTTGGCAAGAGTTCGCTGTTTAACTGGCTGGCGAGGAAGATGATCGCCATCGTCGATGGGACGGCAGGGACGACGCGCGACCGCGTCCGGTATCTGATCCACGAGGATGAGCGGTACTTCGAGGTCATCGACACCGGCGGAATGGGGATTGAAGACGCGGATGATCTCACCAGCGATATCGAGAATCAGATTCGATTGGGCATCGACGAAGCGGACCTGATTGTCTTTGTTGTCGACGGTCAGTCCGGAGTGGTCCCGCTGGACGTTGAAGTTGCCGAACGACTGCGGCATATCGACAAGCCAAAGCTACTCGTGGTCAACAAATGCGACTCAACGAAGCTCGACGACGAGATCGCCGAGTTCTATGCACTCGTGAATTGCGAGGTCGTGGTCACCAGCGTCAAGGGAAACCGCAATCGTGACGGGCTGGTCGAAGCCGTTTTGAAGCACCTGCCGCCTGCAACAGACAACGAAGGCGAGACCGGTGCGGAACTGTCTGAGGACCCGGAACTTAAGCTCGCGATCGTCGGGCGTCGCAATGTGGGCAAGAGTACGTTCATCAACTCGCTGGCGGAAGAAGAGCGGGTCATCGTCAGCGAGGTGCCCGGCACGACGCGTGACAGCATCGACCTGAGATTCGACGTCGATAACAAGACGATCATTGCGATCGATACGCCGGGCGTCCGCAAGCGAAAGAGTCTGGCCAGCAACATCGAGTATTACGGACTGGTCCGAGCTCAAAGAAGCATCCGTCGCGCGGATGTCGTGCTGATGTTCTTTGACTCGCAGGAGACCGTTTCCCGAGTCGACAAGCAGCTCGTTGAAGAAGTCATTAACAACTACAAGCCGTGTATCTTTGTCGTCAACAAATGGGACCAGGCCGTCGAGGCCGGTATGACGATGGACAAGTGGGGCAATTATCTGATCAGCGAATTCGCATCGATCCGGCATGCTCCCGTTTCATTCGTGACGGCGATCGACGGCAAGAACGTGCGGAAGCTGGTGAATCTGGCGCAGAGTATTTTCAAGCAGTCGCGACTGAGGGTTTCGACTGGCAAACTGAATCGAGTGGTCCGGGCAGCCGTCGAACGCAACCGGCCGCGAGTCCTCAAGAATCGGGTCCCGAAGATCTACTATGCGACGCAGGTTGCGACCCAGCCGCCGACGATCGTGCTTAAGTGCAACGATCCGAAGTTGTTCTCCAATTCCTGGAAACGATTCCTGCTGGGTGTCCTGCAGCAGGAACTGCCGTTCAACGAGGTCCCCATCAAGCTCTACATGCGTCCCAAAACGCAGGACGAACAACGGTATCCAAACGAGCGGCCGGATGATGTGGAAGAAGCGGTCGACAGTTACTGAGGAACGGGGCCGAAATAGCATCCCGATATTGGGTCAGCTCATGATTCGTAGGCGCTAGTTTTGAAGTTGCACAGTTTTACTGCCCCGGAAGGGCAAGGGCGAGTAGCCCGGGGTTTCAACCCTCACCCTTACACACAAGTTGAGTGAGGGCGGCCCGAGGATGCGGAGAGTTCATTGAATGTTGTCCAGGCGAGGCTGAAGTCGAAGACTCGACGCAGGCCTCG
>Ga0302123_10001790_pt1 | contig 14970 bp, 7 predicted proteins | sample CB21_321_MG_FD_203109 | JGI IMG/M metagenome (GOLD analysis project Ga0302123, IMG submission 203109) | Marine microbial communities from Western Arctic Ocean, Canada - CB21_32.1 | ecosystem: Environmental > Aquatic > Marine > Oceanic | place: Canada: Western Arctic Ocean | collected 2017-09-28 | reverse complement strand
AATTTCAAGGAACACAAAAATCGATTGGTACCACCGATGGATAAGGCCTATGCGGCATTGATTAACGACTTGGATGAACGTGGCCTACTCGACTCAACTCTGGTAGTGGCGCTTGGCGAATTCGGTCGAACCCCCAAGATAAACGGTAATGCCGGACGAGATCACTGGCCTGATTGTTACAGCCTTACTTTGGCCGGTGGTGGTATCCAAGGGGGTGCGGTTTGGGGCGCGAGTGACAAAATCGGAGCCTTTCCTGTACAAGATGCCGTCACACCGGCAGATCTGGCCGCGACCATTTACTGGCGTTTCGGTATCGATCCCAAAACGATCATCCACGACCAACTAGGGCGCCCCCATCGTTTGGCTGAAGGGGAACCGATCCAAAAGCTGTTTATCTAGTCCTTGAGCGACCAGATGAAATATCTAGTCATCAGCTTTTTTTAGTTTCAAATAACAACCAATAAAACACAAAGTGATTCAATACAATTCCTCAATTACATCGCCGTGTGGAACTAGGTCTACCGGCCGGCCCGTCTGAGTATAATACGTTTTATGATGATCGATCCCCAAACTTTGAAGGATCGTCGCAACGATATCATCTGGGACAATGTTTGTGCTGTCATCTGGTGCGGTACCGCCCGCATTGGTACCGCCGATTAATCGTCCAGGCTGCACGCCGCCTCCGGTCATAACGCACCAATTGGCGCGGGGAAAGTGATCGCGACCGGCATTCTGGTTAATGATTGGTGTGCGTCCAAATTCTCCCATCGCGACAACCAGTGTCCGCTGCAGCAACCCTTTAGCTTTAAGCGCTTGGACGGCCGCATCCAGACCATTGTCCAGCGACGGGATCAACCGCTTATGTCCAGTAAAGTTGTCGAGATGAGTATCCCAGCCAAAATGCGATACTGTGACGAACGGCACACCAAATTCAATTAGTCGCGTCGCCAATAACATCCCCTGCCCCACATCATCGTTGGCAAAGAGTTTTCGCAAAGATTCCGGTTCCTTGCCGACATCAAATGCTTCGCGAGTTCTGGGGGACAAGATCATCTTGTCTGCCTGGCTATTGAGCGTGCGGAGCGCCTGTTGCAGCTGAATATTGTTGTTCGAGTTTTTGAACCGATTGTCGATCGACGAAAGCAGTTGTTTACGTCGCTGGAATTTCTCAACGGTAAGACCGTCGAGCAGCGAAATGCCACGTACCTCAAATGGTTGGCCCGCTTTGGGATAATCGTTTGTCTTAAATGCCGAATAAGAATCGCCTAGGTAGCCGGCGTGCCAATCCGAACGCGGCACGACAACAAACGGCGGAAGTTGGCCGTTGCCTGGCATCTCTTTACTGATAACGGCGCCGATGCTTGGATAACGCAGTGCCGGCGTTGGACGATTGCCACTGGAGATATACTCCTGAGCTTGTGGATGATCTCCTACGGAGTGGTGGATGCCGCGAATCAAAGTGTATTGATCAGCGGATGCTGCAAACTTCGGCAGGTATTCACAGGCAATCAGACCTGGAATTTTAGTTTGAATATGCCCAAAGCTACCACGTGTCTCCGCTGGGCCAGCGGGTTTCATATCGAGTGTATCAAGATGCGAGGGCCCTCCAAGCAAATTCAGAAAAAGAACAGAATCCGCTTTGGCAACCGACTTCTCATTGGCAATCAACCGCGCCAGACCGTGCGGAAGCGCAAGTCCGGCAATGGATGCGCAGCCGATCCTCAGAAGTTCACGTCGTGTTGTCTTAGTTTTTTTCATCATCTCGTGCCTTTAGACTCAAGCGTTTCATAATATTAGTGATTGGTCAGGAATTCCTGTGTGTTTAACAACGCCCACACCAGCCCGCGCAATCCTTCCACCAAATCATCACTGTCGGCTATATATTGTTGCCCATTTTTCATTTCTTCTGCTGTCGGTCTACGGCTTAACGTCCGCGCGTATGCTGCGGTCACCAATTCATCTGCCGTAATCGTTGAACTATCCGCCACCTGAGCATTCGCTTTGATCAGAACCGCCGCTGAGGTTTCTGATTGGAGGCCGATCCCAGTTTGTTGCGCAACCTCCGCTAGCCAGCCGGTTTTTCGTTCGATAAGTTCCAGCATTTCTCGGTCGTTGCGAATGAACAGATTCTGTAGCAGTGTTGGCTGCGCCGTTCGTTCACAATCACAGTTCGTCGCGCGGGTCGGTTTACCAAAAATCGCCAATGCATAGTCAATCGAATTTGGTGAAAGACTACGAGGATGGGCTGTAATCTTGCGTTGCGTAGTATCATCTAAGTAGGTCTCATTACGACTTGAATTTGCCGTAGATTGTTCAATGGCGTCTACCAACACTTCTGCCGGGAGTCGACGCAGACGACTGTAACTGAAATGACGCTCGTCATGTTGGTTTGTTTCGTTTGTTTTCCAACTCCGCTGATAGGTGTCGCTGAGCAGAATTTCTCGGTGCAGCCATTTCATATCAAAATCATGTTCAATAAAGCCGTCGGACAAATACTCCATCAGCTGCGCGTTGGACGGCGGGTTGCCGGCATTCAAGTCGTCGACAGGATTAACCAGTCCAACTCCAAAATAATGATTCCAAACTCGATTTACAAAAGCGGGTGCGAAGAACGGATTATCATCATCAATAAGCCAACTAAATAGTACTTCACGGGGGTCGTCGAATTGATTTAGGTCGAACGGTTTACCTCCGAGCAGGACGGCCGTATGTTCGGAAGTCCGAGGAGGTTCTATATACAATTCAAACCATGGAATCGGCAGACCCTCGGCAGAAACACGGTTATACATCTGTCGTCTGAGAGCGGCTGTATCCAGTTTCTTCGGAACGCCCAGTCGTGTCATTAATTGTGTTCGTGCATCCTGCGATTCCGGTTCCGTTCCCCAGCGAATTCGGGAAAAGACCTGGCTGAATTGATCAAAATCCTGCTTCGACCACTGATCAAACGGATGTTTATGACACTGAGCACACTGTAGTCGAACGCCCATAAATACGTAGCTAAAATTAAGTGCCTTGTTCTCGGCTGTATTCAGATCGGAACGCGCCCAGTAGTAGGGCATCGAGTTTTCCGGCAAATTAAATTCATCTTTGGTTGCCGCTGCCTGATAGGAACTATGCTCCCATGTGTATTGGTCATAGGTCTGTCCAGGTTCACGACTATCCGCCAAAACTAAGCCGGCTACAATTTCCTTCCATGATGCGTTTTGCGTAACTCGAGCGCGTAACCAACGCTGCCATTGCAGAGCCGCCGGACTGTTCATGTCCGTGGAGCCGAGGTGTTGTGAGTTGGCACCGGTAACGTCAGCAAGCTTCATTGCCCACCAATCAATATACGCCTCGGATTGTAGCAGTCGCTCAACAAGATCCGCTCGCTTGGTCAAGGAAGTATCGTTTGTAAATTCTGTTATCTGAGCCGGCGACGGGAGCGTACCCGCCACGTCAAGCATGGTCCGCCGTAGGAATTCTTGATCTGTACATACGTCCGAGGGAACGATACCAAGTCGTTTTAACTTTTCCCCCACCAATTCATCCACTCGCGTGCGCCATTGAATGGCGGGATAATTGTCACCGGTTTTATCCGAAACGGGGCGAATTACAGGAACGGCAACGACAGCTCGATCATAGGAAACCACCAGGTGCGTGTCGCCTTTGGCTTTGTTCGTAACCCGACCGTTTTCGTCAATGATCGCAATTTGATCGTCTAATGTCTCAATTCTCGCCAATGCCGTAACATCCTCGACCAGACCATTGCTCCAGATCGCCGTGACCTGCAGTTGCTGATCTAGTTTCCCACGAGAAAAAAAGAGCTCTTTCGGTGTGACTTGGCAGGCAACTAATTCCTGCACCTCTGAGTTACGTTTCGCTCCGCTAGAAATCCACCGCTGCAGCAGTCTGAGTTGCCAGCTATCTTCGGCAATACGTCTTCCCCCTTCGTGCTCAATCCTGAGCGAAGGTTTCATGATCAGTAAACTATCATCCGGAGATTCCGGAACGACTCGTCCGGCATTTTCGTCGAGCATCGATCGATGATCCGCAGCAAAATCATAGCCGAATAGAGAAAGCGAAAAACCGCCCTGCCCCTGAAATGAACCATGACATGCTCTGCCGTTACACCCCAGTTTTCCAAGCAGCGGTACCACGTGCCTTTGGAAATCCGGGGTTTCATCCGTGGCCTGGCTAAACCTGTCCGCAACCGACTCGGCGACTTGGATGCCGTCGGAAATACGTGAATCACGATTAGCCTGTGGGACTTTTTCCAGTGGCTTACCCACAATAAACTTTTGGAACGCGCTAAGTTGTGCAGATTCCGCGGGGGTTAGACGTAGTTTATCTAGAAGCTCTGCTGGTAAGTTCTGCGGGAGTGTGACGGTCGTGATCGCTGTGCCCCACAGCAAAACGTGTTTCAGCGATGCAATCACCCGTAGTTCCTGAAGGCTGGCCGGAGCAAAAGGGGTTTGATTGAAACTGAGCTGCTCAAGTCCCGTGAGCGACTCCAACTGAGTAATCCCTCTTCCGGTAATTTGGGTTGCGTCCAGATAAATACTTTTCAGCGATTTGATTTCTGCGAGTATCTCAAAAACCTCGTCGCTTAAATTGCATTCCTTAAGATGCAGCGTTTCCAACTTGACAAGTCCTGCTAACGATTTCAGACCCGCACCAGTGATTTGTGTTTTGCTTAGCGAAAGTATTTTCAGTTCCTTAAGCGTACTGAGATGGGCAAGTCCAGCATCGGTGACTTGCGTATTGTCCAAATAGAGGACCTCCAGTTTGGCTAGCTTGCCAATCAATGCCGCTGTAGTGTCGGTGGCTTGAGTGTTGGTAAGGATCAGCGAATCCAAATTTGTAAGCTGGGCAATGTTGGCCAGGCCGACATCGGTGACTTTATCCGTGATGACTGAAAGGTAGTCCAGCTGTTCGAAAACGCGGATATGAACAAGATGTTTGTCTGCGACGATCGCTTTGCTGAATCGCACAAACCTGACAGTTCCGTTGCGGTTCTTCTGCAGATTTGAGGTTATTCCCCTGAGTGACGTAACGGCGGCAGCCTGATCCTCCGGAGTTTCACCGATCGGTTCAATTTGTCCCTGCGCGAACGGCGGAACAAGTAGCAAAGCAATGATTGCGAATTTTATAGCGAAAGCCTGCATTGTGTTTTGGCTCAAGATTGGATGGACGCTATTATTGTACCTTGCTGCAAATTGACTGCGCAGTAATTCCACCCTGCGATGCAAGAAAGGAACCTCAGGTTGTCGGCCTTGGAAACTCTTAATCGCTGCCGCCCTGAGCATTTGCTCAACTCAACGCTCAATTTCACCGCGGGCGAGATCGATCAACCGCGAGAACACTTTTTCGCCACCGGTTCGCAGGCCGCAGTGCTCATATTCACTCGTATACCAACCCCGCATGTTGGGTATGAAATCAATCGTCTCGCGGGTGAAACGCGTGTTCACGAACATATCGTTGTAGTAAACGGCGCAAGCCACGGGAACCGTGTTTCGACTCAATACATCCTTATCGTAAAGCTCCGGCCAGTCATCAAATGCAGCCAAGATATCAGCCGCTGCCTTCATTTCTCTGAGTTCCCCAATTTCGTCAAACATCCAGGGGAAAATCATCTCGCCGTAAAAAAGAAAGTCCTCGTAATCATCGTAATGGCTATAATTCGCTTTCTGGACGGAATCACACGCCCAACCGGTCGCAGCACGCTGGGCGTAAATCGCTTCATGTAGTATGGCGAAGATGGGATTGCTGTCAAAACGCAGGCTCGTCTGAACGCCTTTTAGGAAGGTATGACTGACGACTTCTTCCTCGCCAACCTGAACAAATGCCTCCTCAACCAGATAGTGAAGCGCTTCTGCCGTACCGGCAAACCCGAGTTGCATACCCAGCAACTGCACAAGACGGGGCGTCAAGCGATCCCCATTGGGCAGACGTACATCGTGCTGCTGTAGGTACTGGCAGAGCTTAACAAGACGCTGTTTGTCCATCGGAAACTTTTCAAAATACTGTCGGTTACGTTCCTCCATGAACGGAAAGGTGCCTTCGTAGATTTCTCTAGCTGTCCGATCCAGCCCAGGAACGCCCCCGAAAATAAAACACTCTTTCAGACCTTCCGGGTGCAGACTCAAATACGTGGTGGTACACCAACCACCATAACTTTGACCAATCGTCGACCAGGGTTCGTTGGGGCTCATGTGGGCACGAATCGCTTCCGCATCGCGGACGATGTTATCGGCACGGAAATGCTTAAGATAATCCGCCTGCTGTGCGGCGTCGCCTTCAGCTGCAATGGTTTGATGGCTGACCGGCGTGCTTAAGCCGTTACCACGCGTGTCGTACATGAGCACTCGAAATTCGCTCAGTGCTCGTTTTAGCCAACCCTCTTTTTTGATCGGCAATGGAGCGCGAAAGCCGGGACCGCCTTGTAGAAAAAGTAAAAAAGGTTTTTCCTCACTTTTCGGATCCAAGTCACGAACTTCACGAACGAACACCTTGATCTTACGTGCAGTAGGGTCGTTATAATCCAGCGGCAAGTTAAAGCTGTGATCAATCAGCTCCATGCCTGGGATACGATAGGGACTGGTGGACTCCATTCAACGATTTCCTTTTACTCAGTTTTCAAGACATTCATAGTTTTATTTACTTGTACCATTCTCGCCGCCGCATACCAGACGTAAACAGAAAAAAGAACTTACCGATAGCTGCGTGGTCAGCCTCTTCACCCTGCCCACCGAATCTTTAATGATGTCTTTTTTTCAATCGATTTTGACCTACGGTCATGAAGTACTGTCCGTAATACCAAGCTGCCGCTGAATTAGGCTTTGAGGACTAGCTATTTCTAGGAGCCTGCGTTTACATAAGTGGCTTTACGGGTGATTGAACGGTCATCAAGTTGTTTATTGGGTTGTACGGCTTGCAGTGCCTTTCTTGACGTTTTACCATGAGCCTGTAGCCAGCCGTACTTGCAGACTGGCGATGACTACTGGAAAATAATTATTCAAGGACGTGCATACTGTGAATCGATTAGCGATCAAGACTCTATTTTTTATTCTGATAACCAGTAGCATCCTCGCCGCTGACAAGCGACCAAATATCGTATTTATCTTTTCAGATGATCATGCACCTCATGCAATCGGAGCGTATGACGGCTGGCTCAAAGGAGTAAACCCGACTCCAAGCATTGATCAGTTAGCCAGTCAGGGGATGTTGTTTCGTAACAGCTTTTGCACCAATTCGATTTGTGGTCCTAGCCGAGCGGTGATTCAAACAGGAAAACACAGCCATAAAAATGGCTTCATGAACAACGGTGACAAGTTTGACTGGACCCAACAGACGTTTCCCAAACTGCTGCAAGCGGTAGGTTACCAGACGGCAATCTTTGGAAAATCTCACCTAGCGGGCAAACCACAGGGATACGATGCGTGGACCGTATTGCCCGGACAGGGATTGTATTACAACCCTGATTTAATCACACCGCAGGGTCGCACGACGATCCAAGGTTATTGCACGGACATCGTGACGGATATGGGAGTTGAATTCCTAGAAAGCGGACGCGATAAGGACAAACCTTTTCTGTTGATGGTTCAGCACAAGGCACCTCACCGTTGCTGGATGCCGGCACCGCGCCATCTCCACCTCTATGACGATATTGAAATCCCAGAACCGGCGACCTTGTTTGACAAATACAAGGATAATGCACCGCCGGCGCGATTCCAAGAATTGGAAATCGATCGGCACATGGATCCACACTATGACCTGTTTCTAGATCTTGTTCCGGATGTACAACCCGAGGCAATCCAAAAACGCCAAGATCGGTCCGCTTGGGTGAATTTAAAACGCTTTACCCCTGAACAGCTTAAGGTCTGGCGTGATGCGTGGGAGCCCAAAGACAAAGCATTCCATCAGGCGAATTTGGAAGGTGACGATCTGGTACGTTGGAAATTTCAACGATATGCGAAAAACTACTTGCGTTGCGTCAAAGGTGTGGATGAAAGTGTCGGTCGAATTATGAATACACTTGAAGAACAGGGCCTAACAGACAATACGGTTGTCATCTATTGCTCCGATCAAGGATTTTATATTGGCGACCATGGCTGGTATGACAAACGCTGGATGTATGATGAATCGCTCAAAATGCCCTTTGTGATTAAATGGCCCGGCGTGATTAAACCAGGTTCTATTGATGAACACCTTATTCAGAATATCGACTATGCTGCAACCTTCCTCGACATGGCCGGCGCAGAGATCCCTGAAGACATCCAAGGAGATTCGCTACTGCCGCTACTTAAAGGGGAAGAGGCAAAACAATGGCGCACTTCGATATACTATCACTACTATGAATTTCCAAGTGTACACATGGTACCGCGGCATTACGGGATTCGAACGGAACGATTCAAGTTGATGCACTTCTATGAATTTGGAGACGAATGGGAGCTCTACGATCTAGAAAAAGATCCGGACGAACTGCATAATCTCTACGGAAAACCAAAGTACGCCAAGCGTGTAAATGAGTTGAAGACGCAACTTACAGATTTGCAAGAGCACTATCAGGACGACAGCGATATTTCTGAAAAGCCAGAGCAATGGCAGCGGGAACAACGCGGTGGGTAAGGCTCGCTGTTAGAACTGCCAAAGATATTAATCTGGCTTGTTCACTTTAAAGACGGCCATGACCGGATAGTGGTCACTAATCGTTTCGACCCGCTCGTCGTCTCGCACAATTTCGGCACTTTGGCAACGTTTTGCCAGATCTGGCGATGCTAAGATAAAATCAATACGTTCCAAAAACCCTTGTTGTTTTTCCGGAGTGTTGACATGAGCGAGTACTCTTGTGGGGTAGGAACCTAAGTCTAGCAAGGAATTGTCTGACGGCTGCGGATGCTGGAGGTCGAACTTGTCACGCACAACATCCTGCAGCGGAGCCTGCATGATTTTGTTCATCACGTCAAAGTTCCATTTGCCGTCCACAATAAACCGATCCGTAAGTATCTTATTCTTGTTACCTGTCCAGCGGCGGTCGATCAGCGGTTGTTGCTTGTCAATCCACGATCGGTCCGTTTGGCTATGAGCATTAAAATCGCCCATCAGAATGATCTCACGCCCCTGCTGCTCAAGACGAACGACCAGCTCGTAGAGCAGCGTTGCCTCTTTGACTTGTTCTCTACGGGATCCGGGCCAAAGGTGACAAACAATCACATCCAAACCGGCGGTACGGCAATGTAGGTATCCATGCCAGAAATTTGCAGTGCGGCGTTGGAGAACTTCAATGGGTTGGCGACTGCTCAGGCCGATATTATAACCGCCGCCCTTGAGCGTCGCTGCATAAGGATGACTCCATTTCTTCGCAGCGGTCTTGAGACGATCTTCATTCCATCCCACGAGTTCCTGCCAGCCGGCAATGTCCGGAGATTGTTCATTGATCCATTGGACCGCGGTTTCAAAAGAAGCGTTTCTGCGGAAACCGTTAAAGACGTTGTAATTCAGAATTTTTATCGTGGGTTGGCAATCCGCAGCGCTGAGATGCGGAGCCAACGTCAGGGGACACAGAGTCCATCCCATCACGAGCAGGGTCACAAAATATCGATGCATCGGGAAATCCTTGGCTCAGGCAATTATTTCTTTGATCACCTTCCCGGCAACGTCGGTTAACCGGAAGTCACGACCGTTAAGACGGTAGGTCAATTTCAAATGGTCGAGCCCACAAAGTTGCAGAATGGTGGCATGCAGATCATTAACGCTGACACGGTTTTCCACCGCGACATTGCCGATTTCATCGGTGGCGCCATAATGAACACCTGCTTTTACACCTCCACCCGCCATCCAATAGGTCATAGCGTGTGGATTGTGATCCCGACCAGTCCCGCCTTTTTGCACGATAGAAAGCCGCCCAAATTCTCCGCCCCAAATAACGAGAGTACTATCGAGTAACCCGCGCTGATCCAAATCCTGTAGCAAGGCTCCGATGGGTTGGTCAGTTTCACCGGCAAATTGCCCATGGTTCTTAGAAATGGAGGTATGCCCATCCCAACTACGTGCATTTTCCGTTCCGCCGCTATAGATTTGGATAAACCTTACGCCTCGTTCCACCATCCGCCGAGCGACTAGGCATTGTTTTGCAAAGTGCTCACATTTCTTGTCACCAACCCCATAAGCCTTAAGAGTTTCACTTGTTTCCCTCTGAATATCCAGCGCTTCCGGAGCGGCCTGCTGCATGCGGTAGGCGAGTTCGAAACTATTGATGCGTGTTTCCAAATCGCGTTGTTCGGGACGCGTTTTCTGATGATCTTGATTGAGGTCTTTGAGGGTATCCAACAGGTTTCGTTGCTGCGCTAGGCTTTTTTTACCCGAGATCTTAAGATTATCGATGGGATCACCCTGAGGTTTGAACCATGTCCCCTGATAAATACTCGGTAAGAATCCCGCTCCCCAATTCTGAGCATAGCCTTTGGGAAGACCGCGATTCAAAGGGTCAGACATGGTGACAAATGCAGGCAGATCCTGATTTTCGGTTCCCAGACCGTAGGTCACCCATGAGCCGAGGCTGGGAAATCCCATTCGTTTCATGCCGGTGTTAATCATGAACAGCGCGGGACTGTGGTTATTGGATTCGGTGTACCCAGAATGAATGAAGGACATCTTATCTACGTGCTGGGCCATATGGGGAAATATCTCCGATACCCAAGATCCACTTTCACCATGCTGGCGAAATGCGAAAGGGGACTTCATGATGGGCCCCACATTTCCCGTAAAAAATCCGGTGTTCTTATCAAAGCCTTCCAGTTCCTGACCGTCGTGTTTTTCCAACTCCGGCTTGTAGTCCCATGTATCAACCTGACTGGGCCCACCATTCATGAACAACCAAATGACACTCTTTGCCTTGACTGGAAAATGTTGCTTTTTGGAGGAAAAAGGATTTCCCTCTGCATTTGCTGGATTGGATAGCAAGCCCTGATCCGCCAGAAGAGTGCTCAGGGCGATTGATCCCATACCACCCCCACAGCCGCGTAGAAGTTGTCTTCTTGTGATGCATTCTGTCATCGTGGTGTCGGGTTCCGTTGATTGAAGGGCTAGTATATGTAACAGAATTCGTTAAGGCAGATCACCAATTGAAACAAGTCAGCACAGGCATCCTCCTCTGGGGTAGCGGATCCGCTGTCCGTATACGATTGGGATTGTTGCGTCAAAAATGCCAAGCTTTTCTCGGTCTCGGAAAGGGTTGGTTGCCGGCTTAATGTACGTTGGTATAGTTGTGTGACCAAATCTGTTAGATCCTGAGAATCCTTTAGCAGTTGTTTAGACCCGCCTTCACAGTATTTTCGGATATGCGCGTTATTGAGCAACAACAGTGCCTGAGGAGCAACGGTTGTTGTCGGCCTTTGTCCCTGGCTGACAAGAGGTTCGGGAACATCAAATATCTGTAGCATGGGAATGAGCTTACTGCGTTTGATTGTAAAATAGATACTACGCCGCCGCATGGATTCATCCAGCGTACCGGCGCCAAACATTCTCGAGTCCAGTTGTCCGGTAACGTGAAGCAGGGAATCCCGAATCGCCTCCCCTTCGAGTCGTCTGGGACTAAAACGCCAGAGATATCGATTGTCCGGATCCTGCACTGCATCTGTTTTTCGGTATTCTGACGATTGTTGATAGGTATAGCTGGAGAGGATCAATTGGTGGATAGTTTTCAATTTCCAATCGTTCTTGATTAGTTGGTTTGCCAACCAATCGAGCAGGTCGGGGTGACTCGGTGGTTGACCTTGGTTACCAAAGTCATTTGTCGATGCTACCAAACCGCGACCAAAGTGGTGGTGCCATATCCGATTGACCATCACGCGGGCCAATAAATCCCCTGCTCCGTGCTCGGTATCAACCATCCAGTTTGCCAGTGCTGTACGTCGGTTCGACGTTTTACTGCCAGTTTGCGGTGTTTGTGACCAGCGATCGATGCTGTCTTGCTCAGGGGATAAGACTTGCAGGAAACCCTGAGAGGCCTGCCCTACTTTTTGTTGTACGTCGCCGCGTTTGAGAAAATGCATTTCATCGAAGAAATCCTTACCCTGAGTATGATGTCGGATCGGCGTGACTCCTTCACTAACGATCATGACAGTTTCTGATTTCGCTGCGGGAGCAGACTTGAGATGTGCCAGCCTCTGCTTATCTAGTTTCTGCCAACCGTCATCTCTTGTACGGTACCAATCCAAAGCAATCTGTAGATCCTCGGCGGTTCGGTCTAATGGAGGTTTTGTGAGTGCAACAAAAGCTTTTTCTGAGATAGTATCACCGAGCAGCGGATTATCTGGATCGGCCGAAACAGCGATGCGAAAGCGGCCCATGATATGCTTCGTATTCCCATTAAAGCCGACCGTTATCCTTAAGCGGAATCCCTGCGGGTCATCCAGTGGTTCGGCAAACGTCACAATAACGGCATGGTCTTTGCCAAACTGTGGATCCACTGCCCAGCCGGATTTCTTATCCTTATCGATAACGGTTCTGACATGCAGGGAATTCTCATTCTGGTTGAAGGTAGCTCGGGCACTACTGAATTCAAGATCGGTAAGCTCCTTAGGGGTGCTCAACGGGGCTTTCGCTACGTGAATATCTGTTAGTTGAAAATTCCCATTTACGGCCAGACCAGGGCCACCGGCTTTGAGAGTCGGATCGGCAAAGGCTTCGATCCGTAATGCCTGTAGGTTTCGTTGATGACTGTGGAATTCAAATGTGAATGTATCTTGCGGCGGTACAGTGTCGGCTTGAACCTTAAACGACTCATCAGCCTGGCGAGTAATGTTGGAACCTTTTGCCGCCTGAACATCGAAAAACTCCGGCGTAAACCAACTTGGTAACTCTGTAGCTCGCGGAGTCTGGATCCACACCTCAAATGCGGATTGCAGCTTGGTCTTTTCGTAGCTCTTTAAAGCATCGATATAGGGCTGATGTTCCAATTTGAAACGATCTTGTTGAGCTACCAGATTTGAGGCGTTCATGACGACGGGCTGGTTGGATCGGACCGCAGTTGTAAATGTGGATGTAAAACGATAGTAGTCCGCTGCCGGAATCGGATCAAATTTGTGATCATGGCAGCGTGCACAACCAATGGTCAGGGCGAGCATGGCCGTACCGGTCGTGGCGGCCATATCGTCTAACGCATCATAGCGGGAAGATTCCACTTCGTTCGCAGTGATTTGAGTAGGAAAGACACCCGCGCCGAGAAATCCGGTTGCCATCATTGCCAGTGGATTTTCTGGCGAGAGCTCGTCGCCGGCTAGTTGCCAACGTGTGAACTGGTCGTAGGGCATGTCTTGGTTGAGTGCCTTGATAACGAAATCGCGATAATGAAAGGCAAAAGGTCGGTCATAGTCCTGCTCAAACCCGTGGCTTTCCGCAAAACGGGCAACATCCAGCCAATGCCGAGCCCAGCGTTCGCCATAATGCGGGCTGGCTAATACGTGCTCAATAGTGCGGTTGATGATTTGATCTTGCGGATGACTCAACAACTCCGTGAGCTGACTGCGAGTGGGTGGCATTCCCAATGTGTCCAGAAAGATTCGCCGGACGAGTGTATTGGTCTTTGCCCGTTGTGCAAAATGTAACTGCTGGTTGTCGATTCCCGCTGCAATAAAATGATCGATAGGGTTTTGTGGATCCGGATGTAGACCTTGGTTAAATGCAGTTTGCTGCAATGACTTAAACGCCCAATAGTCTTTTTGTTCTTGACTGATGCGCCGCCGTGTCCAGGCATCCTCAGATTCACTTGTATCCAACAAAGGACGATCAAATGCAGCACCCAAATCAATCCACTTGAGGATTGAGGTGACCAATGTGTCGCTCAATTTTCCGCTATTCATCGGCATGGCAGGCTCGACACGGTGATAGAGCATATCGGCTAGATAACTTTCCTGAGCTTTACCTACGGTAAACGAATCTCCGCTTGCTCCTCCCAGCAAAAAGAGCTTGCGTGTCGTGATATTGAATTCACCTTCTGTTTTTTTCCCGCCATGACATTTAACGCAATGTGATGTCAACGCCTGACGTACAGAGGATTTGAACAGATGTAGACTCTTGGCCATCCGTGCCGCATGCGCCGGATCCGTCTGTTCCGGAGGCTGTCCATGCAGTGGAACCAGACTGATAATACAGAGAACGCAGGAAATCAAATAGGACTTGAACATGAGGATAGTGCAGGATGTTAAAAAGTAGTTATGGTTTTTCTGGAAGATGATAGCCAGTGGTCTTCAGACGGATACGATACAGACTACTGCCTGCTGTAATATACAATAAACCCGCATTTTCACCTCGACCAAAACCGACATTTGTCGGTAACGGCGTCTCAATAAATCCAATTTCTTTACCAGCGGGGTTATAGATTCCGATACCTGGACGTTTTCCGGAACGCTCAGCGACATAAAGATTTCCATCCGTATCTACGGTCAGGCCGTCTGGACCGTCTTCCGGGGAATAGTCGACCATGGTTTCCCGGTAGGTTGCATTGCCGTCCTTGTCCAGATCATAGGCCATGAGTGCCATCCGGCCCTTACGCAACGGGACAGCAACCGCGACAGACCCGGCGGAATCGTCTGCCGTTGCAAGTTGTTCGATGCCGGTTGTTCCATTCGCATTGCTGACAACATAAAGCGTTTTCTGATCCGGAGAAATACAAACGCCGTTCGGTTTACCCGCATCGGTGATAATTCTCGTAATCGTGCCGTCCGGATCGACGCGGTAAACTGCCATCACCGGTTGCTCAATCGTTTCGTGCCCCAGATACCGTGGGTCACTAAAGTACATCCGTCCCTTAAGATCAATGGTGACATCGTTGGGCGAGTTTAGTTTACGGCCTTTGTACATTGCAGCAACGATATAACTCATGCCGGTTTTCATGTCGGTGCGAACAAGCCGTCGGCCGCCGTAGTCGGCACCTTCACAGATAATCATATCTCCCTGCGCATCGAACTTGATTCCATTGGACATGCC
>Ga0302123_10001787_pt1 | contig 14982 bp, 16 predicted proteins | sample CB21_321_MG_FD_203109 | JGI IMG/M metagenome (GOLD analysis project Ga0302123, IMG submission 203109) | Marine microbial communities from Western Arctic Ocean, Canada - CB21_32.1 | ecosystem: Environmental > Aquatic > Marine > Oceanic | place: Canada: Western Arctic Ocean | collected 2017-09-28 | reverse complement strand
TGGTTCAGACACCATCAGAGTTGCTGGAATGCCCGCAACTCGAGTCCCGGAATTTTTACCGCGAGATAGAGCACCCGGTCATCGGCAAGGTAAAAGTCCCGGCGGTACTCTTCAACCTAAGCCTGACCCCGTACCAATATCTTCGACCTGCCCCACTCCTGGGTCAGCACAACTCAGAGATATACGTAGACGGCCTGGAATACAGTTCAGAGGACTATGTCCGCTTGAGACAGCTAAATGTTATCTGACGTCCTGAGAATGACTTAACTCAACTGATGGTTCGACTAGTCCGATTCATCGAGACTCTCGACTCTGGTCGGAGCTCACCACGAACGGAACTGAGCAAGGCAGCAAGACCACCCACCGTTCGTCCTGTCCTTCCGCGGAAGGAGTCGAAGGACCAGAATAGGTCAGGCAGATTAAAACCAGCATCATTCAAGCAAGAGCCGGAACCAACAAAAGGAAAACGAGATGGCCCGCTTACCATTGGAAGGCATCAGAATAATCGACTCCACCTACGTGTTTGCGCTGCCCTACGCTGGCGGTCTGCTGGCTGACTTTGGCGCGGAGGTCATCAAGGTTGAAGGACCAGGCCGTCCCGACGTTACCCGCACCGGCGGCTATGCCGGAGCCTTTCCAGAGAACGACTTGGGCGACGACTGGTGGAACCGGCCTTCCACCTACAACCTGATTCACCGTGGCAAGCGTTCTATAACCCTGGATATGACCGACTCTCGTGGTCGTGATTATTTCCGGGACCTGATCAAAATCAGCGACGTTGTAATGGAGAACTTCACCCCCAGGGTGATGCGCAGTTGGGATCTGGACTATCCCAACATGAAGAAGATCAAGCCAGACATCATCATGGTTTCCAACACGGGCTATGGGCACGGCGACGGGCCCTATTCCAGCTACCCAGCCCAGGCGACCACCCAGGAAGCGACCCACGGCCACTGTTGGATTACGGGACACGTGGGCGAAGGCCCCGCCAAGGCCGGCGCATCCTTTGTTGATTTCCTATCCACTTGGACTGCCCTCTTTGCCATTGGCTCCGCGCTGCGCTACCGAAACAAGACCGGCCAGGGACAGTGGGCTGATTTGGGCATGTACCAGTCGGGCGTCATGTTCATGTCGGAGTACATCATGGACGCCCAGGTGAACGGCCGCGAGGGCGGACGCATGGGCAACCGCCACCCGTACCGTGCGCCCCAGGGTTGCTATCCAGCCTTGGGTGATGACCGGTGGATTACCCTCTCTGTGGGGGATGACCAGGGTTGGGCTGACCTGTGCCAATTGATGGGCAAGCCGGAACTGGCGACGGAACCGGATTTCGCCGACCTACTTTCTCGCCAGAAGAACCACGATAAGATTGACGAGATAATCGGGGAATGGACCATCGGAGTTGACCGTTACGAACTGATGCACGCGCTCCAGGGCGTTGGCATTCCTGCAGGGCCGGTGCTGAACAGCAAGGACGTCCACTACGACCCACAGTTCAAGAGCCGTGGCTTCTTGGAGCGGGTGGATTACCCCAAAGAGCGTCAGATGGGGTCACGGATGTTTATTGGCAGGCCTTACAAGTTCTCAAATAGCCCCTTGGCCATCCAGGGGCCGTCGCCGACATTTGGGCAGCACAATGAAGATGTGTTGCAGGGATTGTTGGGCGTAGACTGTACCACTTACGAGAGCCTAATCAAGGACGCTGTGATCGCCACAGTACCGACGACCGGAGAGGCCACACCGCGTATACCGCAGGAAGAGGCGTTGCAGCGCGGACGGCTGGCAGACTGGGATCCGGACTACCTGCAAAACCTGGGTCTGGCATAGCCTCGCCCTAATTTCCTTGACACTCTCAAAAGCCCAAGGCTAAGCTAGTCATGGCATTGCGCGCTGCGCAGTCGCCTTTTACCGGGCCCGTAGCTCACTGGTAGAGCAGACGGCTCATAACCGTCTGGTAGTCGGTTCGATCCCGACCGGGCCCACCACTTTTTTCTTCTGCTTATTTCTTCGAGACCTACTTCCGCGACAGGCCAAAATCTCGGCCCAGACTAATCAAAAGAGTGACCGGCTTTACGTCTCCGAAGTGATTTAAGCACTGGCGTGATAAGCTTCCAACAATTGCTCATTTGAAAGCTCTCCGTGAGCATTTGCTTTCGTTTAATCAGCTATAAATCACTCCTGAGGTATCACCTATGAGAACCGTTGCTGCTCTGATTTTTGAGGGTATGGCCCCGTTGGATTTATTTGGTCCCGTACAGGTATTCAACTCGTCCTGCACTCCCCGAGACGAGGACGGCACAAAGCCGGACACCACCAAACCCCTCTATAAAGTGATTTTTATTGGTCGAGAGAAAGGCCCGGTGGCCACTGGCCCCGGCGGCGCTGGCCCGGTGGTTATGGCCGAACATGGCATCGACGACAAATTTGATTTTGATATCTTGCTGGTGCCCGGCGGCGGTGGTACCAGAGCGCTGGTCGCCGACAAGGGATTTGTTGACTCGCTGTCGGACGCCTGTTCCCGGGCCGACGTTGTAGCCTCGGTCTGTACTGGTGCGGCGCTTCTGGCTCAGGCCAAAGTCCTGGAGGGCAAAGCAGCCACCAGCAACAAGACGGCTTGGAGTTGGATCTTGACCCAGGGAGATGACATTGCCTGGGACCCGACGCCCCGTTGGGTGGACTTGGTGGACAAGAACACCGGCAAGGGCATCATCACCTCCGCCGGAGTATCGGCTGGCATCGACATGACCCTGGCATTAGTCGCTGACCTAGACGGCGAGCAAGTGGCTGAAAACGCCGCATCATTCATCGAGCACCATCGCATCGAGAGCCCCTACAATGACAAGTTTGCCTACCTGGCTGGGGTGTAGTTCTGGGCTTCAGTCAACAGAGGGTTTATGAGCGTAGAGTTTGAGATTTCTGACTTGTTTCCAGCCTCCCCGCAGGTTGTTTATGACACCTGGCTTGACTCCGACGGCCACGCGGCCATGACTGGATTCCCCGCTTCGATCAAGGGAGAGACTGGCAATGAATTCGTCGTTGGCGACGGTTATATAACGGGCATGAACCTAGAACTTATATCCGGCAAGCTGATTCGCCAGTCTTGGCGCACCCTGGAATTTGACGAATCCGACGACGAGTCTGAATTGACAATCACGTTGGAATTGGAAGAAACAGGAACCCGGCTAACCCTGAAACACACCAACTTGCCCGACCATGGCATGCAATACAAAGACGGCTGGGTCGAGCACTACTTTGAGCCCATGAAGGCGTATTTTCTTTCACCTGCTTCCTAAGAGTTCAGATCTCACCGCGTTTCTGCTCATGGTGAGATCCGACCAAAGTTGAGAGTCTCAATGAATCGGACCTGTCGAACCACGTTTTCGATGTGCACCTGATTCCACAGATGGACAAGACGTGTGGGTAACTCACCTGAATTAATGCAGTTCCATCATAAGTGGGTGCGTGTTAGGCTGTGCGGTAAATTCCCTCCAGGAGCTTTCGCATGATTATCGACACACATACCCACGTGGTCAGCAGCGATAAGACCAAGCACCCACTCGACCCTAGCGCACGGGGTTGGTCCACCGAGGTCAGTAATGACGTTGAAGTCCTGATCGCCGAGATGGACGCCGCCGGCGTTGAATGCGCCACCCTGGTGCAACCCAACGCCACCTACGGTCTGGACAACACCTACCAGTGTGATAGTGCCAAGCTGTACGCCCCGCGCACGGTGTCGGTGGGCATCCTGGATCCGGCGGCCGCTGATGCCGCTGGCAAACTCGCTTATTGGGTCAACGAACACGGCATGCTGGGCGTCCGCCTGCAGAGTCAGGTCGACGCCGATGACCCCAGTTGCGATGCCATCTGGCAACGGGCCGAAGAACTGAACGTGCCAATCTCCATTGGCGGGGGCGGCCAGCCAGACCGCGTTGATCGGATGACCAAGATTGCCGGTCGGCACCCTAACGTCCTCTTTGCTCCGGACCATTTTGCCGGTTGGAGCGGCGCGGACGACAAGGCCGGTATGACCACGGCGCTTGAGGCCATGGCCAAGCTGCCCAACGCCCACCTGCGTTATTCCAGCACCAGCCTTGGCCCGTACGCCGACCTGAACGATGCCGACAGAGACCTTTTCCGGCGCGTCATTGAAGCTTTCACGCCACAACGGATGATGTGGGGTTCCAATTTCCCCTCCTCCCGCGACGGCGGTTACATCGGCCAGGTAACTATGGGCAAAACCGCCCTGCCCTGGATATCTGATGACGATCTAGAGTGGATGATGGGCAAGTCGGCCCACAAGTTCTGGCCGATGCTGCAAGCTTAGACTAAGTAAATCACCGTTGGTCAACGCACCATATTTTGGGATGAACAATGGCTGAATCATCTGAAATTTACGCTGCCCAACTGGCCGCTGTACAGGCTCAAAACGCCCGTATATATGGGCCGCCAACTACTGGCGACTCGTGGGGCGGAGTGTCGGCGCGGCAGTTTCGGTTTGACCCCGATCGGGTGATGGACGGCAACTTGGCGGTCATCGCATCGTATGTGCGGCCAGACGATGCTGTGGTAGATGTTGGCGGCGGCGCTGGGCGGGTTTGCCTTCCGCTGTCCCGGCTCTGCCGAGAGGTTGTCAACGTTGAGCCGTCGCCGGGCATGGGGGCAGAGTTCCAGTCGTCAGCCGATGAAGCAGGAATCACCAACGTTCGTCTGGTTTCAGCTTCCCTGGCAGACGCTAATGCTCCAAATGGAGACATCGTGTTCACCGCTGACGTTACCTACTTCGTCAGCAACATCGCCGAGTTTGTGCGTCAGATGGAAGCTGCAGCCGCACGTCGGGTCATGATTACCATCTGGAGCGAGCCTCCGCCAAACCGCCGAGCCAAGCTTTTCCACCTGATCTACGGCGAGGAACAGAAAATATTTCCCGGTCAGGCCCAACTGCTGCCGGTACTGTGGGATCTGGGAATACTGCCCGATGTGCAAGTTATGCCGGAGTCGCCCTGGTGGGAGAACCAACGTCCGCCGACCAGGGAAACCGCCATGGAAATGGTTCTAGAAGACCGTGTGGTAAAACCGCAGGACAAAGACCGAGCCAGGCCATTAATCGAGTCGCACTTTGACGAATTGTTCGCTGCCAGTGACACAGGGTTTGTGCCGCTGTGGCGCTTAGAAATGCGTGAGGTTCTGATTACCTGGGAGACTGGGGTTTGACCAAACATCAGCGGCCAACAGGAGCATAGGAGCTGACATGAAAGTAAGATTGCTGGGTACCGGCACTCCAATGTCCGTCGAACGGTTCCAATCTTCAGCGTTGGTTGAAGCAGGTGAGGATCTCCTTCTGTTCGACGCGGGAAGGGGTGCGGTCCACCAGATGTTTCAGGCTGGAGTTGACGTAAGCCGGGTTCGGCCGGTCTTTATTACTCATCATCATTTTGACCACATCAATGATCTATTCGACGTCATAATCTCAACAGCGTGGAAGGGGCGGGAGAAGACGCTGCAAATATATTGACCGATTGGTACCAAGAAGATTGTTGATGCATTGCTCAATGGTGTTTACGCCAACGATATTCGTTTCCGTGTTGAGGAAGATTTGGAATTGCGCCGCCATGGCGGCTATATTTTTAAAAGAGTGGAAGCAATCCGGGATGTTGCCGTCCATGAAATAGGCTCGGGTCTGGCAGCGGAAGGGGATGGTTGGCGCGTGATATCCGACTACGCGATGCACGGAGATTTCCCTGATGCCCGCGATTTTGATTGGAACTGTCTGGGCTATCGTATCGAGGGCTCGGACGATGTTGTTACTATCAGTGGAGATACAGTCCCTTGCTCCGGGATTATCGGCCTGGCCCGCGAAGCGGACTTGCTGGTCCAATGTTGTACAGTTGCCGAAAGTGCATTGGCCAACCCATTCAGCCTTTACCTCACCGAGTCGATTCTTCCTTCTACTGCCCAAGCTGGCCAGATCGCGGCTGGAGCCGGGGTGAAACGAATGGTGCTAACTCACCTGGGTGCGTCGATCGAACAGAACAGCGATGCCAAGATCTTGGAAGAAGTTAGGCAACACTACAAAGGCGAGGTGCTACTTGGGGAAGACTTGTTGGTGATTGAGTGAGCTCGAGAACCAGTAGTATCTGGACCGGCATTGACACCCAGCTACGGCACTGCTAGATTTTGGCATCTTTACCACTGGTTTAAAAATCGGGTCTTAATCAACGTCTTTCGTGAGCTAGATGAACGATAGCGTCCTTCAAGATATCAAAGTCATTGACCTGACCCAGAACATCGCTGGTCCCTACTGCACCAAGCTGCTGGCTGATTATGGGGCTGATGTGATTAAGGTCGAGCGGCCAGATGGCGACCCCGCGCGACGCATGGGCCCCTTCCCCGGACACGAAGCCCACCCCGAAAAAAGCGGAATATTCCTATACCTCAACACCAATAAACGTGGCATAACCCTGGACCTGAAATCGGATGATGGCCGGGCGGCGCTCCTTGATTTGGTTCGCGATGCTGATGTGTTGGTGGAGAGCTATTCCCCAAGGGTTATGGCATCACTGGGCCTGGATTACCAGACTTTAAGCGCCGTGAACCCCAAGCTGATTATGACCTCGGTTTCCAGCTTTGGGCGCAACGGACGCTACAGCGAATACCGAGCCTCTGAGCTAGTTCTGTACGCTCTCTGCGGCATGGCCTACATCACCGGCGGCTACCACCGCGAACCGGTGAAGCACGGCTATAGCCAGGCCCAGTATCTAGGCGGCGTGGCTGGAGCCTCGGGCACCGTTGCCGCACTACTGGGTCTCTGGCGCGGGGGATCGGGACAGCAGGTGGATGTCTCAATCCTGGAGTGCGCCATCAGCACACTGTTCACGACCTTCTTGGAATACACCTACGCGGGCAACGTCACCAGACGGCAGCCGTCTGAGGGCAGCAGTCTGCGTTATCCGGCGGCCACCAAAGAGGGTTACATCCTGCCGACTCCCGGCGTGATGGGCGACTGGGACACCTACGCCGCCATGGCCGACGTTCCAGAACTGCAAGACCCCAAGTTTGCTACGCCAGCCGATCGGCAATTGCATTCCGACGAAGTGGATAACCTGCTGAAGGCCAAGTGGCTGGAGAAGACGGCTGAGGAGTGGTTCCACCACGCCCAGGAATGGCGCTTCCCATTCTCTCCAGTGCAGACCATGGAAGACATATCCGGTTCACCGCAGTTGGCCGACCGGGGTTATTTTGTGGAGTTCCCCCATCCGGCGATTGGCACCCTCCGCTACCCCGGCGGGCCGTTCCGGATGTCGGAGACGCCGCGCCGTCAGGCCATGCCTGCGCCGACTTTGGGCCAGCACAACGGCGAAGTGTTTGGGGGGAATAAATCGTGACCGAAGCCCTTCCGCTAAAAGGCATCCGAATTATTGAGCCAGGACAAGTCTGGGCTCTTCCCTACGCTATAGCGCCGCTGGCGGCCTATGGCGCTGAGGTCATCAAGGTGGAGTCTGCGGTGCGGCCCGATTCGTCTCGCGGCAGCCCCCAGCCGGACGCCAAGGTTGGCAATGAACCCTGGAACGACGGCGGCATGTACCACGAAGCCAACCGCAACAAGCTGGGCATCGCGCTGGACCTCAACACCGACCGGGGCAAAGAGTTGTTCAAAGAACTGGTCAGCGTCAGTGACGTAGTGGCCCAGAACTTCCCGCCCAGAGTCATGCGGAACTTTGGTCTCGACTACCCAGAATTACAGAAGATTAAGCCAGATATCATCGTCTTGGACTCGACCGCTTATGGCAGTTCCGGGCCGTGGCAGAACTATATCGGCTACGGGTCCAGCCTCCAGGCCGTGACCGGGCTGACCTACGTCACAGGCTACGAGGACTCTGGCCCGGTACAAGGTGGGATACTTTTTAACGACACATTGGGAGCGTTGAACGCGACCTACGCCATCTTGTTGGCACTGGCCCACCGGGAGCGCACCGGGCAGGGGCAATGGATCGACCTCTCGCAATACGAGGCCGGAGTGGCCCACTTGGGGGAGGCGTTCATGGAATTCGCCATGAACGGCGAGGTGCCCACTCGTCGAGGGAACACCCACCCGGATCACGCCCCGTACAACATCTACCGCTGCTCTGGAGATGACGATTGGGTCTCCATCACAGTCACATCAGACGCTGAGTGGGCCAGCTTTGTCCGAACAGTGGGTGAACCTTGGGCTTCCAATGCAGATTGGGAGACGTCTGAGGGCCGCTTGGACCAGCGAGAAAGTCTTGATGCTGCGGTAGGCGAGTGGACGGCCACACGCAACAAACTTGAAGTGATGCACCTGCTCCAGGCGGGTGGCGTGGCCTGCGGTGCGGTGTATAACACCCGAGAGATTGCCACTGATCCTCATCATGCCGACCGGGGGTTCTTCTCCATCTCCCAACACCCGGAGCCTGTGGGCGCTCGTCCGCATTCGGCACCCTTATTTGGCCTGACCGGAGTGCCCAAGCCGTTAGAGGCCTTGGCACCCAAGTTTGGCAAGTACAACCACCAAGTCTTCTGTAATCTGCTTGGTAAGTCTGAGAGCGAATTCGCCGACCTGTTGGAACAGCAGGTGATTGCCGACATACCAGCCAATCCCGGTGTGACACCGCCGCCAGATTCAGCGGGCCTCCTGCGCATGGGGTTTCTGGCCGAACGTGACGCAGAATATAAGTCCCGACTTGGCATTTAAGCGATCAACAAGCCCCGATTAAACTCCAACAATCAACTTATATGGAGGGCCATACATGGATACGGTTAACTACGAAAAGAAGAGTCCCACTGCCTGGATCACCATCAACCGTCCCCAGGTGATGAACGCCTGTGACCCGCCAACCACGGACTACATCTACGAGTGCGAGCAGGATTTCGACAAAGACTCGAGCTTGAAGGTGTTGGTGTTAACCGGAGCAGGCGAACGCGCCTTCTGCACCGGCATGGACCTGAAGGCTGCGGCGGCTCGTATCGCAGCCGGTGGCCCGGTGAGCAACATAGTGCCGCCCTACATGAAGACCGACAAAGTGACCATCGCTGCGGTGAACGGCTACGCGGTGGCCGGAGGGCTAGAACGGGCGCTGGCCTGTGACATTAGAATCGCCTCAGAGAACGCCCAATTCGGCTGCTTTGAGATTCGGCGTGGTCTGCCAAACCCGCCAGACCCGCTCATCAGGTTGGTCGGTTTTGGACCGGCCCTGCATATGCTCTTAAGCGGCGATTTGATTGATGCCCAAGAGGCTCTTCGCATCGGACTCGTTACCAAGGTGGTCTCGGCCAAAGAGCTGATTCCCACGGTGGAAGAGCTGGCGGCCCGCATGGGTGAGTATCCCACCGATGTTCTAGTTGCGACCAAGAAGGCAGCATTTGTGGGCCGTGACCTAACGGCAGAGCAGTCTCATCTGTACTCCAGAGCGTTGTCGGCCCCGCTGCGGGATTCAGATACCAGCAGAGAAGGCGTGACCGCGTTTGCCGAGCGACGCAAGGCGAACTACAGCGATTAAGCATATTTCCGGATTAGGAGGGCTGCGCAATGGCCGATAAGAAGATTTCTTGTGCGTTTGGAGTTGATCTAGACGCCGTTTGTGGTTGGTTGGGTTCATACGGAGGCGAGGACTCGCCAGACGATATATCGCGGGGCATGTTTGCCGGTGAAGTCGGCACACCCCGCCTACTAAAGCTATTCGAACGGTTGGGCATCAAGACCACCTGGTTCGTGCCCGGTCATTCCATCGAGACCTTCCCCATGGAATGTCAGATGATCGTGGACGACGGCCATGAGATTGGCATGCACGGCTATTCCCATGAGAACCCCATCGCCATGTCTCCAGAGCAGGAAGAGGCAGTTTTAGTCCGGTGTATCGACCTAATCACCAAAGTGTCTGGCCAACGGCCTACTGGTTACGTGGCCCCGTGGTGGGAGTTTAGCCACATCACCAATGAACTGCTGCAGAAGCATGGCATCAAGTATGACCACAGCCTGATGCACCGGGACTTCGAGTGCTACTACGTGCGGAAGGGTGACCGGTGGACCAAAATTGATTACACTCAGCCCGCCGAGCACTGGATGCACGCCCTGGTCCGCGGTGAAGAGACGGACCTCGTTGAGATTCCGGCCAACTGGTATTTGGATGATCTGCCGCCCATGATGTTCATCAAGGGCGCGCCCAACAGCCACGGATTCGTCAATCCCAGGGATATTGAGCAGATGTGGCGTGATCAGTTTGATTTCGTCTACCGCGAGTACGATGAGGCAGTGTTTCCGATAACAATTCATCCCGATGTCAGTGGCCGACCCCAGGTGTTATTGATGCTGGAGCGGTTGGCGGCGTACATCATGTCGCACGATGGTGTGCAGTTCAAGACATTCAACGAGATAGCCGACGACCACCTGACCAACCACCCACGCCAGTAGGTTTTGGCGGTAGCCCATCGCAAATTCCATAGTCCCCAACTGTCACCCTGAGAGAAGCGAAGGGTCTCGTTGTTCTGTGGAAAGACTTTTCTGCTGGTAACGATATTCTTCGGCTGTCGCCTCAGAATGACAGGTTGGGCGGGGAGCACGGTTTACGGTGGCAATAAGACACAAAAAGAGACCCGGCGGATTTACCGCCGGGTCTCTTTTTGTGCTCAATCAGTTGGTGGTTGTTATTTGCTGCCGTACATTGGCTTGAAGAAGCTGTGCATGAAGTTGCGTCCGTGAGCCCAAGCGTGGCATCGACGCAGGACAGCGTCTGGTATCTTCTCTTTGGATTTATAGGTGACGCGGAAGGCCTCGTAGTTCTTCAACTCTGGGGGTATATCCAGGGTGAAAATCATCTCGCAATCCGACGCGGCCAAGAACAGTTTCAGTGATTCAAAGCCCTTGGGTTTCTTGTTGGGCGTTTGGTAAACGACAAGCTCTGTGGCACCAATCAACTCGTCAAAGTGGTCGTTGCCGTTGCCGCGCCCTCCGCCCTGACGCAATTGCTGCCGAGTGAACCCGGCATTGGTGAGGTTGCCTCGTCCTCGTAATGTCATGGTTGTTAGCTCTCGCTGGTTGATTACACTGGGTGATATGCCTAAAGACATACTACCCAGTTGTCTCTCCCATATTAGTAGAAAACCAAGCTGTATGGAAATCCGGCTGGGCCGGCTACGGGAATAGGGCCCAGCCGGTTAAATCGGTCTCGGCCTTGAATAGGTGACCTTCAGCGCTGGTTACGTAAAGTATGTTGCGACCCGGGCCGCCCAGAACACAGTTGGTGGGGCGGGTGCAGGGCACCGGGTGCGTCTCAATCACACGACCCTTAGGGTCAAACACGTAGATCAGCGGGCCGGGGCCGGAAGATGGCCAGCCGGCAGTGGCGATGATATTGCCCTCGGCGTCCAGACACATGCCGTCGATGCCGCGTTGGGGCTCGCGTTTGTTGGTGCCAAAGGCGTGGAGTGTTTCATATTTGCCCAGGGAACCGTCCTGGTTGATGGGGTAGGCACGCAATTCCCGGTCAATGCTGGCGTCCTCGCTGTTACTCTCGGCCACGTACAGGGTATTTCCGTCGCTGGACACCAGGATGCCGTTGGGCATGGTGCTATCGGTCTCAACCCTGGCCACGGAGTAGCTGCCGTCTTCCTGGGGAGTTGCGCAGAGCACCGCCCTAAGACCCGGTTCTTCGATCTCAGTGGCGTCAATGTTGGTGGCGTTCCAGGGGTTGGTGAACCAGATGCGGCCTTGGCGGTCAACGGCCAGGTCGTTGGGTGTGTTTAGTTGGTGGCCGTCAAATCTGTCGGCGATGACCACGTTGTTGCCGTCTGGATCGAACCGCAAGATGGCGCGGCCACCAGAGCAGCAGCCAAAGAGCTGGCCAGCTTCGTCATGGGCCAGGCCGTTGGTGCGATTTGTGCCCTCGCGCCAGACCGTGATTTCATCTGTATTGTGGTCTACGCGGTAGATGCGGCTGGCCGAAATGTGGGTAAATAGCAGGTTCTCGCCGTCCCAAACTGGGCCTTCTGTAACGCTGCCGTAGGGTTTGTTCAGTAATTCGAAACGCCAACTCATGGGCTGGTTCCTCCGTGATTTATGCCTAATTTAAGACTGGATAACCTAGCCGCAGATTGTAGCAGACGGTGCACTCAGGCACAAACGGCGCAATTTAAGCCAGGGGCGAGTGCTATACTTTTTAAGTCCCACTGCTATTCGTCTTACTTAGTCGTACTTCTTGGCGTACTTCTAGTCGTATTTAATGGAGCCTGATTCCTTTGGCGCGTGTTGGTAGAGAGATAATTGAAGCGGTGCTTTTGGCCGTGGTGGTGTTCATGCTGCTGCAGACCACGGTCCGCAACTTCAAGGTGGACGGCTCCAGCATGGACCCCACCCTGGAGAATGGCCAGTTTCTGCTGGTGAACCGCCTGGTTTACTTGCGTATTGAGATGGACCGGTTCTCCAGTATCGTTCCCTTTTGGCGAGCAGAAGAGGATTTGGTCCGCTACGCCATTCACCCACCGGAGCGGGGTGAGGTAATCGTCTTTGAGTTCCCGGACAAGAACGAGTCCAACCCCAGGAAAGACTTTGTGAAGCGGGTTATTGGTCTGCCGGGTGAGACCATTGAAGTGAAAGACGGCGTCCCATTTGTGGACAGCGTTGCTCTGGAAGAATCGTACCTGGCGACCAAAGACCATTCCAACGTCAGAAAGGTAGAGCTTGGAGCGGGCGAATATTACGTGATGGGGGACAACCGTGGTCACAGCAACGATTCGCGTAGCTGGGGGGCTGTGCCGGAGGAGAACCTGCGCGGCAAGGTGTGGATGATCTATTGGCCAGCGCCGGGAATCCAGATCCTGAACGTTCTGGACCGGATACCCGGCTTCTAAAACCCGGATTTTAAAACCAGGCGATTGGCACCTGGTTTTATTGATTGGCCTCTTGGGTCTGGGCTTTAGTCCCTAGCTTGTTGGCGGTGCAACAAAGATGTCGTCGCCTTCAACCTGGACCTGGAATATGCGCAACGACTCGTTGGCTGGTGGGTTCATGGGCACGCCGGTGACGACGTTGAACGAACCGCCGTGGAGCGGGCATTCTATTTCTTTTCCGTTGAGGTCTCCGTCTGAGAGGCACGCATAGGCGTGGGAGCAGACATCGTCGATCGCGTGGAAATTCCCGTCAATGTTGCTCAGCAACACCTGGTCATCTTCCACGGTTATCGCCATCATCTCACCGGGTTTAAGTTCGCTTACCTGGGCAACTTTTACAAAGCCTGCGTCGGCCATGATTTAATTTCTCCTACTCAATTTTAATCTGGGTTTTAATCGGGAATGTGATTTTAGAAACCATTATAGGGGAGTACCCGGGCAAAGTTGAAGAGGAGCGGGCCAGAATTGATGCCCGTGCCTGTGGACAGCCCGGTAGCCCGTTCCCTATAATAACTGAGTTCTAGGGTTCCCGGTCACGCGTCGTATCCGGGTCCTGTGGGTGGGGTTTCCCCGCCATGCTGGAGAGGTGCCGGAGCGGCCGAACGGGCACGCCTGGAAAGCGTGTAGGGGCGCAAGCTTCTCGCGGGTTCGAATCCCGCCCTCTCCGCCAGCAATTTTTTCCACCACTGTTCTCTTCGCATAGTCTTCTTCTTATTGCCTTCTTTCCCCATGACCAACGTTGGTCGAATTCGGAGAATGCAATCCATGCCCAATTCTTGGTTGCTACTGGTTATCTGTTGTTCGCTTGTAGCGTTAGTTGGTTGCGGGACAGACCTGGAAACCGCCGCAATTGCGACTCCGGCAGCCCCCACTACAGATTTAACTACTGCGGAATTACCCTAGTTCCCAAAAACAGCCGTTCCGCCTACGGTTGTAACTCCGATTCCGACTCCTACGACCTCCCCTACCGTACGACCAATCGTCGGGCCGACTGATGTTCCAACCCCAACCACTGAACCCACTCCTAAACCTACGACTGAACTTGTTGAGCTGGTGATTACCGGGGATGTGCTTGAAGCCTTGGCACGCAAACCTGCAGAAATCGAGTTGCTTTGGGTCCGTGATACTGACGGAAAATTGTGGGAGTTCGCCACTGAAGGGCCGATTGGAATTGACGCAGCCCACCTGTTGGTGCACCGGGACATCGGCGCAGGGGTAGAGGTCGTGTATCTGGAGAAAGAGGGCCGGCTCATCGCCCTTCAGGTCAATGATTTCTGAGATCTTGAAGTTCTCGCGAATAGCTGGTCTGGAGAAATTGTGGGAAGCAAACGTCGATGCGGTTTGCCAGTCGCAAATTGGCAAAGGATAATTGGTTGATGGAATTCAAGCGATTATTTATATCTTCTACTGCTACTCTAATCCTGATGATTTTTGCGGTTGGTTGTGGTGGTGGCCCGAAATCAACGGTTGAACCTGCAGCTTTGGAGACCGCTCCTGGCGTTGAACATTCAGCCACGATTTCGCCAACAATAATGTCCACCTCGACTACGGCCTCGCAACCGACGAGCACTGTTGTGGTCGAGTCTATCCCCACGGCTAACCCCGTACCTACGGCGACCGGGACTCCGGTTCCAACAGCCGAACCAAAGCGTACGGCAGCCTATCTTATTGGCGACGGCCGCGTGGGTTCCAGCCCCCAGAATGGCTGGATCTTTTCCTGTGCCACGCAATTTAGGGACGGCGCCGACCACACTGGAGAATGGGTCAAAGACGGGTATTGGTACCCGGCCCAAAAAATTGCGGTCCTCGGTGAGAACGTCTGGGCCAATACCATCTTCACGGTTGAGGTCAAAGATGGAGCGCGACTGGTGACCGGTAATGGCTTGCCTGTTGGTCATCCAACTGGTAATTTTCCCATCGCCAGGAACGACCCGGCTTATAAATTCGACCCCAATCCCAATGCCATCAGTGAGCAGTCAGTCGAATTCTCCCTGCCTCTACATCCCAACTTAGCCGCCACTCCCAGTTGCATTCCTATGGGCATGGTCGGTGTGGCAACCAATGGCGTGGCGTTCTTCAACG
>Ga0302123_10001779_pt1 | contig 14995 bp, 9 predicted proteins | sample CB21_321_MG_FD_203109 | JGI IMG/M metagenome (GOLD analysis project Ga0302123, IMG submission 203109) | Marine microbial communities from Western Arctic Ocean, Canada - CB21_32.1 | ecosystem: Environmental > Aquatic > Marine > Oceanic | place: Canada: Western Arctic Ocean | collected 2017-09-28 | reverse complement strand
ACTGGCATACTGGTTTACATCCTCGCTTTTCTGACGTTTCAGACAGTCTGCAGAAACCGGAAGGACGACACAGAAGCCGTTCTGCAATCAGGCGTCAAGGCTTCCTTGATCGGCGCTGCAGCCGCCGCACTGATATGGACTGCGCATCCGCTGCAGACGCAATCGGTGATTTATATCGTGCAACGGATGACGAGTCTAGCAACGCTGTTTTATCTAAGTGCGCTGTGCCTCTATATCGCGGGACGCTCCAGAACATTACCCCGCTTGCCCTGCTACGTCGCTGCGGCTGCAAGCTGGATCCTCGCACTCGGCAGCAAAGAGATTGCCGTGATGCTGCCGATCACGATTGTGCTGTACGAGTGGTTTTTCTATCGTGATCTGAAATCCGGATGGTTCGCGAAAAGCCTGAAGTTCTGGGTTCCGGCTCTGATCGCGACCGCAGTGATCTACTGGATCTGGATGCCATCAATCACGCTTGACTATCTATTGAAGCCGGGGCGACGTGATTTCAGCATGATCGAACGCCAGTTCATAGAATTTCGCGTCGTGGTTTTCTATATAACCTTGATCCTGTTGCCGTTGCCTTCGCGAATGAATCTCGATCATCACTTTACTGTGTCGACGGCGTTGTGGTCGCCTCCGTCAACACTGATATGCTTCCTGTCTCTCGCCGCTGTCGTGATGCTCGCTATTGTCGGGGCGCGACGTCATCGGCTGTTGTCGTTTTGCGGAATCTGGTTCTTGTTACACCTGGCCCTGGAATCGTCTATCATCAATCTCGAATTGGCGTTCGAGCATCGTCTATACCTGCCATCCGTCGGTTTCGTGATCGGTGCGGTGTGGCTAACCCAGCAATACGTGCGGATTCCGCAGGCCGCGAAAGTGGCCCTGTATTCACTCGTGTTTTGTGCGGCCGCGACCGGTACGTTCCTGCGCAGCCCGACTTGGCGTGACCCGTTGACGCTCTGGGCGGACTGTGTCGCGAAGGCACCGGACAAAGCCAGACCGAATAACGTTTACGCTTCATACCTAATGGAGGCAAAGAAGTTTGATGAAGCAGAGCCGTATCTACTGCAGGCGATCAAGGTCAAGCCCGACTATGCCTACGCCCATAACGGACTCGGCAATCTCTACCGAGAGCGCGATCGAAGCGATTTGGCGCTGGTGCATTATCGCGAGGCTATCATTCACAAGCCGGGTCTGGCAGAGGCGCACTTCAATATTGGGAATACGCTGCAGGGGCTGGAACGCTGGGAAGAGGCGGTCGCCGCCTATCAACAGACTATAGCGGTTGATCCGACCTATAACCTCGCACAATTCCACCTTGGCAAGACACTGTTGGACAGCGGCGATGCAGCAGCTGCAGTTACTGCGTTCGAGGCACTGCTGCGGCGAACGCCGGATCATGTCGATGGAAACCTCGAGCTCGCGGATGCCCTTGAACAAACCGGTCGACTCGACGACGCGATCGTCTATTTCGAACGAGCCGTCGAGCTCGCGCCCCGTAGTGCCCGGGCTTTCAACAACTACGGTATCGCGCTGGCGAAGCATGGCCGGGCGGACGCCATCGACAAGCTGAAACAGGCGTTGGTGATCTACCCTTCGTATACTAAGGCGCACAACAATATGCGCATCGCCTTCATAAAGTCCGGGGATATTGAGCAGGCAAACGCGTATTACGCAACTATCCTTGGCGCTGACACTGGCAACGTCGCCCGGCACTATGACTACGCGTTTGTCCTGGATATGATGGGCGCGGACCGCAATGCCGAGATCCAGCTCCGGGCAACGCTCGATATCGACCCGCTGCACGCCGACGCGATGACAGCGTTAGGGACCCTATTGATTCGTACGAAGCGAGCGCCAGAAGGAGAGCGCATGTTGCAGGCCGCGGCGAAACTCGGGACCGGCGGTGCTACGGCGCTGATGACGTTGGGGGTATCCCTGATCAAACAAGGATTGATCGAAGAAGCGATCGACAAATTCAAGGCTGCGATCGCGGCCGAGCCGCAGTCTGTGCGTGCCCAGATCAACCTTGCCAACGCATATCGAGATATCGGCAACAATAGGCGAGCGTTGGCAACTTACGAGCACGTGATCGACCTTGACCCCGAGCAGTGGAAAGCTCATCAGCAAATCGCCATTCTGCTGCTTCGACAAGGCAAGGTCGATGCGGCGATAAAGCATCGCGACATACTCCAATCAATGCGATCGCACGACACTACTGTCAATGCCGAGCTGTCGCGGGAGCTGGCGCGGGAGCTGGCGCGGTCGGGAAAATATGACGAGGCGTTTGAGCAGTGGTACCGGCTGATTGAGCATCACGGCGAATCCGCAGATATCCTAAGCGACATGGGTACTGCACGCTACCAGCAGAAGAACTATGAACAAGCGGAAAGCCTGATGCGGCGCGCGCTCGAGTTCGATAGTGACGCTGTGCAGACCCGCCTCAACCTGGCATCCACGCTAGCGTACCGCAAGCGCATCAAAGACGCGATAGATCAATGTGACCGCGTTCTTGAATTGGCACCTGACGACATCAAGGTAATATCGGCTTGCTTGCGCATCGTGCAGGACCAGGCGAACAAACTGCTGGGGGAAGGCAAAGCAGCAGCAGCAGAACCGTATTACCGGCGGGCGGCCAACCTGGCCCCGGACAACGCCGAGTTGCTCAACAATTTTGGCGCAGCGCTTGGGCAGCAGGGCAAACTGCACGCAGCGATCGAACAGTTCGAACGGGCGCTACAACTCAAGCCGGACTATGTCGACGCGAAACGGAATCGGGACGGCTGCCTGCAACTAATCGAACAACAGAAACTCGATGAATAATTCGCTCAAACGACATAGCATCGTTCTCTTGTTGCTCATGCTGTGTGTCGTCATTGGATATTGGGGCACCCTCGATTACCCGTTCATGTTCGATGACAAGGTCAACATCGTCGAGTCCCAGGCGATTAAGATCCAGGGGCTCGATCGCGAGAGCCTTCAGCAGGTTATCGATCATGGCGTTGCGAGTCGACGCCCCGTCGCCAACATAAGTTTCGCGCTTAACTATTATTTCCACGGCGACAACGTAGCGGGGTGGCACTGCGTAAATATTGCGATCCACATCTTCGCTGGTTGGTTGGTATACGGCGTCATCTTTCAGACTCTACGAATCAACGCACGACTCCGCGAAGACGACAGCGACCCGGGCGCATCGAGCAAGGCCGCAATGTTGACGGCGCTGGCCGTCGCGGCCATCTGGATTGTGCACCCTATTCAAACGCAGGCTGTGACATACATCGTTCAGCGCATGACGAGTCTCGCCACGATGTTTTATCTGTTGGGTTTATTCCTCTATATCATCGGACGAACCAGAAAGGATTGGTCGACCGGGTTCGTTTGTTATGTCGTGGCTGTAGTGGCCTTTGTCCTGGCCGTGCTGAGCAAGGAGATCGCGATCACGCTGCCGCTGATGATCGCGTTGTATGAGTGGTATTTCTTTCAAAACCTGCGGCGGGACTGGGCCAAGCTCGGGCTCATTTCACTGGGAATCGCGGGTGCTGTAATGATGATCATCGTGTTCGGGTTCATGGGCAGCGATCCATTGCGCAGTATCTCCGGCGGCTTCGCAATCCGCGACTTCACGATGTGGGAACGGGTGATGACGGAGTGGCGCGTCGTATTGTTTTACCTGTCACTGTTGGCTCTGCCATTGCCGCAATGGCAGAACCTCGACCATGACGTTGAGATTTCGCGGGCCTTGACCGATCCGATAACTACGGTCGTCGCGTTGGTGATTGTTGTGGCTTCGCTGGTAGCAGCCGGATGGATGGCACGACGTCACAGACTATTGTCGTTCTGCATCCTGTGGTACTTCATCACGCTGGCGCTGGAATCGACTATAGTCAATCTCGAGTTGGTGTTCGAGCATCGACTGTATCTGCCATCCGTGTTCGTCGTTGCCGGAATCGTCTATGCCGCGAGGCGCCACCTCAAGGTTCCGACAGTCGCGCGCTGCGCGGCCACTGCAGTAATCGTCGCGTTGCTGTGCTTCGCCACGATCAATCGCAACAGCGTGTGGTCATCCAAACTGAGCATGTGGGAAGATTGCGTTGCAAAATCTCCGAATAAACCACGCTCGCACAATAACATGGGCCGCTACCTGGCAGCTGAGGGTGAAGTCGAGAAGGGCATGATCCACCTAGCCCGGGCGCTCGAGATCGATAAAGATTACAAAGCAGCTCACAGCAATATCGGTATTCTGTACCGTCAGCAGAATAACTATGCAAAGGCGATCGAGCATTACCTCGAGGCGATCCGCATCGACCCGAAGTTTGTAAGCGCCCACTACAATCTCGGTATTTCGTACCGCAAGACAATGCGGTTGGAGAACGCAATCAAGCACTACCTGATCGCCTACGATCTCGATCCGTACAATGTCCAGATTCTCAACAACCTGGCTATCGCGCTGGACATGAACGGAGAAACGAAACGTGCGATCGAATTCATCGACAAGGCGCTCCGGGTAAATTCTAAATTTGAAATGGCGGTCAAAAATAAGACGAGATTCGAGAACAAATTGAAACTGCCGCCGCCAGCGCCACCGCGACCGAAGCAGCCCACGGCAACGACAATTTTTCAGCGGGCCATGAAGGAACAACTTGCCGGCCGGCACCAGGCCGCAGTCGAAGGTTTCCGAAACGCGCAGGCACTCGGGTTCGAGAACCAGGCAGAACTCAACAACAACCTCGGCATGTCACTACTCGTATTGAAAGCGTTTCGGAAGGCCGAAGCTGCGTTCCGAAACGCAATCGGATTCGACTCGCAGTTCGACCAGGCCCATAACAATCTGGGCGCGAGCCTCGGGCAACAGGGACGTCTCGAAGAAGCGCTGCCCTGTTTCGTCGAGGCGCTAAGGTTGAACCCTGATTATGAAGACGCGCAGAAAAACGTCGAGCGGGTCAACGCATATCTGGATAAACAGAAAAGAAAGCCGTAGCGAAGAGCGCAGAATGGCACTGACTTAAGGGTCGAAAACTGATTACAGGCTCTTTGTGGCACGGAAGCAAGCCCAGGGAGCATCCCCGGGAATTCGAACACTCCCACGCCCCATTTGTGTGTATACGTAATACATAGGGGGCCCTGGTTTGCAACGACACTGGCCGAAGGTAATGTTGCACCCGTCTCGTACCAACTCATAAACCCCAGCGATCGCGGGATCCACCCGTGTCGCGATAAAACGAATCGGCAAATGATCGAAAAAGACAAAACTTACGTAATGATGGGACTTTTAGACCCGGATTCAATCGCTTTCGCAATCGGCCAATCCATTGAAAAATGGGGCGGCAAGGTGGTATACACCGTCCAGAGCGAGCGCATGAAACGCATCTTTCTCGATCGCAGCAAGAAGTTATCGGACGAAGCAAAGGCAGCTCTGGACATCCGCTACTGCGATATCACGATCGATGAAGAGGTAGAGGCGTTGTACGCGGAGTTGACGGATATTGGTGGCGTCGTGCACTCGATCGCTTACGCCAATCCGAAAACCTGCCTTGGCGAGAGTTTTCATACCGACGCGATCGACGATCTCAAGCTCGGTTTCGAAATCAGCTGCGTCTCTCTGGCAACAGTCGCTCGGTACGCCAGCAAATCGATGCCAAACGGCGGCGGCATTGTAGCGATGACATTCGATTCGCAGCGGGCCTTTCCCTACTACAACTGGATGGGCGTCAACAAAGCTGCTTTGGAAGGCGCGGTGCGTGCCCTCGCCCGCGAACACGGGCGCGACCTGATCCGAGTCAACGCCGTATCGGCTGGGCCCTTGAAGACCAAGGCCGCGACAAATATTCCGGGGTTCAACGATCTGGCCGAGACCTGGAGCAACACGAGTCCACTGCCATGGGACACGGAGAACGACAAGTTCGAAGTCGCCAACGCCGCCGTATTCCTGCTCGGTACGTACTCGAAGAAAATTACCGGACAGACCCTCTACGTCGACGGCGGAGCGTCCATTGCCGGGGGTGTGTTGCTGGCGCACGAACGTCCGCAATAGATTCGACGGCGTCTCCAAGTCATCCTACTGTTCCACCACGCCTTCTCGAACCACTGGATTGAGACTGACAATCCGCTTCGCTGCTGGATCAGATTAATCCTTGGTTAGCTGGCCTGAAGCCTCGGTCGAGTACGTATGCTTTGCAGAGGGTACTCGGCACGTTCCGCTGGCAAAAAGTACCGCCTGCGAGTTTTGAGAGAAGGCAACCCAACGATCGCGATGACAAGGAGGAATCCGAGGAGCAGCTTGATCTGGCGGATCTGTGATTCGATCCGGGTCAAACGTTCATTCACTTCGGAGGATCATCATCGTATTTCATGTTGTTCCTTCCTCAGCCAACGTCTGGCATAACTAACGCCGCTAAACGACGCTCATTGTGCATGCCATTGTTCAGCTCATTTCATTCCTATAAACGGACTATTCGGATGTGCAAAATATACTAGGTCTTCACGGCGCGATTTACAGATTGGACACCCTGCTATCGGCCAGGTAGTCCGGTACAGCGTCAGCATGCATATCGAAGCGTTTCATGTCGCCCATCGCCACCTGGATGATGACTTTTGCCCCGCCGATGAATGGCACCGCCAGGATCATGCCGACAACGCCCCCGATCACGCCGCCCAGGAAAATCCCCAACAGGCAGACGACCGGGTGAATATTGACCTGATCCTTCATGACCAGCGGCAGGATTACGACGCTGTCGAGCAGCTGGACGATAACGGCAACGCCCATAATACCGAAAACCAGCCTGAAATCCACGACGTCCTGCGACAGCACCAGAATTAGCCCGACGACTGCACCTATAATCGGGCCGATAATGCGGATCACATTGGTGAAAGCAATAATCGCAGCGATCGCCAGCGCCATAAGGAAGGACAAGTCGGTAAATACCTTCAGCCCCAGCAAAAGAATGAAGGACACGACAAACATAATCAGATTCTCGACGATCAGGCCGCGCAGGTAGTAGCCCCACATATCGACCGTCTTACGCAACATGAACACGCCCGGTTCAAAATAAGCATTGGGAATAAGCTGCACCATACCTTTATGAAATTTGTCGCCGTCAACCAGGCCGAAGACCATCACAAAAAAGAACACCATGAGAAATTTCCCACCCTCGAAGCCACGCTTCGTGAACCAGGTAACGACCTCAGCGAACTGAGTCGTGATCACGTCTGTGACCTTCCGGATCATATCCGTACTATTCGGCTGCTCATGCAGAATGCCGACGCGCACAAGAAACGCACCGACCTGATCCGCCATTGGCTTGAGTTTCGAGCTGGCAATACGGCTGGCCGCCTCACCTGCTTCCTCAGGCTGCCGGAAGGCGCTGAACTCATTGACAACAGCAGGCACAAGGGAGGAGACAATGAATACCAGGCCGCCGATCATCGCAATGAAAATCACCATGATCGTGATGCCCTTAGGAATACTTATTTGCCGCCCCATCTTGACGATCGGATAGAGGATGTATGAAACAAGCAGGCCGGCAAGCACAGGCCGCAACAACAGGCGCGCCTGATAAAAGGCATACAGGAAAACAACCGTCAGAATAAGCGCCGTGGTGATCGCCAGCACCAGGTTCCGATAGGATCGGTCATTTATCATCTTTTTGCAGCTTCCTCCCGGGCCACGTGCAATTCTGCCTGAACCGTCCGCAGACTGCGTGTCGTTGTGACCAGGTAATTGGTGATGCGCCCCAATATTGCCCGCAGCAGCTTGAGGCCGTCAACCGGGAAAACCTTGCACAATTCTTCGAGATCAAAGGTCGACAGAACCAGAAGAATCGTGTCGCCTTCCAACGCCCGCGCACTCGCCGTACGCGATGATGCAGAAATAACACTCACTTCGCCGAACAATTGACCGGCAGAAACCGTCTCGTATATTATTTTTTCACCAGAACTTGGTGTCACGAAAATCTCGGCACTGCCCTGCTTAATTATAAAAAAACAGATGCTCGGATTTTCTTCCTTGAAGATGAGGTCATCGCGATTGTAGCGGCGCTCGACCAGGTGCTCGAGGATGAACGCCATGGCGTCCGTCGAAAACTGCTTAAACAGGTAATTGAGCCGGATGAATTGATAGTTGTCGTCCGCTTCCATCCGGCGCAGTGTATTGCGCGTCTTAGCCTCGAAAAACCAATCTAAAAATTTTCTGCTCGTTGCCATAAACCGGTTTAATGACGATTGTCCAGAACATCTGACTTATTCGCAAATCTACCAAGATTTGTGAATAAATCGGCCTGTCGATGGAGTTATACACAAAAACACACACTACGCCAAAGGTGGCGTGACGGCTATATTGTTAATATAGTTCGACAAGCCTTGATTGCGATTGTTTCATCCTGCACCGGTTCCTTCACAAGCACTTGCCCTGCGAACGTATGTGTACATTCCCACTTAACCCTGTGACGGTTAACCTCATCAATCATCTCAGGCGCGTCTGCCTGGTTGTCGCCGTTTGGGCAGGCCTCGTCACAATCGGCGCCGCCACGGAGTCACCCTCCCAGGAGCAGATCACCGAGCTGATCCAGCAACTTGGCTCGGAAGAATTCCGTGAGCGTGAAGCCGCGACACGCGTCTTGCAAAAGCTCGGCTATCACGCCCGCGCGGCAGTGGCCGAGGCGAAGGACAGTACCGATCCGGAAATTCGCTCACGGGCTCGCACGCTATGGGAGGCGCTGCGCTGGATGATGATGCCGGACGACGATGGCGATGTCGAAAAACTAGTGGCGGCAATACACGGGCACAAGGTCGAGATCACCGCGTGGGAACGTGTCATTGAACAGCACGGCACACCAACGATCGCCTTGATCCTGGAGCTGCGTAAAGAAGCAAAATTCATTAAATCCGTACAAATGGGTATGCTGGCGTACCTCAACTGGCTGGATCTCATGGGAATCGAGACTGAGCTGGTGCCCCTGCTGGACGACACTCACGATCTGCTCGGACTGCTCGACAGCATTGCACCACGCAACGGCAATGTCACGACAGCCGTCAACCGCCTGCGCCTGTATGACCGGATGAATGCGGAGGATCGGCTGTACCACTACGGACCTCTGCTCTGGCGTGCCTGGCCTCACGAAAGCGTCCTCGATGAAGTTGCCTTCGGCACTATGTCACGTGCTCCGTTTGCCAACTTCTGGCCAGACGTCGGCAGACAGCTCTACTACCAGGACGACATGGAAACGCTGTGCGACGATCTCATGTATTACATCACCACGGCACACAAGCTCCAGGCCCCGTACATTGTCCGCCATCTCATCGATATCGCCGACCCCGCCGACGCCGACCCGTTGCTCCTGCAACCCATCACAGACTTGCTGCTGCGAACGAATCTGAGTGACGAGCTCGCGATCCTCGTGCAGGACACAAACGACGCACCACTGCTGTACCAGCGCTATCTTGCGACGGGCAAAAAAGGCGGCGACTGGGAAACGGTCGTCGCCGCGGCCGATACCGAACCGGAATGCTTTCGCCTCGCCCAGCTCCTGAAAAAACACGAGCCGGCACGCGTCGCGCCAATGCTGGAGCGCGTCCTTGAGCTGAATCCAACCAACACGATTCTGGACGGCCGTGCCTGTTCGTGGTTGGCCAAGCATTACGAAGATATCGCGGACTTCAGCAAGGCCGCCGACTTCTACGAGCAGGCGTTGAAAATCATCAAGCAGACGGACCGCCAGCTCAGTGGCCTTACACCCGCCTATATCGCCAGCCATATAGAATCCCTGCGTGCCAGGGATACGGATGTTCACTTCACTGAACTGCTCGACCGCGGCAGACAGGCGCTGGCGACGGAAGACTACGTGACTGCAGTGACCGCGTTTCGCGAAGCCGCCGCGTTGCAACCCGAATCGGCGTATGCCCACACCCATTTGTTCGACGCTTATAAGACAGGCAATTACTTCGATGACCTACGCGACGCCGGGCGCAAAGCGATTGCGTTCGCCGAGGACGATATCAACGGCAACATGCGGGCGGCATCGATCAGCAGCGATATCATGGACCTGGACAAAGCACTGGCATTCGCCAATCAGGCAGTTGAGCAAAGTAGGGACTCTGCCCAATGCTATTTATCGCGAGCCTTCGTGTTGGAGCGCCTGGGACGATACGAGGAAGCACAGCGCGATCTTCGGAATGCGCTGGCGCTTGACGATCGCGGCGGTGCTCAAGCCTACCAGGCACTGGGGCTCGTGCAGGCGGAGCAGGGCAACCTCCGGGCTGCCGTGCGGAATTTTGAGAAGGCGATGCACGGCGGCGGCGATATCGACTACCTGTGGATCTGGACATACGCCATACACCAGCGTCTCGGCTTCGACTCGAGTAAATTTCTGGCCAACTATACACAGTGCCGGCAGTTCGATACCGACGATTGGATCGGATATCTCTTCGCCTTTTGCCTTGGCGAAATGAATGCCAACGAGCTGCTCGCGGCGGCACAGCAGGCTGACATGCCTGGCGTTACCGCAGGTCACGTGTGCGAAGCACAGTTCCTCATTGGTCAACGGCACTTGGCCAACGGCGATCTGACAGCGGCGGAAACTGCGTTCGAAGCTGCCGTTGCCACGAATGTCACCGTTTTTATCGAATTCGTCTGGTCCCGTGCCGAGCTCGCACGGTTACGGAATTGACCGGGCAGACTGATGTGGTAAAGTGGTGGAGTGGCAACAAATGCAAGACTCGGGGCTACTCCAGAATGGCACTGACTTAAGCAAAAAAGTGGATTATGGTCACTCATCGCCTGAGTCCTGCCTTGCAGGCGGGACTCAGACGAAGACTTACGCCATAGCCCAACCAATGTCACTTTTAACACCTTAAGTCAATGCCATTCGGGGCTACTCCGGGAAGTGGCAAGCAACTCTCCAACTCTCCAACTCCCCAACTCTTATGAGCATCACTCAAACCAGCAGCGCCGGCAGCGAATCGATCTTCGCCGTCACGATCCACACCGACCCAGCATCAGCGGTAATCCTTGAAGAACTACTCGCTGCCAACGAGCTGGTCGCAGCTACGCAGTCGGATGTGGACACCGACCGCGCCGTGCTCAGCGTCTATTGCGACGATCGTGAAAAAGCTGAGACGGTAGAGGCGACAGTCTCAGGGATCGTCCAGGACAATCACGACATCCTGCCCGACCGCATCTCGAAACCAGAAGTACAGGCAATTTCCAGGATCGATTGGGCGGAGAGCTGGAAAGACTTCTTCCACACCAAACGCATGTCCCCGCGCCTGACAATCAAGCCGAGCTGGGAAACATACGAGCCTGAAGACGACGACGAATGCGTCATCGAGCTGGACCCGGGTATGAGTTTCGGCACCGGCCACCACGGTACAACCCAGGCGTGCCTGCAGTACATCGACGAGCTCGCGGCCAAGTGTCCCGGCAGCTCGTTCCTTGACGCCGGTTGCGGCAGCGGTATTCTCTCGATCGCCGCGGCCCGACTCGGCTTGCATCCGGTTGTCGCGATCGACAACGACCCTGCTGCCCTGCTTGTTGCCGGAGAAAATATCGGACACAACGACTGTGAGATCACCATGCTCGAGGTCGGTGTCGATACCTACGAACCGCAGCAGCCGCATGGCATCGTGGTCGCGAATATCCTGGCGGACGTCCTGGCCGCAGTGGCGCCACGTCTGGTGACGTACGTGGCGGCCGGTGGCCACCTCATCCTATCCGGAATTCTGACGGAGCAGTTCGAAGGGGTCGTCACTGCGTACGCCGGGGTGGGCTGGCGGGAATTCGACCGCAAGACGATCGATGAGTGGACAAGCGGCGTATTCGTATCGCAGTGACCCGTCAGTCGTGGTCGTGCCCGTCATGGTCACCGTGATCGTGCCCCTCGTGGGCATCACCATCGGTGGCTTCGTGACCCGCATCACCGTTGACACCCTCATGAGCGTCACCCTCGTGAGCATCGCCTTCGTGGGCGTCCCCGCTATGATCACCATGACCGTAGGCGCTTTTGGCTGTATCGGGATTATTCCGAAGCTCGGTATAGATCTTCGATTCTGTCCAGACGGTGTCGCGATCCTTGTAGATACGATCACGATGCATCGTATCGAAGAGCGTGAAGACAAAGAAAAAGGACAGGAACAGCAGACCACCCACAAAGATCGTCAGGAAGATCTTGTTGTCGTATAACAGGTGCATGAAGAACAATGCAACCAGGGTGCCTTTGATTGTGGCGATAGCCATCGCAAGAATAAGATTCAATCCGGAGATATCCAGCTTGGATGTTTCCTGGACGAACGCGTCGAGGTCGATCCGCGCTGTGAGGACAGTAACGATAGTCAGGATAAACAAGGCCGAACCAACGCCGAAATATACGGTCAGGGGCAGGACGTGCGGCTTGTGGGGCTCAGAATGGTCAGCGTTAGATGACATGTTTCGACTCGTGATGCGTCAGTTTGCTAAATCAGATAGAGGAGTGGGAACAGGTAGATCCAGATCAGATCGACTAGATGCCAGTACAGGCCGCCAAGCTCGATCGGCGTGTAGTACTCACTGGAGTATGCGCCCTTCGTCGTGCGCCAGGCGACCCACGTCAGGAAACCCATGCCGCCGAGTACATGCAACCCGTGCAGTCCGGTCATGGCAAAGTAGATACTGAAGAAGACGTGCGGATTCTTGAAAGGCAGATCCAGGTTTGCGAAGTTCGCACCGGGATACAAGCCGGCGTGAAATTTGTGGGTGTACTCGAAATACTTGACCACCATGAAAATGGCGGCACAGGCGATAGTCGCGATCAGGTAGATCACCGTCTTCTTCGGCTGGTTCAGCTGAATGCAACGAATCGCCAAAGCAACGGTGACAGAGCTGGCAATCAATACCAACGTGTTGAGGCCGCCCAGCCACATGTTCAGGTTTTTTGCCGCACCGACAAACATCTCGGGATGCCAGGCACGGAAAAAGACGTAGAACCCGAACAGCCCGCCAAAGAGCAGGATCTCGGTGACCAGGAAAAGCCAGAGCCCCATCTTCAGCGCGGAGTGCTGCTGCTCGAGGTCGTTGAAATGGTGAGCTAACGCGGGATGATGCCCGTGCTCATGATCGTTTGCTGGATCCATAAATCGATTAGTGCGTGATGGGTGATGCGTGATGCGCGATGCGCCTGCCGGCGACAACCGCAGAGGTTGCTAACTCTTTTTCGACGACCCTGCGGTTTCGGATGACATATCCTCCGGCAACACACGGTCATAATCGTATGGGCCGTGCGTGTAAACCGGATCAACAAGAAAGTTCAGCGTCGGTGGCGGTGACGTCGTCGCCCACTCGAGCGAGAGACCGCCCCATGGATTGTCGCCGGCCGGCTTGCCCCAGAAAATGGCGTGGATCAGGTAGATCATAGTGATGAACAGGCCGAGGCCAATCACTAGTGCACCCAGGGACGAGAAGCCGTGCAGCGACTCGAACAAGTTCGTCTTCAGCATACCGCTGTAGTCAGCGTAGCGCCGCGGCATACCCTGTGAGCCCAGATAGAACTGGGTGAAAAACGTCATGTTAAAACCGATGAACACTAGGGCGCAAGAGATTTTTCCCCAGAATTCGCTGTACATGCGCCCGAAAATTTTCGGCCACCAGTGATGAATACCGCCAAGGAAAGCGATCACGGTACCGCCGACCATGACATAGTGAAAGTGCGCGACAACGAAATAGGTGTCATGCAAATGCACATCCAGGCCTAACGCACCCAAGTGGATACCCGTCAGACCGCCGATCGTGAACAGGATCAGGAACGAAGCACAATAGAACATCGGAGTCGTCCACGCGATCGACCCCTTGTACATCGTCGTCACCCAGTTAAAGATTTTTATCCCGGATGGTATACCGATAAAAAAGGTGATGAACGAAAACACCATCGACGAGAACTCAGACTGACCACTGACAAACATGTGATGGCCCCAGACCATGAACCCGAGCATCGCAATCGCGACACTGGAAAAGCCGATTGCCTTGTACCCGAAGATATGCTTGCGCGAATGCACCGTCACCAGCTCATTGATGATCGCAAATCCGGGCAGGATCATGATGTACACTGCTGGATGCGAATAGAACCAGAAGAAATGCTGGAACAGGACCGGGTCCCCGCCCATTGCCGGATCGAAGATGCCGATGCCGAGCGCGCGTTCGAGAATCAACAGCACCATCGTGATGCCGATCACCGGCGTCGCCAGAACCTGTACCAAAGCGGTTGCGTAAATCCCCCAGACAAACAGCGGCATCTGGAACCAGCCAATACCCGGCGCCCGCATCTTGTGCACCGTTACGGCGAAATTCAGGCCGGTGAAAATCGACGAGAACCCAAGCACAAAAACGCCTAGCGTAATCATGATGATCGTGAAGTTATTACCGTCGCCACCGGTCCTTGCACTATATGGCGTATAGAACGTCCAGCCTGTATCGACCGTACCACTTACGATGGCGATAAGGGTGATCGCAGCGCCCAGCATATACACGTACCAGCTTGCCAGGTTAAGTCTTGGAAACGCCACATCCTTGGCGCCGATCATCAGTGGCAGCAGAAAGTTCCCCAAGATCGCCGGGACCGACGGGATGATGAACAGGAACACCATGATGGCGCCGTGCAGTGTGAAGAACTTGTTGTATAACTTGGCGCTCGCCACAGCGTCATCCGGAAGGAAAAACGGTCCCGCCGTAGCGAGCTCGAGACGTACGAGCAGCGCAAAAACGCCGCCGGCGGCAAACGCCGCCATAACAACTATCATGTACAGGATGGCGATACGCTTGTGATCAAGCGTAAGCAGCCAGGACATGATGCCCTTTTCGGCATTTATGAAGTGCTTTTCCGGTATACCATTCATGGCTGTGCACCCTCAGTCTCGGTTGCTTCCTGTCGTAATTCGAATTCCGCCTTCCATTTCTCAAGGTCGGTCCAGCCCTCATAGCGGATGTAATCGATGAGACCATCAAGCTCGGAGTCGTTTATGGAATTAATTG
>Ga0302123_10001776_pt1 | contig 15001 bp, 15 predicted proteins | sample CB21_321_MG_FD_203109 | JGI IMG/M metagenome (GOLD analysis project Ga0302123, IMG submission 203109) | Marine microbial communities from Western Arctic Ocean, Canada - CB21_32.1 | ecosystem: Environmental > Aquatic > Marine > Oceanic | place: Canada: Western Arctic Ocean | collected 2017-09-28 | reverse complement strand
TCAGAACATGGGTGAGATCAAAGAAATTAAATCACTCATTGACAGCATGGAAGACATGCAAAAAGTTGCCGATTGGGGCAGCGAGGCTCCGGCAGAGTCGCTGGCAAAGGTTTCAGCCGCTGATGGTGCAATGGCTTCGGTCGTTGTTCCCACTGGCGTAAAGAGCCTTGGTCAAGCATTTGTCGATTCGGATGAGTTCCAAGCGATGATGACGCGTGGCGCAGGCACCATGGATAGTCCTTATGGGACTAAAACACTTTATGGTGACGACTACCAGCGCAAAGATGTTTACACGTCTTTGCCGGGTGGCACGCCTTCAGCGTTTGGTTCGATCACTCGTGATCCAATCGTCCCTCAGGCACAGCGTCGTACCCGAGTAAGGGATCTTTTCCCGAGCCGGACGACCAACAGCGCCGTTATTGAGTACTTCCGCATGAGCGGTTTTACGAACAACGCAAGCACCGTTCCGGAGCGTGTCTCGTCGGCCTTTGGCTCTAAGCCTCAGACCACGATGGCATTCACTGGCGTGCAGGCACCAGTTCGTACCATCGCTCACTGGGAAGCCGCTCACCGTAACGTTCTTTCCGATGAGCCGCAATTGCGGTCGATCATCGACAACGAACTTCTTTACGGCCTTCGCCTTCATGAGGATCATCAGATCCTCTCAGGTGCTGGGACAAGCGAAGACCTTACCGGTATTCTGAACACCTCTGGTATTCAGACTTACTCATGGTCTGCTGGTGCAACCTTGCCCGTCAAGGATACCAAGGCTGATGCTATTAGGCGTGCAGCGACTCTGTCGTTCCTCGCTTACTACGAGCCGTCGGGCGTTATTCTTAACCCGAACGACTGGGAAGACATCGAACTGACCAAGGATTCTAACGGTCAGTACCTGATGGCAGTTTCCATCGTTGCTGGTGCAGAGTCTCGCATCTGGCGGATTCCCGTCGTGGACACCCCCGCAATCGCTTCGGGCACCGCCCTTATCGGTTCGTTCGGTCAGGGTGCCCAGTTGTACGACCGGGAAGAAGCCACTATCCGTGTCAGCGAACAGCACAGCGACTTCTTCGTTCGGAATGCAATCGTCATTCTGGCCGAGCAGCGTCTCGCCCTTGCGGTGAAGCGCCCAGAGTCGTTCGTCAAAGTCACCTTCGACGCCGCTCCTTCCTAATCTATAAAGGAGTGAGTCCTAGCGACTGACTGAAACACAAGACATAGAGAAGCCCCCCGGAGCAATCTGGGGGGTTTTCTCGTTGTCGGAAGAAGTACCGACTTGACAGACTTGTATGACTTGTGTTACAATAGGGATTCAGATGACCATGGAGAGAAGGGAAAATCTTCCATGAAAGAAGTTTCTGCTAAGACGCTCCGCTCCAATCTGAAATATCGTGAGCGGATGTTGGCGGAGAAGATAGAAGAGGGCTGGCAGTATTTTGATGAGTTCCACGGAGCAGGGCTGCCTTTAGTGAAAGGCCGTCGGTTCCGGGTGAAGGCCCATAAGCCGGGATGGTACAAGTTCGAACAGCATGTCATCAACCCTAAGGGTGCTGAATGGATCGATTGTTATGGGCCGTTCACGAAAAAAGGAGCACCAAAGCGTGGGCCGGGGTTCCATGCGTTTAACCCCAAGGAGATTCTTCAGGTGGAGCGTAAGGTGAAAGATCCCGTTGAGGATCGTAAAGCCCGCAAAAAGGCTGAGTTGGATTAGGGGTTGTTCTCTAAATAGGAATTCCACATAGCCCGATGAACTAAGCATTCCTTGCAGGAACTGATTGGTTCAGGAGGAAGAGCGTCGATCATGTAGGGATTGGGTTCGTAAACCTCGCCAACGTAATAACAATGTCCACAGATTCCGTCTACTTCATTCCAGACGCCGCTGTCTATGGCGATGTCTAAAGCGTCTACCACTTGGTCAAGCGTCATGGACGCAGGAATAGCCATATGTGAATGTTATCTGATGGGACATGCTCCGGTAGCACAATCGTCATCTAGTAATTCGCTTGTACCGCTGCCGATCAAAATCTTTTCATTACTAACTTTTCCAAGCAGTTCGTTGTATCTGTCTAGAGTTATTTCCTCTAGGGGTGCCTGAGCGAATCCGTGTTCACTGTGCAACAGGAAGGAAACGGATTTCATCGTGGACCAGTTCTTTTCAAGAAACTTTTGAACGCTTTCTAATTCTCCGGGCCTAATGTAAACGGTTACGGAAACAGCGTTGTCTGCCCATTCTTCTTGAACACGACATTGAAGTTCCAATTGTTCGATTGCTGTCATGTCGGAAGCAACGATCGTTTCTTCGGGAAATTTGCAAGGAAATTCAACAACCTTGGTTCGGCTGTCGTTGTCAACCCATTCAACGTGGTAGCCGAGTTGTTCGCAGTAGTCCAGTAGAGGGTCTCCGGATGCCATACGCACTCTGCGGATGTGGTGTTCACTGTAACCCGGATGAATACCCGGAGTTACTCCAGCGAGAAGGCTGAGAGTTCCACTTGGTTTCACGGTTGTTAAACGAACAGATTCTGGCCACTCTTTATATGAGGACCATTGCATGTCGAAATCACGAAGGGCTTCATAGGCAGGGGAAAGCCAATCTAATTTGTCAAGTGCTTGAGCGACGCCTGTGACCCCAAGACCAAGACGCATGTTCTTGCTAGTGATTTCGTCGGATTCACGGTCCAGATAGGGAAGCGATGCTACTGCCTTTTGCACTTTATAAAGTAGTTTTGAAATGTCGATTAGTTCTTCTTGGCTTTCGATGTTTGCCAGAATGATTTCTGCGAGATTGCAGGATTCACGGTTGGCTAGTCCAATTTCAGCGCAAGGGTTTGTTCCTTCAATTGTTTTATCTTCACGAATTTCGTTTCGACGCCCATACTTTCTGGAGGCATCAAGATTGAACAGTCCGTATGGTTCTCCGTTGCCCCGGTACCCTTCCCAAAATACATCTGGGATACCGGCGATGTTGGAGGTGACAATACTGTTGTTGGACATGGCCCGGTGGTGGGGAACGTTTCCCAGATCCCATCGTTTTGCGTGGAGAAAGTCAATGTCGAAGGGGCTTCCTAGAGCGATTTCTGCACTGCGACGCACGTTGCCTGCTACGACAACTGATCCGATGATGTTGCAGATGTCTAAGACTTCTACGGAGGTTAGGTTTCGACCAATAGCGCCATTCAAAAGGCTACAGATTTTTGTGATTCCTTCTATCAGAATCCCCGGACCTGAGGCTGTTCCACCGAAAGTTCGGATTGGAGCGCCTGCTGGACGAATGAGTTGAGTGGAGTAGGAGAATTCTGTCGGATCATCTACGGAGCCGAGGTAGGTTTTGACTGCGCGGAGAAGGCATTCTGACCAGCCTTCTCTTTTGTCAGGAACGATGTAGTCGGCATCAGAAACGTCGTGGTTGTCCACGGCTCCTTGGCGGACTATACCTAAACGGATTGGGTTAAGAACCGAGAATCCGACTCCGCCACCAAGCATTAAACGTTCAAACATCCATGAGAAATCTTCTGGCTTTTGGATATCAACGAACCAGCAGTTACAAAGACTGTCGCCGCCTAAACGAAAGTTGTTTGGTGTGCCCAATTGCCAGAGCATTCGTCCACCGGGCATACCTTTAAGGTTGAACATATAATCGAAAAGGCGTTCTGATTCGTCTTCGCTGAGTTCAGCGCCTATGTCGTTAGCGCCATCTATGACACGCTTGCAGGTGTCTACCCATTCTTCTGTTTGTCCAGTGTCCTCATTCATTATTCGTGCATAAGTACGTTTATAAACGATATATCCAAGCCCGTTGAATCCCCAAGGGGCTGTTTTGTGAGAATAAGATTCTAAGAATTGAGTACTGAGCATTGCTTCCTCTAATTTGTCTGCCGCGAGGCGAATGGGACTCATAGTATGACACTAGTCATGAATACTAAAAGGGTTAAATCAGACCTAATTCCTTAGCCCTTGACCTGCTAATATACGTCCCTGCTGCTACTACTAGCACCTTGGCCAAATGGTTACGGGTGATCCATTTTCTTTCTATTACATCTTCCTCAACGAGAACACTATTTTCGTCGTGTTCTTTTTTGAAAACTATGGTGTGATCATCTTGGCTGCAATCTCCTGTGGGGTGACCGCAAACGATGCACGGACCATAGTCGGGCGCGAGAAATGACACTCCGGGGATTGTTACTTCGTCGCTCCGCCCAACCATGTTTAGACAATACACCAAATTGGTGGGATGTGGGGGAACGCGAAGAAGGAGGGCCGAAGCCCTCCTTCAACGTTTTGAATCTGTTGATTAGGTGATGTCTGAATCTACAGTTTCTGCATATCGCTTGTCGTTGCCGAGTGCGCCATAGGCGTGCTTAAGCAACTTCTGGTACTGTTCTGGATAAAGCAGTTCCAAAGCCTTGTGGGCCTTGTAGGAGGCAGTCATCTTGCGACGCTGCCGAACCTTACGAGCCTCTGCGACTCGTGCTGCTTTTGCCTGCTCTTCTTCGGTCGGCTGAGAAGAAGAAAGGAGTTGATCCAACACTTCCTGCTCTGCTTGGGTGATATCCACGGCGATCCTCCTCGTTAAGTTAAATAGTAAATAACCGTGTGAAAGTAGATTACAGAGTTTGGGCTATAGGCACAAGGGGATATTAAGATTTGTTCTGGACATTATTTAAGGCTATGAAAATCATCTTTAAGATAAGGATCATCAAAAATAGTTTATAGCCGTCGAAGAACCCTAGGCCGGGGTTGATCAAGGTCAAGTCGGGAAAGGCGGAGATGAGAATCATGTTGATCAGCATGAGCATGAGTCCGCCTATGCCGCTGATGATGCTCGCTGCCATTATCACGCCGAAAATGGAAGTGAGTGGTGTTTGTTGTTTCACGGGTGGTTCACTTTCTGTCATGCGACTGATAAGTCTGTCGAATTCGTTGAGGTCATCCATGATTAGTCTTCATTGTTTGTGTGGCTGTTGACTATTTGTGAGATCCTAGACTTTGAAAGGTCGAAGCGTTCAGCCAGTTGAGACAAACTATGACCCTGTTTTTTAAGAGCGAGTATGAGTCGGTCTCTGCCTGCATGGGTGGGACGCTTTGCCATTGAAGGTGATAGTACCTGATACAGCAAGGACATGCAATGGGCTACACTTTTTAGGATGCTAACCTAGATTTAGGAGTAGTTGCTATGCCGATTCCGGATACGAGTAGAGACACAGAGAGAGCAACGGACGTGGTCGGTGAACGTAGGCGACCCGCCAGATTCGTAGACCGCGCGAACCGGTTCGCTGGGAATGTGATTGATCGTTTCCGTCAAGCACGGCCTAATCGTCCCCGGAGATAGAACACATGGCTTTAGCGTCAGTTTCAGATCTTAAAAAATATATGGACATAACCTTTTCCAATACTCAGGAAGAGGCTGCTCTGATGATCATTACGGGATTGGAAGCAGATTTAGAACATTACATTGGTAGACCTGTTACGGCAGCGTCCTTTAGTGAAACCTATGTAGCCGAAGCGAATTATAGCGGATCTTCTGCATCCAGTTTCTTTTATGATTACAACATTGACCGCACTTCGAGTTCAGTCACAGATGTCAGTAAGCCTCCGTATGTTTTATACACTCGTCAAACTCCAATAGTTTCTGTTACATCAGTTACTATTCAGGGTCAAACAGATTCTGCTGCGACTGCTCAAGCGGTGGGTAATGATTATGTTGTTCGAAGATACGGGATAGATCTATTTCGGGTAAATGACAACGACAAGATTGTCATCACTTACACTGCCGGTTTAGACGCTGCTACGGACAACACCAGTGCGCTTAAATTAGTTGTTTTGCGTGCGGCATCACGAGAAGTTCAAAACCTGCATGATGATGTAGTCGGTATGAAAGATTTGACTACACGAAATGTTGCCCCAGTCACTACGGGTTTCACACCGGAGGAATTGACTTCTGTCAAACGATGGCGTCGTGTCAGGGTGGCTTAAGAAATGTCTCGCATCGAAGTCAAAGGTGTACTTAAAACCAAAGCCTATTTCAAATCAATACATAGACGCGCTTTAAATTTTAGTTCGGTGTTGCGTTGGGCTAGGGACGACATCAAGAAAGCCAACCGTGCAAACTTTGCCACGCTTGGCGTTGCTTCTGGAAAAGCGTGGAACGCTTTAGATACAGAATACCAGTCGTGGAAGATTGAGCATTATGGGGCGTTGCCAACAATGATTCGTTCCGGCGATCTTTACCGTCAACTCACCACTCTTTCGGGAAGAGTGAATCACATAGGACTCAAATCAGCACAATTTGGAACTGATCAAGACTATGCGAGATTCCATCAACTTGGAACTAGATTTATGCCTGCTCGTAAGATTGTGTTTGTGCCTAAACATTTTGCTCATGAATTGGGTGTGAAGGTAGGAGAATATCTAGTGTACGGGGCACCGGGAACCGCAGAGTACAAGAAACTGAAAGCGGCGGTATTTGACTAATGGTTGCAACAATGGAAGGCCCAGCAGCGGCAAAAAAGTATGTCAGTGATTTTCTGGCGTCTGATCTACCCACGCGTTGTTTGAATTATCGCAACACTCTCGGATTGTCGAATACCGAATTACCTAATCCGGTCAAGTATTTGACTTATGAACCACTGACGATGGATAACTGGCCAACAATCATTACTTTAGTTGAGGCGACATCTACGATAGTTCGTGATGATATAACGGCAGTTTTAGATCCGATTTATCAGGTCATTTACCGTATGCGAACGTATGTTTGGGTTCGCGCTGTTGGACCAGACACTGTTACCACGGCACGAGACAACATGACAATGGTTGTACGGGATGCTCTTTTGGATCGACCAGCGTTAAGAGGTTCTTCCGCTGAAGGAACACCTGCCGATATCAAGGTAGATGAGGGAACGCTTTCAGAAGATTTTTCTGATTTGACGTTGCTCAAAGGTGAACGTTTTTTAGCGGCTTCTTTTCTTTCTTATGATTTGAGTCTTTATGAATCGATCAGTAGAGCCGGTAAGGGCACGATGCTGACTGGTGTCGTTGCGGAGAACGTCATAGAGAAGGTTGCGAATGCTCCCACGGGTGTGCAATCAACCGCTGGAAATGCTACGGCATTGTTGACTTGGAAGGCACCTACTTGGGATGGTGGCGGAACTGGTGCTATTACTGGTTACATCATTCAGTATTCTACTGACGCCGGAACAACGTGGTCTACGGGTGTTGCCGACACCGGATCTACGAATCCTGCCCATACTGTTACGGGTTTGACTAATGGAAATTCGTACCTTTTCAGAGTCGCTGCTTTAAACGATGAAGGTACTGGCGCTTACTCTTCTTCTTCTCCAGCCACGGTACCTGCGGCTTCTTAAAACCCTAGCGTGGTATTGTTTCAACAGGACTGATACCTGCTGTCAAACGCAGTTTAAGCCATGTAAGATTTGTGAACGTAGTTCGGAATAGCCAAGTGGAGGCACACGAATGCCGGGAGTCGTAGTAAATACCGCAGTACGCAGTGGTCCAGCGACTACTGGGGAAGTAGTCTCGGGTCAGGCGTTCTTTGTGGGCACCGCTGTTCGTGGCAAGTCCTCAGAGTCAGTTTTGATCCGTAATCTCACTGAATACAAAAAGTATTTTGGTGGGTATGTGTCGGGCAACATGTATGCCCATGCTCAAACCTATTTCGAAGAGGGTGGGAGCCGCTTATACATTCAGCGCACTGTTGCAGATGATGCAGTAGCCGGTGCAAGAACTATTGTTGATAGCGGTGGTTCTACTGTAGCGACAGTTACTGCCGCAGATGTAGGTGCTTGGGGTTCCAATCTCACTGTTCAGGTTTTGGCCGGTGATGTTAGTGGTGTTCGCATTCAGATTACTCTTGATGGCGACATTGTTATGACTAGTGCTGATCTTGCTTCTCTTGATGCAATTGTGAGCACAGTCAATGGTTCAAATGATGTGAAACATCTTGTGACAATTGCTAAAGAGGCTGGTGCTTCTAATATGCCAGTTTCTGGTTCGGCTAATGCTTTGACTGGTGGTGCGGCTGGAACGCTTGTTACGGATGGAAGTGCGACAGATAACTACATTGAGGCTTTGGCGAAAATTTCTAAAGATCTTGGTCCGGGTGCTATAGCCATTCCGGGCATTGCTCTCACGAACAGTTATTGGCAAGCACTTATTGACCATTCGGTAACGAATGATCGTATTGCCATTTGTTCGTTTGCTTCAACTTCGACTATTTCGGCAGCGAAAACTTCGATTAGTGCTGCTTCGCCTGCTATTTATACGGATGCAGGTGCTCAATACGCTGCTTTCTATTATCCGTGGGTGAAGATCCCTGATCCGGCTGATGCTGATTTGTCGGTTTCTATTGCTCCCGATGCATACGTTTGTGCTAAACGAGCAAAAGCGGCAAACGACGTTAAAGGCCCGTGGCGGGTTGGTGCTGGTCTGATTTCGGAAGCCTCCCATGTGAGTGGTCTTTCGATGCCAGCAACAGAAACTATGAATAAGGCCAATGGCGATTCGTTGGACAACGCTCGTGTTAATGCTTTGCGAGTCATCAACGGCAAGGTTCGGGTTTATGGTGCCCGTTCGGCTTCTGCAACTGAGAATGACTGGAGATTCATTACTTCTCGTGACACGCTAAATCATATTGTTTATGAATGTGAAAAGCGTCTTGAGGATTATGTCTTCTCAACAGTTGACGGTCGTGGTGCTTTGTTCAACAGGATTAAGAATTCGATTGTTTCGATTCTGGAACCCATTCGCAAATACGGTGGTTTGTATGAGGCTTACGGTTCAGACGGAAGTCGTTTAGATCCGGGTTACACGGTTTTAGTCGGTGATAGCAACAACCCAGCGGCCAATCTAAACATTGGTAAAGTTACTGCGGATGTTGCAGTCAGGGTATCTGCCGTGGGTGATAAAATCACAGTTAATATTACTAAGTCGAATCTTACGGCTGGGGTTCTCTAAAGGAGTTTGGATTAAATGGGTACAAAACTTTCACAACGGCAAATTGTTGCAGAGATCGAACCAACATCTACTGCCTACCCGCGACTTGAAGGCTACTTCGCACAGGTAAGTGGTGGCGAAGTTACGGCTGCGGTCGAAAAGGTTTATGACGGCGGACAACGCTTTCCAGAGACCTTGTGCGCTCCTGCCGACATCGGTGACATTACGGTTACTCGTCATTACGAGATAGACCGCGATGGAACCAAATTGAATGTTCTGCGTCCACTAGTGGGACAGGCTTACTACAACGTTGTAATTACTGAGTTGGATTGTGACCTAAAGGTTGCTGGGACTCAGCGCACTTACACAGAGGCTCTCTGCGTAGGAATGACAGAACCAGACGGTGATGCTTCTTCGGGTGCTCCCGCCTCGTACAGTTTGACCTTCTCTATCGGTCCTCTTGCTTCTTAAGCAGTAAACACAAGTATCTAATAACCTAAACTTGAAACACCCGTTTGCATGGGTGTACTATTTGGTGTATTCCAAATGGCATATCAGGAGTGTGAATAATGGCAGACGATAAAATTACTATGGATTTAGAAAATGCTGGTAAGCCCAGTATTGAGGATCGCGTAAGAGCGAAACCAACGATTCTTTCTCAATTGCGGGAGGAAATCGAAAAAAAGGTTGAACGTCCCACTATTGAAATCAAGGTTCCAGAACGGGAAAATGTTTCCGTTCGGTTTTCCCCCAACATTACTCAGCAACAATTGCGCGCATGGCGTCGCAACTCTGGTGAAAACTCTAAAGACGGGTTTGATCCATTGAAGTTTGCTTGCTATGTAGTTGGTTCATGTGCCGAATCAATTCTCTTTAATGAAGAAATTGTTCAAGACGAGAACGGCGTAGATGTCACCTTTGCTTCTGCGGAGATTCTTGAAATGACAAATGATGTTCGTCCTATCCCTGATGGGATTCGCAGGTTCTATGGGGTAGATCCTCATCTAGAGGCCACGGCATTGACGATTTTGGATCATGCAGGGTACGGCGACGAGGTGGAAGCAGAGGAAAACCCTACGAACGGATAATAGAAGAATTTTCCGAATCTCCTATTATCCAGTCAGCAGCACGCCTCGGAGAACTATGGGGAACTGATCCTATTAAATTACTAGATGTTACTGAAGCAGAGTGGGCTATTCGGGTAGCATGTGCAGAGGTGATAGCAACTGATCGCAGAGAAGAAGAACAAAAGCGAAAGGCTTCTAGATCCCGTTAGTGCATCGTTATTAACCTAGGAAAGCCCTTGTTATGGCAGTTGAACAGAAAGTAGTCATTCAGGTCACGATCGACCCGGATATGAGCAAGACTGCTGCTGTCAATGCCTTTCTTACTCAGTTGGATCGTAGAACTAAAAAGAGTTCAACTGCTTTAAAGACTTTGGACGCTGGCTTTAAAAAGATGGGCGTTACCGTAGGTAAGGCCGCTGCCAAGTTGATGGACTTTGGCAAAAAGTTAATGAAGATGAACTTGAAAGTTTTTGCTATTGAAATTGCTGCGGTAACAGCATCTTTGCTGCTTATGAAAGCAGCATTGGCTACTGGCGCTGGCTTCATGAGAGCGTGGAATAACACTGTCAAATTTGCGCGTGCGGCTACGGCTGGTTTCGCTGCTTCTGTACTTACTTTGGGTTCGGCAATAGCCTCAGCGCATCGACAGTTCCAACAGTTTCAGTTGGCTCCGTTCGTGGGCGGGCTTCAGAACGCCAGAACGGCTATGTCGGGCGCTATGACTGCTATGCCGGGCTATGGTCAAATGGCTGGACAAGTCGGTGCTGTATTGAATAAGGCTGGTATCAAGGCTGCGAATGTACAAGCGGTCATGACTCAAATTGGCGACATGGGTGCTGGTGATGCAAAAACAGTTCAGAGTCTTGCTCAGGCTGTTGCGACTGTTAAGAAGTCAGGAAGTAGCGCCGCAGGCGTTACGGCTTTGCAGCAAATGGGGCCACAGTTCGCTGCTTCGGCGCAAAAAGCAGGCGCAATGGGTGGCCAAGAGTTTCTCGCCGCGCTGCAAAGCGGAGCATTGACACCAGAAGCCTTTCAAGGCTCTATGGCGGCGTTGAGCACCACGTTGTTCGGTGGAATGAAAGAAATGATCACCCGATTGTATGTGCGTTTAGCGAGCATGGGTGAGGTCTTCCTAAAACCGTTGCGTGAGGCTATGGGGGAGATTGAACAAATTGTAATGACTGGTTTGTTCCGCGTGTCTGGCGCTATTCGTTCTTTCGGTTTGGATACGTTTATTCCGGGTTTTGTTAGCCTGTTGTCAAGGTTCACTGATTGGATGGTTATTCTCATCAATCGTGATCTGCCCAAGTTGATGGGCATGTTTGGTTCTATCGCTAGTTGGTGGCGCAGTTTCAGTGAAGGAACGAAAAACTTCTTTGGATGGATGAGTGCTGGGTTGCGTTCTTATACTGAGGCTTCCCAGATTGCTTGGGAAATGACGAAGAACTTGTTTGGTGCCGTAGGCGGCGGAATGAGTGACAGATTTGGCATGTGGAGAGAGGGGTTTGAAAACAACGCTGGCAAGATGCAACAGTTTGGTACCAATGTTGGTGATGCGATTACTTCCGGTATGGCTGTTGTCGGCAAACTCGGAACCATGTTTTTCGATAATCTTGACACAATAAATAGTTTCTTACGTTTCCTTGCTGACAAGGTGTTCCCTGCAATTGAAAGTTTCGGCGGGGTATTTCTTGGAGCGTTTTTGGCGGCGTTACCTGTGATTGAAGTGATAGTGGGCATGTTGTTGCCAGTCATTGCTGGTTTAGGTGCAGTTATTGGAATGGCAAGTGCCGTTCCGGGTCTTGGCGGTACTGCCGCAATCGGTACAGCGATGGTGGCTACGAAAATGGGCCGAAAGGCTCTCGGGGTAGGTGCCGGTCGCACAATGGCCACGGGCGGAATAGCGAGAGCCGGAAGCGCCGCAGCCTATGGCAAGTTCGGATTGATGAGTACAGGGATGAGGGCGGCACCACAACTGGGCGCATTGGGGGCGGCTACCGGTAACAGCGTCGCCGGTACGATGGCGTTAGGGGCAGGAGTGATGGGTGCCGGTATCGGTGGTGCCTACATGATGAACAGAGCCGTGCAATCAGAGACGGCGACAGGTGGCGCATTGCAGGGTGCGGCAGGCGGAGCAATGATGGGGGGTGCTATCGGTTCTTTAATTCCGATTCCGGGTGTTGGAACAGCAGTCGGAGCAGCAGTCGGAGGAATTATTGGCGGAGCAGTTGGTTGGTGGAAAAGTAAGTCCAACCAAAAGGAACTGAAGAAACATGGTGCCGAACTCGGTAAACAAATGGTCGATAATCTCATTGATGGTTTTTCCAGTATGACCCCAGAAGAGATGCGGATTAAGAAAACAGAATTAGAGGCACTTGCAGGAAATGAGTCAGCATTAGATCAGTTGGCTAAAGACAGGAATGTTAGTCAAGAGACTCTTACTGCGTCTTTAAATGCCAATCTGTCACGTTTGACAGCAGCGATAAAAGCATCAGAGAATGCTTTTGCGAGTAACCAAACACGAGATGCAAACGCTTGGGGTTCGGATTACACGACCACCGGTTCAATGTCTAGTTACATGGAGAGTCTCATGGCGGACGCCAGAGGGGAGACTCAAACTGCTCAAATTGCTGCTAATTTTGAGGCTGGGGCAAACTCCAAATCCGCTTTGGAAAGTTTTTTCCAGTTCGCTGAAAACGGTGGTGATGTCAGGTCTGGGCCGGGTGCCAAATTATTGTCGGCGGCGACCACCGAATTGGAACAAGAAGGCATTAACCGTGGTCATCGTGGAACGAACTTGGGTCGCTTTATGAGGGATGCCGGTTTAGGCGTGGGGGACGCGGCTAAGGCTGGTGGTTGGGATATTCCGCCAGAAGCGATGGCTGTTCTTTCGGGCGATCTTCAACATATTGGTGGTGCTCCAGATAGAGAGTTTGCGACTTCTCCGTTGTGGAATTCCATCAGGGATATGGGCGAGATGGCGGGGATGAAAGATATGGATAAGATGTTAGAAACGGCTTATAACGCTAGTGATCCGGATGCGGCTATTGCGATGATTAGTGCTCAGGTTTACAGTGATGCTGCTGTACAGATTGTGGCTTTGAAGGATGCTGGAGCATTGGCTACCGCCGAATTGGAGTACTTGGCTCAACTGCTTGGCAGCGGGGGGCTGCCCACCGCTGAAGATGTTGAGAACGCAAGGAAAACTCGTGAGCAAGAACTGATTGTTACTAGTGGTGAAGCACGACGTGGCGTAACGAACAGTGGTATGGGTTGGCGACCGGGTGGTGTACCGGCGGTCGGCCCGCCCGGAACCTGATGAGGACTGAACTATGAGCGGAGTAATAAAGGTTTTTGTGGAAAGTTCTGATGGGACATTAGTTCCTCGCTCGCAGGCCAGAGTTGAGCGTGTAACTTTGAGGCAATTGCGTAGAGACGATGACATGACCGCCAATACTTTTACTACTGTTGGAACGGCAGCAGCGGTAGGCGGTAATGAACAGTTGGCTAAAGTTCAGTTTTCTTATGGGAATTTCCCTAAGACTATTTTAAGAAAAACTGAAGAGTCTGGTTTGCTTACTTTTGAATTTCCGTTTGGACCTAAAGAAGTTCAGTATTCGGATCATGCTTTGAAATATCAGGAGATTCGGCGTCCGGGTAGAAAGCCTCTTTTGAGGGCGCAGGCTCCTATGAACAGGTCGATCAAATTGAATGCAGTTATTGCGGATCGTGAAACTCATGGCTTGGCGTCTTGCGAAGATCAATTGCAAAAGTTGAAAGATATGGCAGAAGCCGATATGGATATTGAATTCAGACACGGCTATGTCACATTTCCAGCGAGATTGCGTATAACGTCTTTCAACATTTCTTCTCAAGAACGAACTCTTCAAGGCGCAATTTCTAGAGCGAGCATAGATTTAGCGTTTAAGGAAGTCGTTCCGTTGAATCTTGAAATTGTTCACCTTAAAGCAATTTTAGAAGAACCGGAACCAATAGCAACAATTCCTGATGAGGACGAAATAGAAAAACGCACCCCAGATGGTGCGATGGCGGCTCGCGGAGCGGATGCTTTTGAAGATGAAGAAAGTACTGGGACGTGGAAGATGGGGCAGTATCTTGAGGATCGTCCTACGCTTAACACGGCTGATGCCAATTTACTAAGATCACACTTGTGATGGGGTAATTATGGATTCTATTCCCGTACTCCAATTGGGTGATCTGAAGATTGCTGAAGTAGGCACTGAGCGAGAAGTCGAAATAACGGAAGCAATTGTAGATTTGAAGGTTTCGCTTTCTTCTCGGCAGCCAACTTCCATTATGTTCAAAGTTTACGATCATCATTTTCGTATGTTTAATTCGAATTATTTTCAGATTCGTCGTGAACTTTCGTATTTAGGACAATCCTATGAGATTGCTGCTGTGACGATGTCTCGTGCGCCGGGGCAAGCGGACACGGTTGATATTAGGGCTGGTTCTCGTGCTGTTCAAAGATTAGCCAGAGACAAAGGGGCGCAAACTTGGAACGGAATTACGGCTGCTGAATTCGCAAAATTGAAAGCAGAAGAGTTTGGTTTGCAGATGTTTATTCAGCAAAGCACGAAAGTAGATTCGATCACAAGAATCCAGTCTGAGGAACGAGACGAATCAACGTGGGATGTTTTGGGGCGTTTAGCGTCAGAACTTGAATACCAATTGTTTGAGGTTTACAACGTTTTGTATTTCACTTCTGAAGATTATTTATTGGAACGTCAACCTAGTATCACGGTCAATATCGGCAGCGGGGTACACGCTGCCAACGAGTCAGATCCGTGGTATCCGTATGCGTTTAGCGTTCAAAGCAATGATGATTCTTGGGCTGGTTCTGCTTTGAGTATGAAACTTCCACGCGGGAATGCTATGGGGCTACGACCCGGAATGGGTATTAGATTGTTGAGGGGTGGTTCGTTCAGCGGCACCACACCGGGTGCCGATCCTGATACATATGAAAA
>Ga0302123_10001775_pt1 | contig 15004 bp, 16 predicted proteins | sample CB21_321_MG_FD_203109 | JGI IMG/M metagenome (GOLD analysis project Ga0302123, IMG submission 203109) | Marine microbial communities from Western Arctic Ocean, Canada - CB21_32.1 | ecosystem: Environmental > Aquatic > Marine > Oceanic | place: Canada: Western Arctic Ocean | collected 2017-09-28 | reverse complement strand
CATTCAGCTCTGCGCAGCGATTGAAGAGAGCCTGCAATCGGGTAAAGCGATTGACCCGCGCAGCTTATAGTCGAGAAACCAAATAACAGCTCCAGGAACACTATCCAGGTGGGCGAAATGGCCCCAGGCCAGCGTAGTTCGCGAAAGAGGAAAACATGACCGACGAGACACGTGCCAATGAGATTGAGCAGGAGATCTTCGCGACTGAGCTAGACAGCTTCGTCCCAGACAAGATCCTCGACGCCCACTCCCACATGTGGACACAAACGACCAACGAGGACGGCATTCCCCCCGGGTTCAAGGAGTTCGACGCGGACGTCACCATGGACATCTGGCGCAGCCGCCTCGACGACCTGCTTCCCGGACGCCAACAGTCTGCGCTGTTCCTGCCCCTGTCCATCCGGGGGTCGATAGAGGACGCCGAGCTCCAGAACGAGTGGGTATCACGGGAGGCCCACACAGATCCGCTTTCCAGGCCCGCTATGTGGATATCGCCAAATATGGACCCGGACTACGTGCGCCAGGAGGTCAAACGCCTCAGGCCTTCCGGGTTCAAGTGCTACCACACCGAAAGCCCGAGGGTGCCTACCTACGACTCGGAGATACCGGAGTTCCTGCCTGAGGAGCACGTGCGCGTAGCCCACGACGAGGGTCTGACGATCACGCTGCACATGGTCAAGGAGCGGAGCGTCTCCGTAGCCAGCAATCAGCATTGGATCAAGTACTTTTGCGAGAAGTACCCCAACATGAATCTGATACTGGCCCACGCCGCTCGCAGCTTCAATCCGGCGTTTGCCGACCAGGGCATGGAGTCGCTCAAGGGTTTGCAGAACCTGTATTGCGACACGTCTGCGGTGGCAGAGTCAGGTGCATTTGAGACCATCATCCGGGTGCTGGGCCACGACCGGCTACTGTGGGGCAGTGACTGGGCGGTGAGCCACGCCCGTGGCAAGTACGTATCCGTCGGGTATAGCTGGGTGTGGATCGAGCCCGATAATGTGCCGCCGCCCCGATATGCCGAGCAGAGCCCATTCGTGTTCAACGGCCTGGAGTCGCTAAGGGCGCTGAAGCAGGCAGCGACGCACACGCAGCTCTCCGACAGCCAGATCGAGGACATTTTCTTCGGGAACCTTGCCGGCGTGCTCGGTGTCGAGGGCTAACACGTTGCCGCAAAGTTGGTACCGGAACCCAGCCCCAAGGACCCAGTACCTGATTTTTGGGCCCCCATGCGGGGTCGGAGTGAGGATGCCATGACGCAAAAGCGCGACGTGGTCGTTATCGGGGGCGGGGTGATCGGCGTATGCGCGGCCTACTACCTGCAGCGGGCTGGGCGACGAGTCACCCTTCTAGAGCAGGGCGAGATAGGCTCTGGCAGTTCCCACGGCAACGCGGGATGGATCGTCCCTAGCCACAGCGTTCCACTAGCCGAGCCCGGGGCCATCCTGCGAGGGCTCCGGTGGATGTTCAACCCCAAGAGCCCCTTCTACATCAAGCCGCGCATCGACTTCGATCTCTTCCGATGGCTGCTCCACTTCCGAGGTGCGGCGAACAGCCGAGCGGTGCAACGGACCGTGCCGGTAGCGCTAGCGCTTAGTCGGGCGAGCCTCGCTTTGTACGAGGACCTGGTAGCCCGCGAGGAGCTGGACTGCGGCTTCACCAAGGCTGGCCTGCTTGGCATCTACAGGACTTCCCGTGGGTGGGAAGACGCGCTGGAGCAGGCACGACTGCTCTCAGAGTTTGGCATTTCGAGCCGGATCCTCAACGGCGCTGAGGTCGTGCGGATGGAGCCGAACGCACGGGACGATACCACCGGCGGCGTGTTTTTCGAAGGGGACGCAAACGTGCGTCCAGGGGCTTTCGTCAGGGAACTCGCGCTGAGGCTGTATGAGAGCGGGTGTGAAATCCGGACCAATACCAAGGTGCTCGGTTTCGGCATCTCCTCCGGTCGAATCACGTCGATCAGGACGTCGGACGAGGAGTACACCGCGGACACGGTTGTGCTAGCGGCAGGGGCCTGGTCACCAAAGGTCGTGAAGGAGCTAGGGCTGCGACTGCCGGTCCAGCCGGCGAAGGGCTACAGTATTACCTTCGACTCTCCGGGAGAGCCTCTCAAACAACCGTTACTGCTGGCCGAGGCCAGGATCGGAGCCACGCCCTTCGGGGAGCAGCTGCGCCTCGCCGGTACTCTCGAACTGTCCGGGATCAACCTGAACGTTCGGCGTCGGAGGGTTGATGCGATCAGGGAGGCCATGGCCGAGTACCTGACCTACGACATGGCTCCGCGAGAGGAGAACGTGTGGGCCGGGATGAGGCCCCTATCCCCCGACGGACTTCCGATGATCGGCCGGGTGGGCAATCCGTCGAATTTGGTCGTCGCAACCGGCCACTCAATGACGGGCATGACCCAGGGACCGGCTACCGGAAAGCTGGTGTCGCAGATAGTACTTGGAGAGCCCACCGAGATCGACATCGCACCGCTAAGCCCACTCCGCTTCAGTGGTGCTGCGCACGCTTAGGGGGGCGGGCGGGTTATGCCCTGGTCCATGCAGCTTCCTCGTTACACTGGCGGCAGAGGTGCGTCGTCGCCTGTTTCGATCTGCCACTGGCGGATACGGGCCGCCATGTTGCGGATTCGGTCGCGGTGCTCGGGGGCATCAAACAGGTTAGTGGTCTCGTGAGGGTCGGTGTTGAGGTCGAATAGCTCCCCCTGGTCAGTGGCGCAGAGGTTTAGCTTCCAGCGGTCGGCAGTGATCACCGACCTTCGGGGCATTGCGGAGAGGCGATTGATAACTTCGTTGCCCAGGTCACGGTCCCCTGCGCCATTCCACTGCACGAACACGTCGTTGTCCTTGAGTGTGTCGTTGCCCTCCAAGACCTTGGCGCGACTTCGACCCTGAAGGTCTTTGGGCACCGGCTGCTTTAGCAGCTCCAGCAGGGTGGGCACCAGGTCTACCTGACCGATACTGCCGCCGATGGTGCGGGGCTGCCCGTCTACGAACGGGGCCCTGATCAGCAGGGGCACCCTCGAAGCCTCCTCGTAGAAGGAGCGCTTCTCAAGCATTGCGTGGTCGCCGCCCATCTCGCCGTGCTCGCTGGTGAACACGACGACCGTATTCTCCGCCTGGCCGCTATCGTCGAGGGCCGCCAATATCTTGCCCACAGCCCGATCCAGGAGGGTGATATTGGCAAAGTACTGGGCCCTCAGGCGACGCCACCCCGCCTCGGATGACAAATCATGACCGCCAACGACGTTAATCCCCGCCGGGTCCGACCGCTCGTCCGATAGGTAGTAGTCCGCCCGCGCCGTATTGAACTGAGACGTCCCGTCTGGACGCTTCAAGAAGGCAGGGCCTGTGGGCAGGCTTTCGGGGTCGTAGAGCCCGTCAAGGGGGCCGATGTAGGGTGGATGAGGCTCGACGAAATCTACATACAGCATGAAGGGGTTGTCGCCCGCGTCCTGGATGAAGCGCGCCGCTTGGTCGCCGAGAAAGGTGGACTGGTGGTGTGGGATTGGGATGCGGTTCTTTTCGTCCTCCGAGAACACCTTGGGCCCGAACGCATCGGTCTGGGGCTCGTATCCATGTTCGATCAGGTAGTGGTGGTAGTCGGAGAACCGGTCCGGTCTCTCGGTCGGCAACAGGTGGAGGTCCTCTATGCTGACCCACTGCTCGAAACCGTGCTGCGGCAAGAGATCGTTGTCCAGATGCCACTTCCCGAAGTGTCCGCGCCGGTAATCGTCCGACACCATCTCGGCGATGGTCTTTGTGTCGGGCCTGAGGGGGATGCCGTTCCTGACCTGCCCCGATGTATGGGGGTAGAGCCCGGTCATGATGGTGGACCGAGCGGGAGTGCAGACCGGTTGGCTAACGTAGGCGTTCTCGAACACGAAGGACTGCTCGGCGAGGCGGTTCAAGGCCGGGGCCTGAATCCAGTCGTTGCCGTAGCAGCGCAACGAATCGTATCGCTGCTGGTCGGTCAGTATGAATAGCAGGTTCGGGGTGTCGGGCATGGTTGCTTAATCTGCGCCGTGTGGCGTACTGAGACGACGAAAGACCAAGGTCCTCGCCCCATCCACGGGAGAAAAGAAAAATCAAATAATAATTGTGAGGGACACCCTCATACACCCGGCAAAGGGGCCTCGCCCCTCTGCACACCCCAAAAACAGGCGGCTACTCCGCAAATCGGCGGAGGATCAGACAGGCGTTCTGGCCGCCGAACCCGAAGCTGTTGGAGATTACTGTGTCGACCTGCTGCTTTCGCGACACGTTGGGCACGTAGTCGAGGTCGCATTGGGGGTCAGGGTTGTGGAGATTGATCGTGGGGTGAATCTCGTTCTCGAGGATGGTCTTGATCGACGCCACTGCCTCTACCGCCCCGGCGCCGCCGAGTGCGTGGCCGGTCATGGACTTCGTTGCGCTGATCGGCACCTTGTAGGCTTGCTCCCCGAATGCCGCCTTGATCCCGAGGGTCTCGGCCAGGTCATTCATGGGAGTGGCAGTGCCATGGGCGTTGATATAGTCGACCTCGTCGCAGGTTATTCCGGCGTCCTCGAGCGCCCATCGAATTGCTCTGGCCGCACCGCTGCCGTCCCGGTCCGGCTGTACCGCGTGGTACGCATCGGACGAGACGCCGTGGCCCAGAATCTCGGCCAGTATGGTGGCACCGCGGTTGATGGCATGTTCCATGCTCTCGATGACCAGCAGCGCCGCTCCTTCCGCTGGCACCATGCCGTCGCGAGTCGCGTCGAAGGGCCGACTGGCGTCTTTTGGATCGCCTTCGTACCTGGACAGCGCCCTGATGATATTGAAGCCGCCGAGGCCAAGCTCACAGATTCCCGCTTCGCAACCACCTCCGAGCACGACATCTGCGGAGCCCCGTCGGACAATCTCCGCTGCCTCGCCAATACCCTGGGTCCCAGCGGCGCATGCTGTGACGATGGTGGATGTGTAGCCGGTGAGGCCGTATAGGCGGCTGACGTTGGCCGCGGCCATGTTGGGCAGGATCATTGGAATGAAGTAGGGGCTCATTTTCATGCCGCCCCGGCCAATGAGGGTGCGCGAATTATCTTCCATAGTCGGGAATCCGCCGACGCCATTGCCCATCACGACGCCGATTCGATCTCGATTCCCGTTATCCAGATCGAGCTCGGCGTCCTTGATAGCCAGCCCCGCTGCGGCGACCGCAAGTTGCGAGAATCGGGCCATCCGCTTGTGTTCCTTCGTATCCATGAAATCGCCGGGGTCGAAATCCGACGCCTCCCCGGCGATTTTGCTCGGAAAGTCAGAGGTGTCGGCCAGGGTGATGGGTCCGATGCCCGACTCCCCGCGCACTAGCGAAGACCAGTAGTCGTCGACTGAATTGCCAAGGGGAGTAATTGCGCCCATCCCGGTGACAACTACTCGGGTTTCTTTGTTCGTCAATGGTTCGCCTCGCGATTTTAGTTCTGTGGAGCTGTAACTAGACCGCCCCGGACTGCGGCATATTGATGGTCCGATATGTTTCGAAGGCGACCCCTTCGATCTCCTCGATAACCTCGGCCGCGACCGAGAGCGATCCTGTCGCCAGAACCAAGTCCCGCTCGCCTGCCTGACCGACGGCCCGGCGGACGGCTCCGCCGACTGCATTCGGTCCTTGCTCGACGTGCAGGCCAATTTCTCTGGCTGTCGTGACTATGGAGTTTACCGCAGCCGCCTTTGGGTGTCGAGATTGTACAGGTATTACGATAGGAGAAAGCCCTGCCAACGCGGTCAGCATCCCCTGTTCACTGTGACCGGCCGTAGCGCCGAATACCAGGTAGAGCCGGTCGAACTCAAAGTGCCGCTCTATCTCACTCACCAATCTATGCATCGAGTCGGGGTTGTGGGCGCCGTCGACCACAACCATCGTCCCTTGTTGGGACAGCACGTGCAATCTACCTGGCCATTTCACCGCTGCCAGGCCATCTACGATGCCCCTCGTCGAGACGACGACACCGCTTTCAGCCAGGGTTTCCACCGCGGCTACCGCAGTGGCCGCATTCTCCTGCTGAAAGCCACCTATGAGACTCGTCTGAATCTTGTAGACATCGAGACTCCCGCTGATATCAAATGACTGGCCGTCCAGGTTCGATTCTCGTTCCTGCCATTGGACATCGTCGCCGACCCGGACCAGGCGTGCGTTATGCTCAGCGGCAATCCGGATGAAGACGTCTAGAGCGGCTGATACCTGGGGCGCAGTCACTATAGGCACGCCTTGTTTGATGATTCCGGCCTTTTCGGCCGCGATCAGCTCGACCGTGTCGCCTAGGATCGCCACGTGATCGAGCATAATGGGCGTGATGACGCTCACGACCGGGGTCACCACGTTTGTGGCATCAAGCCGCCCACCGAGGCCAACCTCTATGACCTGGAAGTCAGCGCCTATTTGGGCGAAGTGCAGGAATGCCATTGCGGTGATGAACTCGAAGAAGGTGACGTCGCCATGGTCGCCATTCTCCGCGACCCACTCGGCATCGGGCCACATGCGCTCCACAAGCGCGGCGAAGTCGTTCCTGCCGATAGGCTCTAGGCCGACCCTGATCCGCTCCACGACGCTGTGCAGTGCCGGCGACGTATAGAGTCCTGTTTTGTACCCTTGCGCAGTCAGGATCGCCGTGATCATCGCCGCCGTGCTTCCCTTGCCCTTCGTGCCAGCGACATGGACGGTCGGGACGGACAGGTGCGGATTGCCGAGGCGGTCAAGTAGCAGCGTCATGCGCTGGAGGTGGAAGGTGCTGTGGCCGGGGCTGTGGGTACCTCGTTCGAAGTCCGCGAGGCTCATGATCCGGTCGACCGATTGCTCGTACCTGGTGTTCGTCGTTTCAGACACGGGTTAGTGGTCTCGCACGTTGCGCGGTATAAAGCCCAGGCTAATCTTCATAGCATCTACCAGGCCAATACGCTTGATGTAGTCGATGTTATCTCGCGGGGATCGCGGCGTAAACCCGAAGTGCGTCTCGACGGATGCCAGGTCTGTGGTGCTGTTGCCGCGCAACATTTTGAGCTGCCCTGGGGTCACAGGTGGCCTGGGCGTCATGGCCTCCAGAAGTGTGGCGACCGCGGTCATCACGCCCATCGGCGCGTGCAGCTTCTTGATCTTCGCACCCAGGGTTTCGGCTATCAGATCCACGATTTCGTCGTAAGTGAGCAAGACCGGTCCGCCGGCCTCGATCGTCTGATCCACCAGGGCCTCCGAGTCGAGGGTGGCGACCAGACACCTGGCGGCGCCTTCTACAGCTATCGGTTGGAAGAGCGCTTTGCCATCACCGGCCACCGGCACGATGGGCGCGACTTTCACGAGCGCGGCTATCGTGTTGAAGAACTCGTCGCCTTCGCCGAAGCCCACGGAGAAGCGCACTATGGTGTGGGGGATTTCGCTGCGCTCCACCTCCTGCTCGGCCATCCACCGGGAGTACAGGTACGGTATGTCTGGGTCCGACGTGGCACCGACGGTACTGGCATGCACGAATTTGCGCACCCCCGCAGCGTCAGCCGCCGCCAGGATATTCTGCGTGCCCTGGTTGTTGATCTGCTGGTAGCTGGCCCCGCGCCTCTCTCGGATGACAGCGGCCAGATGGATGACAGCTTCAATCCCGTCGCATGCCACCTCGAGGGAAGCCGGTGAAAGGACGTCGCCCTCTACGGTGTCGCCCTGATAATCGGGCAGCGCATGCGCATGGGATGCGGAGTGAACGAGGACGCGTACGGATCGGCCCTCAGCGGCAAGGGCCGCTACGACCCGTCGGCCGACAAACCCGGTGGCCCCGGTGACCAGTATCATCGTCATCCTTGCCAGCGAACGAAGGCCCGTAACGCACGGCCTCCGTCGTCCTCTTTGCCAGGGTACGTAGTGCGCGCATCGATAGCGTCGCTATAGGAGTAAAGTCGAGCGTAGCAAAGGCGGGGGCGGGGTGTCAACGAAACAGGCTGGAGGTCGCGCACAGGTAGGGGAGCAAGTCTGGGGAACGACCCTCTTGAGGCGGGGGGCCTAAGCCGGACCTTCCGCATCGTCGGGGTCGTCCAACGGAGGAGGCGCGGGTTGGCGCTCCTCCCACTCGTTCCGGGCGATCTCCATGTATAAGAAGTCGAGCCCACTACGTCTCACCTGTTTGATCTCACGAAATCCTGACTTGGCGAAGCTGCAACGGGCACGCTGGTTCCAGTCCAGGGTGTGCAGGTAGACAAGCTCCATCGGGGTGGTCGTAAAGATGTGCACCAGGAGCGAGTCGACAGCGTTCGTGCCGTACCCACCGTCCCAATAGTCCCGGTCACCGATCATGATCCCCAGCTCGGTCTGCTTACGACGCTGATCTATGTCGTAGTACATGCAGTTGCCGATGTGCTTGGCGTCGTGGGTGTCGATGGCCAACCGCTTGGACGTGCTGCTCGTGTAGACGAGTTCGTCCCGTGAGTATCTCAGGAAATCCTCGAAGGACATCCGGATGGGGCGCGTTGCGTCGAGACGAGCCAGCTCGTCATCTACGCGCCACGAGTAGTCGTCAGGGGCATCCTCGATGCGCTTTTCCCTAATGACCACTCGGTCGCCACGGATGATCACCGCTCCGTCCTGATCCGGTTCAGGTTTGTTCCGCAACCATGGAAAGGCCCTTTTCAACTACCCGTACCTCATTCTGGTGTGTCATGGTTTCGAGCGCGTTGGGCGCAGGGAACCATTGGACATCGTCGAACTCACTGTCGTGGCGGGACATGTCTCCGCCGGTGTGTGTCATTAGGTAGTAGTAGACGGTTTTGTGGCAGCGTTCGCCGCCGGGAAGAAAGAACGAGTATTCGATGTCGCCAATGTATTTTCGGATGACCACCTCCAGCCCGGTCTCCTCGGAGACCTCGCGAAGGGCGGTCTGCTCACGCGTCTCGCCAGCCTCAGGCGTCCCCTTTGGCAAAGCCCAGAGGCTTTGAGAGGTTCGGCCACATAGGACCACTTCGGTCCCGCCTGGCCCCTCCCGGTACACGACCCCTCCGGCGGACTCTAGGCGTGCTGTCGGCCTCGTCGGACTCATTGGGCTCCTTGGGGCCCACGAGGCCTCAACCGATCAAGAACTAAGGCCATCTTATTCGTGAGCCGATCGGTCCGTCAAGGTAGATTTTGGTCGTGAAATAGGGCATCCGAGTTCCCGGATTGCCCCCGACAAAGCCTTGAAACGGCCGGACCGGAGCGATACAATACCTACAACATCAGAGATGCCCTTTAAGTCAGTCCTGTGAGGCTGGCAAGGTGCGAGATATCCTTGGCCTCCGTTCCAGCGGGACGGGCGCCAGGTTTCAACCTCTTGTCAGCAATACGGCAAGAGGTTTTTTGTTGTCCAGAACCATTTTGGAACCAGACGAGATCAGGCGGGCCCTGACGCGAGTCGCCCACGAGGTGCTCGAGAGGAACGGGGGCGCTGATGGTCTGGTGTTGATAGGGATTCACACGAGAGGGGTCCCGCTGGCAAGGCGGCTGGCGAGCCTCATCGAGCAGATCGAGCGATCCTCCACCCCGGTTGGGGAACTGGACATCGGATTCTACCGCGACGACATCTCTCTGGCACGGCGACCGATGAAACCCACGAACATCCCTGTCTCGGTCGAGGGTCGCGTCGTCGTTCTCGTCGATGACGTCCTCTTCACCGGGCGCACCATACGCGCCGCGATGGACGCGCTGAACGACTTCGGTCGCCCCAAAGAGATTCAACTTGCGGTCCTGGTAGACCGGGGCCATCGTCAACTCCCTATCAGGCCAGATTACGTCGGCAAGAACGTGCCGACCTCGCTGGAAAAAGACGTTCAGGTCATGCTCTCGGAGATCGACGGCTCGGACGAGGTTCGGCTGTCGAGCGGAGGACAGGTATGACGCAGGTCAGGCCAGTGGAGGAGGACAGCGATTTCCCTCAAGCGAACTCACTGACTCTGAGTCGTCGTCACCACATTCTGGATCTCGACGATTTCACACGGGATGAGATAACGGAGGTTCTGGACAACACCGCAGCTATGGCAGAGGTGTTGAAACGGGACATTCGCAAGGTTCCTGCCCTGCGAGGCAAGACCATCATCACCCTTTTCCATGAGGCCAGCACTCGCACACGGGTCTCTTTTGAACAGGCCGGCAAGGTCCTGAGCGCCGATGTCATCAACGTAACCGGCTCTGGGACCAGCGTCGAGAAGGGTGAGTCCCTGTACAACACCTCCCTGACGTTGCAGGCGATGAACGCGGACATCATCGTGGTGCGCCACCCCGACGCCGGTGCGCCGCACTTCCTGGCCCGGAACCTCGAATCTTCCGTCATCAACGCGGGGGACGGCACCCACGCACACCCGACCCAGGCACTCCTTGACCTCTACACGCTCCGCAGCAGGCTGGGCAGGTTGGAGGGGCTTAAGGTCGCCATTGTCGGAGACATCCTCCACAGCCGTGTGGCGCGGTCCAACCTCTGGGGCCTGACCGCGGTCGGGGCCGAGGTCGTGCTGTGCGGGCCTCCGACGCTGATGCCCATCGACCTGGTGAACGGGGAGCGGACCGCCGAGGGTCACCCATTCGCGGCAATCCGGACGGAGACGAGCGTCGAGCGGGCCATCGAGGGTGCGGACGCGGTCATGGTGCTGCGCATCCAGAGTGAGCGCCAGCGCGGAGGATTCCTGCCATCACTGCGGGAGTATTCCAGGATGTACGGCATCAACGCCAAGAGAATGGAGCTCGCCAAGCCAGAGGCGCTGGTGATGCATCCGGGACCGATGAACGAAGGTGTCGAGATCGATTCAGAGGTCGCTCACGGGGCCAGATCGGTAATTGAAGAGCAGGTCGCAAACGGCGTCGCGGTGCGGATGGCGCTGATGTTCGGCATTATTACACCAGCGCCGGTTCCGGCGCGTTCACGAAACTGACGGGGGGCGAAAGGTCTTGAGCGAAGCCGAGACAATCATTATCAAGGGCGGACGGGTCGTCGATCCTGCTCAGGATCTCGACATGACCGCAGACGTTGTCCTGGCCGATGGCGTGGTGAAGGGCATCTACGGTCGGCGGAGGGCCCGGGAAAGCGGCACGGTCATTGACGGGGCGGGCCTGGTGGTGAGTCCGGGTTTCATCGATCTGCATTGCCACCTGCGCGAGCCTGGATTTGAGTACAAGGAAACCATCGCCAGCGGCACTCTTGCTGCGGCCCGTGGCGGGTTCACTGCTATCTGCGCCATGCCAAACACCAACCCGGTGATGGATTCGCGTGCGATTGTGGACTTCGTGTTGGAGAGAGCACGCTCGGAGGGATTTGTCAGGGTCATGGCTATTGGCGCGGTGACCAAGGGCAGCCTCGGCAAACAGCTCTCGGAGATGGGTGAACTGGCGCAGGCAGGGGTCGTCGGCTTTAGCGACGATGGTCATCCGGTCTCCGACGATAATATGATGCGCCAGGCTCTTAGCTACAGCACGTCCCTGGGACTGCCAATTATCAATCACTGTGAGGCTCTCGACCTCTCCGACGGCGGCGACATGAACGAGGGCTGGATATCAAATCGCCTGGGGCTGAAGGGCATTCCGAACTCGGCCGAAGAGGCGATGGTGGCGCGGGATATTTTGCTGGCAGAGACCACGGGGGGTCGGCTGCACATCGCTCACGCGAGCACTGCTGGGACGGTGGAGATGGTGCGGCGGGCCAAGGAGCGAGGGCTCAGCGTAACCTGCGAGGCGACGCCCCACCACCTGACCCTGGGCCACGAGGCCGTGCTCGGTGATCGCGGTGATGGCGGGCAGTTCTCCCCGCTGACCTTGGCTGCATATGAGACGAACGCGAAGGTTTCGCCGCCTCTGAGGTCGCAGGTGGACGTGGATGCTCTGGTGCGGGGTCTCGCCGATGGTACGGTAGACTTCATCGCAACGGACCACGCGCCCCATTCCACGACTGAGAAGATGTCGACGTTCTCGGACGCGGCCAACGGGATCTCGGTGCTGGAGACGGCCCTGGGGTCGCTTATGGCCCTGGTCCATGAAGGAAAGCTGTCGCTGCCGGTACTGATCGAGCGGCTGACCGCGGCCCCTGCGAACTTTCTCGGCGTGGGCCTCGGTTCTTTGAAGACGGGGGCTCCGGCCGACGTCACTATCTTCGACCCCGACGCCGAGTGGCTCGTTAATCCGGCCGAATTCGCATCGAAGGGCAAGAACACGCCGCTGGACGGGGCAACACTAAAGGGCCGGATTGTGGCGACAATCGTTGGTGGCGCGGTCAGGTACGACGCAAGGGCATGAGTTTTGACTACACCATCGCTGTTACGGCCCGGGAGCAGTGCGCCCAACTACTGAAGCAGGCCCCGCAGGAAACTGCAAATCGGCACCGAGGCGAGCCCAGATGAGCAATCGGAAGGACAGGCTGAAACAGTTCAAGACGCAGCGGCCAGGCCCAACGGGTTCCTTGTCCACTAATCTGGTAGATAGCGCCCGAGCCCTCCTCAGGCAATCCCTGGACGACAGACGAAGAGGGGTGGTTCGGACCGCTGACAACCATTACTCTTTCCATTCCCCGGCTGTCATCACTCTGGTCGTAACCGCATTCGAGGCTTGGTTAAACGAGTGCATTTCCATCCTAGCCTACGTAGACGATCTCCCCAGGGACTTTGCCGATAAGCCCATCACCAAGAAGTACTACGAGATCCCGAAACGCGTAACGGATTCTACAGTTCCTGACCAGCCGGATCTACAGTTCTCCATCGATCTTCGCCATGAGATGGTGCATTTCCTGCCGAGGGTCCTCCGCGAAACGGACCCCGGTGCCCCTACTCGGCTCGTCCATCTAGTCGATCAGGGGTTCCTGCTGGACACTCCGACACCCCGTGGAGAGTTTCCTCTTGAAGTAAGGCTCTCCACCTACCGTCTTGCATATTGGGCTTGTGAAACAACTGAAATCGCTGTCGCCGCTTTCATGAAGGCACTAGGTTCAAAAAAGGAGTACGTTGTCCCGACAGGTTCAAACTTCAGCTTGTTCCATCAAGATGTATGCCCGCCGTCTGAGCTAGGCGATTACGACACCCAATATGGCCTCACGTAACCCCATGCCCAATCCCGCGTTACTGGTACTTGAGGACGGTTCGGTGTTCCGTGGTCGTGCCTTTGGTGCCAAGGGAGAGACCTTCGGTGAGGTCGTCTTCAACACGTCGATGACCGGTTACCAGGAGATGCTCACCGACCCGTCGTATGCCGGCCAGATCGTTCTCCCCACGTACCCGCTCATCGGCAACTACGGTATTAACGAGCGGGACTTTGAGTCGCGGCGTGTCCAGGTGGCCGGCTTCGCGGTCAGGGAGCACAGCACGCGACCCAGTCACTCCATGAGCACTACGACCCTCGACGAGTTTCTGGCATCCCAGGGTATCGCCGCCATTCGTGGCATAGATACGCGCGCTGTCACGCGACGGCTCCGCACACACGGGGTCATGATGGGCGCGATCACGCTGGACCCTTCGCCCGAGAGTGCACTGACCAGGCTCCGCGAGTTCCCCAACTACGCGGATACCGACTTCGTGAAGAGCGTGACTACTGACCAGCCCTACGAGTGGTCTCAGGCGGCCCACGGCCGGGACACGGCTGCAATAACGAGAAAAATCGTCGCAATCGACTGCGGCCTCAAATACAATATTTTGAGGATACTGCGGTCGAAGGGATGCGAGGTGGTAGCGGTACCGGCCAGCGCTTCAGCACAGGAAATCATGGCCCTCAGACCTGACGGGGTCGTCATGTCGCCCGGTCCCGGAGACCCACAACTGCTGGACTACGCGGTCGACACGGCCAGGGGCCTCTCGGGGAAGGTGCCAATGTTGGGCATCTGTCTGGGGAACCAGGTCATCGCCAGGGCCTTCGGCGGTCGCAACTTCAAGCTGAAGTTCGGGCATCGCGGCGGCAACCATCCTGTCCAGGACGTCTCCACGGGGCGCGTCTACATCACGGCGCAGAACCATGGCTATGCAGTGGAATCAGAGAGCCTGCCACCCGAGTTAGAGGTGAGCCACGTGAACCTGAACGACGGCACAGTGGAGGGCCTTCGCCACCGCTCAGAGCCAATAATGAGCATTCAGTACCATTCGGAGGCATCGCCGGGTCCCCTGGATAGCGAGTACCTGTTCACCCAGTTCCTGGACATGGTTGACGAGGTAAAGAGCTGATGCTCGTGTTGGGAATCTCGCTGCCGACAGCGCTCGTCAAACACCCGTCCTCCGCCAGGACCACGATTCTTCGTTTCATGTGTGCCCGGGTGACGTCATGATCGACGAAAGCATCGGCGTGGGATTCGCCACGTCTCCGGCTCATCGCCAACGCCGACTGATAGCGGTTGCGTTCGCTACGGCAGCGTACTTCGGCATATTTGCCTTGCTCGCACCCTCCCTCGGAGGCGCTGTCTCCGGGCTCTCCATCGTCCCGGTCGGGATCGTAGCATGGCTTTACGGAATGAGATCCGGCATTGTTGCCGAACTTACGGCGCACAATCTGATGACGGTCCGGGGTATGCAAAAGCTATGAACCAACACCCCAAGAAAGTCCTTGTGATCGGCTCTGGGCCCATCGTAATCGGGCAGGCCGCTGAGTTTGACTATGCAGGCACGCAGGCGTGCAAGGCCCTCCGCGAGGAGGGCGTCACGACGGTGCTGGTCAACTCTAACCCCGCGACCATCATGACCGATGAGGGGGTCGCCGATGTCGTGTACATCGAGCCCCTGACTGTCGAGGCGATCGAGCGGATCATCGAGGCGGAGCGGCCAGATGGCCTTCTGCCAACACTGGGCGGCCAGACGGGGCTGAACCTGGCGGTCGAGCTGGCAGAGGCAGGCGTGCTCGAACGTCACAATGTGCGGCTGCTGGGCACCGGCCTGAAGGCTATCCGAAGCGCCGAGGACCGCGACCTGTTCCGGCAACTCCTTTTAGACATAGGTGAGCCGGTGCCGCCCAGCGCCACGGTCAACACCTTGGACGAGGCTGTCACAAAGGCGGAGTCGATTGGCTTCCCGCTAGTGGT
>Ga0302123_10001773_pt1 | contig 15008 bp, 9 predicted proteins | sample CB21_321_MG_FD_203109 | JGI IMG/M metagenome (GOLD analysis project Ga0302123, IMG submission 203109) | Marine microbial communities from Western Arctic Ocean, Canada - CB21_32.1 | ecosystem: Environmental > Aquatic > Marine > Oceanic | place: Canada: Western Arctic Ocean | collected 2017-09-28 | reverse complement strand
GGCCAGCGCGTTCCTGTGGTCCAGCAATTCCATGAAGGTGCTCGTCGAACTATCAGTTGTCGGCGCGGCTGCCGCGGGTGGCGCGGACGGCGCGGACGGCGCAGCTGGCGCAGCTGGCGCGGACGGCGCAGCTGGCGCGGTCGGCGCAGCTGGCGCGGACGGCGCAGCTGGCGCAGCTGGCGCGGACGGCGCGGATGCACCGTGTACGCCTTGTGCCGACATGAGTGGTAGCGCAGTCGCGTTAGCCTGCAAGATGTTAGGGCCCAAGCCGCCCACCAGCATTGCGGAACTGGCGGAATACGCGCAGGTCGTCGTTGATACGCTGCTGATCAGTGCCAATATCTGCGAGCCGGGGTGCGATGTCGGTGCCGAAATCGACGCTGCCATACAAGCCATTACTCCATAACCAACGGCAGTCTACGACGTTTGTTCTACAGCCACCAGGCCGGGGAGATTCTCCCCGGCCTGGTTTTTTTGTGGATGTGGCCATGGGGAGCGTTCTTGATCCGGAGATTCGTTGTTTAGCGTCGGCGTTTTCTGCTGGAGCCGCACCCGGCCGAGCACAGCGACGCCCGCGAAGCGGAACCCCTTGGGCTTTAGAAATGTTCCAGTACCAATTAAGTCAGTGCCATTCTGGGCTATTATGCGAAGCGCCGTTGGCGCAAGGGAAATTGCACTTCTACTGGCTTATCTTCGTGCCATTCGACTCAGGCGAAGGCTTACGCCGTAGACCAACCAATGCCACACTTCTAACGCCTTAGATCACCGCCATTCCAACTACTCCGCGAGCAGCTCACGCATCCCACGCACACTCTGGCGCGCTGCGTTGACGAGGAGGTAGTCGTCGAAGAAGAGCGTCACCCATTTGAAGCCCTGATCAATTCGGCGCTTCGCGGTCTCTGCACTGGTACAATGGATGCCGAGGGGGGTCGACGTCTCGATGGCCGCGGCGAGCACTGCGTCCACCGCCTCGCCCAGGCGCGGGTCACGGCATTCGATGTCCGGCTCCAGCCCCATCGTGATCGCCAGATCGCACGGGCCGACGACGCAGGCGTCGACGCCGGGTACGGACAGGATCTCCGTCGCCTTCTTGACGCCGCTATGCGACTCAATAAGCGTGATGACCAGGGTCTCGTCGTTAGCGCGCGGCTGGAAGTCGTCGCCGTACAGCTGCCAGCGCTTCCCCCCGAACGAACGGATTCCAAGCGGACCGTATTTCGCTTCCTGCACGATCGTCTTGGCGTCCTCTGCGGACTCGATATGGGGCACGATGATGCCGAGGGCCCCAGAATCGAGGGCGCGCTTGATCAGGTTTGGACTGTTGTTTCCGATCCGCACGATCGGCGTGGTGTCCGTCCCTGCGATCGCGCGGAGCTGGTCGACCTCAGTGTCCTCACCGAAGCAACCGTGCTCATGATCGATGACGAGGAAGTCAAAGTCCTCGCGGGCCAAATACTCGGCGGACTGCGCCGAGCCGAGACCGAGCCACGCGCCGATAGCCGGCTTGCCAGCGTTCCACAGATTTTTCATCCGATTGACAGTGCTCATAGGGTGGTTCTCCGTCGGTCAGTAGTGTTGGATTGTGGGTGGGGTGGAGCATTGGAGGGGGGGGGGAGGCGCGTCTCGGGAGGCTACTGGCGACCTCTTCAATCGCCTTTCGCGCCTTTCGATTGTTACATTTCAGTCTGTATTAGTGAAGTGCGCGGGAGTTTTGGAGTTTTGGAGTGCTACAGGCAGATCCGCCGGGGCGGAGAAGACAGGCATTTCCGACACATGCGTGTCTGACGAAAAAACCTGAGCACACAATTCTGGCCGGTGCCCAATTTCACAATCCGCACCAGGTGGGAGGCCATTTCAGCGCTCCAGTACTCCAAAACTCCATCACTCCATCATCCTATGCGATGACTGTGAAGGTACTTCCACATGGTATAGGTGTAAAGCAACGTGTTCTCACGCCACGCCGCAACGACGCCACGCAAATTCAATCTCCTCCCCTGCTGAAGAGGGGACCGGCTCAGCGAGCTACGCGATGCCGATGATCGAACGCGAAAGCAAAAATCCCGCTGCCGGGGCGTCGCTACTTGTCCGACGTACATACCCGGTTACGTTTTCGGAGGACACGCATGTGTCGGAAGTACCTGTTTTCCACACTCCCCTACTTCAGCACTCCTCAATTTCGAACTCTCCAACTCTCCCTCACTCCAGCTCTCCCTCACTCCAACTCTTCAACTCTACATGAACCTGTCCTCGAAAAACTACCGACTCGGCGTCGACATCGGCGGCACCTTCACGGATCTCGTGATGATGGACGAGGCAACGGGCGAGCTGCAGCTCATCAAGATGTCGAGCACACCGGATGACCCGTCGACGGCGTTCATGAATGTCATCGAGCGTGTACTCTCCGAATCCCGCGCCGACGCAGCGGATGCGGCATACCTGGTCCATGGCACTACGGTCGCGACCAACACGATCATCGAGGGGAAAGGGGCACGCACCGCGTTTCTCACGACTGCCGGTTTCCGTGACATCTTCGAAATCGCGCGCCAGATCCGGCCGGTTCTATACGACTTGTTCTGTAAGAAACCACCGCCACTGGTGCCGAGATACCTGTGCTTCGAGGCAAACGAGCGTCTCGATGCCAGAGGCAACGTAACAGAAGCGCTCGACGAAGACAGCGTCCGCGCAGCGACCCGACGCATGGCCGGGGAAGCTGTCGAATCCGTCGTCGTCTGCATGCTGCACGCCTACGTCAATCCCGCCCATGAACAGCGGGCCGGTGAGATCATTCGGGAGGAACTGCCGGGTGTCAGCGTTTCTTTGTCGTCCGACCTTTGCCCGGAGATGCGCGAGTATTTCCGGGCCAGCACGACGGCGGTGAACGCCCTCGTCATGCCCGTGATGGCACGCTATTTGCAACGGCTCGAGAATCGGCTCGAGAAAATCGGTGTCGGCGCCGAGCTGCATCTGATGACGAGCTCGGGCGGCATCATCTCGTCGGCGATTGCGCAAAACGAGCCAGTGCACTTGATCGAATCCGGACCAGCTGCCGGCGTCACGGCAGCCGCGTATATCGGCAGTACGGTCGGCATAAAGGACATCATCAGTTTCGACATGGGCGGCACGACCGCGAAGCTTGGCCTGGTCATCAACGGATCGCCGAGCATCGCGCCGCACTTCGAGGTCGGCGCCGCGGCCGGGACCGACAACCGGTCGAGCGGATATCCGGTTCGCACGCCGGTGGTCGATCTCGTCGAGATCGGTGCCGGCGGCGGTAGCATCGCCTGGGTGGATGCCGGCGGCGCCTTGCGAGTGGGGCCGCGCAGTGGCGGTGCGGATCCGGGACCGGCCTGTTACGACAAGGGCCAGGAGTCGCCCTGCATTACCGATGCACACCTGGTGCTCGGGCGGATCAACCCGGACTACTTCATCGGCGGCGAGCAGGTTCTGCGCCTCGATCTGGCCGAACATGCCGTCGGTAAACTCGCCGACGATCTAAGCCTCGGGCTGCACGAAACGGCAAGCGGCATTCTCGAAATCGCAGATGCAAATATGGTCGGTGCGATCCGGACGATTTCCGTGCAGCGCGGTTTCGATCCGCGCGAATTTGTGTTAGTCGGTTTCGGCGGCGCCGGGCCATTGCATGCGAACGCGTTGGCGGCCAATCTCGGCATCCCGCGTGTGCTTATTCCGATGAGCCCCGGGGTGACTTCGGCGACTGGCCTGCTGGTCGGCGATATCAAGCACGACTACGTCCAGGCGGCGCTGCATAGTCTGGACGACGTGCGCCTCGAGGCGCTCGACGACAGTTTCAAAAATTTCGAAAATCGTGGCTGTGAACGACTGGTTGTGGAGGGGATTGCCGATGCGGATATGCACTTCATCCGTCGCTTCGATATGCGCTACAAAGGACAATCGTATGAGCTGACGGTCGATTGTCCGGAGGCCGGTGCAACGCGCGACTCGCTGGCAGCGGCGTTCGTGACACAGCACCGGCGCGTGTACGGCTATGCGACCGAGGACGAACCGATTGAGCTCGTCAATATCAGATTCACAGCGGTCGGCGCCATTCGGCGTCCGACCTTGAGACAGCTTGAAAGCGGCGGGCTGAATCCGGCCGTCGCGCTCAAGGACGAGCGCGAGGTTTACTTTATGGCGGCCGGCGGGCATGTAACGTGCCCGATCTACGACCGCTACAAACTCCAGAACGGCAATTGTCTGGCCGGTCCGGCGATCGTCGAGGAGTACGATTCAACGGTGGTGATTCATCCCGGCTACACGGCGACGGTCGACGGCACCGGACATATTCTGATCGAGGTGAATAGATGAGTGAAGGTATGCAGATGGATCCGATCCGCTTCGAGGTCATGCGTAGTGCGTTTTGCGCGGCGGCCGATGAGATGAGTGCAGCACTGCGCAAGTCGGCGTACTCGACCAATATCAAGACGCGTGCCGATTTTTCCTGCGCGCTTTACGATGCGAACGTGCAGATTATCGCGCAGTCGTTCTCGCAGCCGATCCATCTGGCATCGATGTCGCGGATGATACCGTCGGCGATCAGGCTGTACGGCCCCGAACGGCTGCAGCCCGGCGATGCGATCGCTTTCAACGATTCGCATCAGGGCGCCATGCATTTGAACGATATTGGCGTGATCGCCCCGTTCTTCCATGATGGTGAACTCTCCGGATACGCTGCATCGGTTGCGCATCATGTCGACATCGGCGGCATGGCGCCAGGCGGGCTGAGCCTCTCGACCGACATCTATCAGGAGGGCGTGATCATTCCGCCGGTGCGCCTCCTGGCGGACGGCGAAATCGTCGAGGATATCTTCACCCTTATCGTCGCCAACATCCGGTCGCCGAAGCAAATGGCCGGCGACTTCCGCGCCCAGATCGCCGCTGCCATGGTCGGACAGAAGCGCATGGTCGAGATTGTCGAGCGCTTCGGTCGGGATACGGTCGACGCCTTCACGGAAGAGCTGATTCAGTACACGCAGCGCTGGACGCGCAGTGAAATCGAGAAGCTGCCGGAGGGGACATACTATGCCGAGGGTCATCTCGACGACGACGGTATCACCGACGAGCCGATTAGGCTCTGCGTCAAAGCCACAGTAGCCGACGGCAGCGTGCACTTCGACCTCGAGGGTGCCGACGAACAGCGACCGTCGCCGATGAACGGTAACCTCACTTATGCGTATGCGGCGCTGTCGTACGTCGTCAAATGCCTGATCGACCCGGACGTCCCGCCGAACGCCGGGTTCTACGCCCGGATTCACGTAGCTGCGCCGGAGGGCACGGTCGTCAACCCGCGCCCCCCGGCCGGCGTCGTCGGCGGCAACGAGATTGCTATGCGCCTGTGCGACATCGGCTTCAAAGCATTCGCCGATGCATTGCCCGAGCGCATCTGCGCGTGCAGCAAGAGCGTTATCTGCAGCATGGGCTGCGGTGGGCTCGACCCGCGCACCGGCGACTATTACGCGTTCATGGAAACCGTCTCCGGCGGCTACGGCGGGCGCTCTGGATTGGACGGTCTCGAGGCTGTCCAGGCGCACATTCAGAACACCGAGAACTCACCGGTAGAAGAGACGGAGAACAACTATCCGATGATCATCCGTCGGTACGAGCTGGTGAACGACTCGGACGGTGCCGGCGAGTACCGCGGCGGCCTCGGCGTGCGACGCGACTGGCAGTTCCCGAATCACGAGGCGACGTTCTCAATCATTTCCGACGGACGCAAGTTCGCGCCTTGGGGCTTGTTCGGCGGGCACCCCGGTGGTCTGGCGACGTACACGCTCGATCCGGAGGGGGAAGCGCGAGACCTCCCGTCCAAAGTGACGATGCATCTCGAGCCGGAGGCCGTCGTGCGCTTCTGCACGCCGGGCGGCGGCGGCTACGGTTCGCCGCTCGCCAGAGATCCGCTAGCTGTGCTGCGCGACGTGGTCGATGAGAAGGTCTCGCTCGAACGCGCCCGCGACATCTATGGTGTCGTGATCGATCTCGAAAAGCGCGAAGTAGACGAGGCGGCGACATCGGCGCTGCGGGCGAAGGGAAAGTAGCGCGAGATTCTGCGAACGAGCACAATCGCACTTGGAAAAATGATTAAAGGAAAAATAATCTGGTCGGATAGTCGCAAGCCTTGATTAGAGTGTATGTCCAATTCGTGAGTGGTTGATTGACAGCACTGACCGTGGTCACGTTTTCGACATAGGCTTTAATGATTTCCCCAAAAAAAAGATCGACCCGCAAGCAGCGCACCCGACTCTTCTTAATTGTTTTTCGTGAAAAGATCTATTCAAAACACCGCGCAGCAATATTTGTGGCAACCAAAATATCAAAGTATATATTGTCGCTCAATCCGAAAAGAGAGGCGGACACGAAATGAAACGATACAAAAATACACCCGTATATCTGGATCCATCGCGGCAAGTCGATGCGCGCGTCGCCGATCTGCTGAATCGGATGACGATAGAAGAGAAGGTTCGCCAGCTCTCGATGCGACATCTCCGCTTCACGCCAAGGCGTAAATGGCGGGTATCCGCCAAGAACCTGGTAAATCTTTTCGGGGACCTCGGCTGCGGCATCCTCGAGGATCCGCGACAGGATCCGGCGGGGTCAGCGGAAAGCGTCAACCAGATCCAGAAGTATCTGGTCGAGAAAACGCGACTCGGCATACCGGCCCTGGTCTACTCCGAGTCGGTGCATGGACACTTTTCCGGTGGTGCCACGATGTTCCCGCAGGTGATCGGTCAGGCGAGCACGTGGAACACAAAGCTGATCGGCCAGATGGCAGCGGTCATTGGCAAAGAGGCAAACGCGGTCGGCGTGCGGCAGACCGGATCGCCGGACTTGGACCTGGCTCGCGATCCGCGCTGGGGCAGGGTCGAAGAGACGTTTGGAGAGGACCCGTATCTGGCGTCGCGATTCGGCGTGGCTTTTATCAAGGGCATGCAGGGCCCCGGGCCAGAGCTGCAAGCCGGACACATCTTCTGCATGGTGAAACACTATGCCGCCCACGGCAGTCCCGAGGGTGGCCTCAATGTGGCGCCGGTAGAGGGCGGCATTCGTCAATTGCGCACCGTATATCTGCCGCCGTTCGAGGCTGCCGTAAAAGCAGGGATAACGGCAGTGATGCCCTGCTACAGCGAGTATGACGGCGTGCCGGCAGCGGCATCCAAACTGCTCCTTACTACTGTCCTGCGCGACGAGTGGGGATTCCAGGGTTTCGTGTTCGCCGACTACACCAGTATCGAACAGCTCATGACGTTGCACAAAACCGCCGGCAGCGCTGCTGAGGCCGGCAAGCAGGCGCTCGAGGCCGGGATGGATGTCGAAGCGCCGGACGAGATTTGCTACGGTGATAATCTGGTCGCACTCGTGCGCCAGGGCGAGGTCTCCGAGGACCGCGTCGACGAGGCTGTCTCGCGGGTACTGCGGGTCAAGTTTCTTGCCGGCATTTTTGAAAATCCCTATGCCGATCCTAAAGAAGCAGTCCGCGTGGTGAACGCACCTGGACACCGGCAACTGGCGCTCGAGATCGCGCAGGAAGCGATCATCCTCCTCAAGAACGACAACGCGCTATTGCCGTTGGGTCGTAGTATCGGACGCATCGCCGTGATCGGGCCCAATGCCGATGCGGCGCAATTGGGTGACTACAGCACCGCCAAGCCGACAGACGTGTCGCCGCTGCAAGGGATCCGCGATGCCGTTTCGAAGCGTACGAAGGTGGTGTACGCTCAAGGATGTGAGGTGTATGCGCCGTGCCGCGATGGTTTCGACGAAGCGATCGAGGCGGCCACGACCAGCGACGTTGCGATCGTTGTGCTCGGCGGCGATAGTCAAAGTACCTGGGGCGAAGGTTGGGGATACCGCGGCGACGCTATCGTTCAGACGTGTGGTGAACTCTTTGATCGCTCCAGTCTGAACCCGCCGGGTCTGCAGCGGGAGCTGGTCAAAGAGATCGTCGCGACCGGGACCCCGACAATTGTCGTCATGCTCCACGGCCGCTGCTACAGCATCGAGTGGATCGCCGAGCATGTGCCAGCCATCATCGAAGCCTGGTACCCTGGCGAAGAAGGCGGCCGGGCGTTGGCCGATATCCTGTTCGGCAAGATTAACCCGTCCGGTAAGCTGCCCGTGTCCGTGCCGCGCACTGCGGGGCATCTGCCTGCCTTCTATAATCACAAGCCGTCGGCGCGCGGTCATTTGGAAACGCCTGAGCAGGAAGATGCCATCGATCGAGGGTATGTGCTCTCGAAAATATCGCCGCTGTTTCCGTTTGGGTATGGCTTGAGCTACACGACCTTTCGGTACTCGAACCTGCGAATCTCGCCGGGCAAGATCAAGGTGCATGGACACGTGAAAGTCCGCGTCGACGTCAGAAACACCGGCAAGGTGAAAGGCAAGGAAGTGGTGCAGCTCTATGTCAACGACGTGGTTAGCACAGTGACAACCCCCGTGAAGGCGTTGCGCGGTTTCGAGAAGGTCGAGTTGAAGCCGGGCCAGAAGATGACCGTCGAATTTGATCTGGGATTCGAAGACCTGAAACTTCTCGACCACAACATGAACTGGGTCGTTGAGCCCGGACAATTCGAGGTCCTGATCGATACGTTAAGGAAGACCTTTGAAGTGGTCTAGTGGTAAGGCGGTAGAACCGCAACAAAGTCGAAGGGACCTCTGCGGCCGTTCGATTGAATGCACGGACGCAGAGATCCGTGCTACTTTGGGCGCGCCGCAAAATCATGTGTGAAGATGTAGCTTGTCGACTATGAGTCTGTCAGTCGAACGCAAGCGTCTTAATCAACTCTCCCAATCGATGGAGAGTGCGGCTTGTCCGCCGAGCCGAGCTTGCGAGACAGCCGCAGGAAACCCTCGGCAAAGGTGGATAAATAGTGGCAGGTGGACACCCGAGCGAAGCGACGGTCGCGAAGCGGAACCCTATGACGCCTTTGGGCTGTTACAATTCGAGTATGTATTTTCCGGTACAATGAAGAGTGCAATGAAGGGTGCATCTCGCGCAAACGAAGCGCCGCGGTATCACGCTTTAAAAATTACAAATCACAAGCAAGCCCTGACATTGCACGCCCGCTTCCCAACGCTTATATTCTACTTTTCTAACCTCCAACAAACCATTGGTCTACCATGCCTTTCGCAATTTATCCCAGTTTGAAGGAACGTGTCATTTTCGTGACCGGTGGCGGCTCGGGTATCGGCGAGAGCATTGTCGAGCATTTCTGCGTGCAACAGTCGAAGGTGGCGTTTGTCGATATCAACGCAGACGCCTCGAATGCGCTGGTCGACCGTCTCGCTACGGCGGGCAATGCGCCGCGTTTTATCGAATGCGACATCCGCGACATCGCCGCGCTCCAGGCCGCCGTCGCGACCACGGTGAGCGAGCTCGGAACGATCGAATGCCTGGTGAATAATGCGGCCGACGATGAGCGGCACGAAGTCGCGGATGTAACTGTCGAGTACTGGGACGATCGCTTCGCGATCAACCTCCGCCCTCACTTCTTCACGGCGCAAGCGGCCTTTCCCGGCATGAAGGCAGCAGGCGGCGGCTCGATCATCAACGTCGGCTCAATTTCCTGGAAAGAATCCTTCAACAGCGTCGTCTGCTATCAGGCGGCGAAATGTGCCGTTCACGGACTGACGCGAGCACTTGCCACTGGGATGGGACCGGACCGGGTACGGGTCAACACCGTTATGCCCGGCTGGATCATGACGCAGAAGCAGCTCGATCTGTGGGTCGATGACGATGCGGAGATATTGCTGGAAGCGAGACAGCGTCTGCCCGACAAGCTGTATCCGCCCGACATCGCCCGCATGGTCCTGTTCCTTGCCGCCGATGATAGCGAGCATTGCACCGCGCAAGAGTTCACCGTCGATGGCGGGTGGACGTAGATCAGGTTTCAACTGTAGGATGGCCGTTAAGGGACGTTGCGATTCGAGGCTCGGACGTCCATAAAGGCCATGCTACGCCTGAAACCTGCCTGTCCGCACCTTCCCCCGCACAACACTTACATCTAGTGAGGAATTCCGACATAGTGTGCCGTCGTTTTTGACTGCGATTTTCGTCATCAGTTGTCATTCCCGCGTGGAGGAGAACATGTCCAGGACAGTAGAACCGATCGTTGAACAGCACGCCCAGTTGGGTGAGGGCTCCATATGGCATCCACCGACACAGCGCCTGTATTGGGTTGATATTATGGGGGAGACGCTCTTTGTCTATGATCCGGAATCCGACGACAATCGCAGCATCCATCTCGGCACCCACGTCAGTACTGTCGTGCCCCGCAAGTCCGGCGGCGTAATGCTCGCGGTGAAAGGCGGATTTGCTAGCCTCGATCTGGAGACCGAATCACTCACCGAAATCGCTATGGTCGAAAGCGATCGGCCCAACAATCGGTTCAACGACGGAAAGTGCGATCCTGCGGGGCGATTCTGGGCAGGGTCCATAGCCTACGATTTTGCCCAAGGCGCCGCCAGCCTGTATTGCATGGAGCAGGACCTGTCGGTAAAGAAAGTCCTGGCCGATGTCTCGATATCCAATGGGCTCGTGTGGACAGCGGACCAGGCCACGATGTACTACATCGATTCCCTGACGTACCAGGTTGCTGCATTCGACTATGATGTCGACACCGGCGACATTGCGAACCGGCGTGTGATCGTCGAGATCCCGGCGGCCGATGGTTTTATAGACGGCATGTCGATTGACGTCAACGGGAATCTTTGGGTCGCAGTCTACCAGGCGGGCGAGGTCCGCTGCTGGAACCCCGCGAACGGGGAGCTGCTCGATGTTGTCAACGTACCCGGTGCCAAACTGACTACCTCCTGCGCCTTCGGCGGCCCCAATCTAGACCAACTTTATATCACCTCCGCTGCCGGGGGCTTGAGCGCGGACGAATTGAAAGAACAACCGTTGGCCGGTTCGTTGTTCAGGGCGGATATGGATGTCACCGGTGTGCCGGCATTCGAGTTTCTTGGATGAATCCACTCACGCCGACTATGCGGTCTATTACGACACGTCAGTGCGGCTGGCGAGGTTTGTAGTTACCTCGCAAGAGGGTTCTTCATGAGGCGTCGCTGTCCATGCACGCCATCTATCTACGAAGTCAAACCGATCCCATCGCCGCATACGGCTGGATCGATTCGTGCACTTTGAGAACCGCGTCATCCGGATCGATTGGATAGGTGAAGATAGACGCGAGGTCAAACGACAGCTCGGGAAACGCGGGACTGGCCAGGGTGTTGCCACGACTGTAGCCGGCCGCCAACTGATAGTGGTCGCCCTCGAGGATGAAAATCTCGATTAACAGAGGGGGCACTGTCACCAACCAATACTCCTGGACGCCGGCGCTTTGGTACAACTGAAATTTTCGAACGCGTTCGTGCGAAAGGGTTGAAAGCGAGAGTAGCTCGACCACCATCGATGGCGGACCGTCGACGTATTGTCGCAAATCGACAGTCGTTGAAGCCTGAAACTTGAAGCCTTGCCCACCTAAAACTTAAAACCTGAAAGCTTATCCTTGCTGAAGGGCGTCGTTGATGCCAATTGCCTGACGCTATCATCTCCAAAACAGTCAATTATTACTGCGGCATATTGTGGTCGACAACAAACGACTTAAAGAAAATGCTTTCTTTGTTGAAGTGTCTGGACCTGGTCTTCCCGAAGTTGATGGTCTCTTCGTTCCTTCAACGACCCGCCCGTCATCAGTTACCGGCATCCGCACGGCTGGCAGACGATTGTTCGGACTTCTGCGAATCAACTGCAGTACTCGTTGTCGTTCATCGTTTCGAAGATAACGCAGACGATATCCCGTGTCCGCTCGAGCCCGTAAACTGGCAGATTGCGGGCCAGCTCACAGAAGGAGGAACCGCGGCGCACGTAGAAACCGACGGGCTGCAGATCACCGGACTGGCGCCCTTCGCAGGGGCGGTGTTTTTAGTGGGATAGCATGGCAGGGCGGCGTTATTTTTTCCATAGTGACGCGGTTGTCTCGGCCGTGAAATGGAATAATACAGTACGAGTTTTCTTTCGACGCTCTGCAAGGCTACGCGAACCGCCGTTGCCCGCAGTTGCCATCGACGCGGGAACGGACGGTAGCTATCCTCCCTAACTTCAATATATCCTGCCCTGGACATCGGGAGACCAGTGCTGGATATTGATTGCATGGAAGCAATTGGAATCATTGAATGCGCGGCGCGGTATCGCTACGAAGCGCCGCGCCAGGGCGTCCTGGCCGGTGACAATCGCGCTACTGTCCGGCTGTTCCCGGACCGCGGCTTCGAGGTCGCACTGGACGGCCTTGCCGGTTTCGAGCGGATCTGGCTCATCTATGAATTTCACCTCAACGAGGGGTGGCAGCCGATGGTACAGCCACCACGCGCGGGCATGCAGAAGGTCGGGATGTTCGCGACGCGCTCGCCGCACCGCCCGAATCGTATCGGCATGAGCTGTGTCCGGCTGCTCGGGATTGACGGCCTGGTCCTCACTATCGCCGACCATGATCTACTCGATCGCACACCGCTGTGGGACATCAAACCCTACCTGCCCTACGCCGACGCATTCCCTGCAGCGGCCGGCGGCTGGATCGATGAGCGGTCGGCAGTCCGGCATGAGACCCGCTTTTCTCCGGCGGCCGTCGCCAAAGCGGAGTGGATCGCAGAGCATGCGGGACTCGACTGTGTCAACTTCGCGAACGTCCAGCTCAGCGAAGACCCTGCGGACGGCGAGCGCAAGCGGATTGAAGCGGGGGCCTGCCCCGGGTCGTTCGTAATCGCGTACCGTACCTGGCGCCTTCATTATTCCGTGCAGGCCGAGCCACCGGCGGTTGACGTCGCCGATATCACCAGCGGCTATTCAGCCGAGGAACTCATCGAGGGTGCCCCGGATCCGCACGGTGACAAATCCGTGCATCGTGACTTCGTCCGCCGGGAAGAGAATCAAGGATTGATAGAAAAATGGGGACTAAAATATGAGGCAGAAATATGAAGGCAGAAGTATGAGGTTAAGGCTCGACGCTAGCTGACCTTGACAGAAAAACGGAAGAAAAACACTCTTTGCTCATCTTTGTTTTTCTGTCAGACTCTTTCTTGATTCTCTGAGCGCTCTCCCGAAATTGTCAAATTCTTGCCCGCGCACCGGGCTGTGCTAACTTTCGAAGCACCGTCGCAATTTAGAAGGTTTCCCTGTAGGCACTCCCTATGAACATTGGCCATACCCTCAGTCGATCCGCCCGGACCTATCCGGATCGTCCCGCGATTGTTTTCAGTGATCAGGTCACGACGTACGCGCAATTCAATCAGCGCGCGAACCGACTGGCAAACGCCCTGCGCCGGCTCGGTGTCGTGGCCGGTGATCACGTTGCGATCCTCATGTACAATCGCCCGGAAATGCTCGAGGCGCTGTATGCCTGTTTCAAGCTCGGGTGCGCGGCCGTCCCCATCAACTTCCGGCTGCACCCGAAAGAGTTCGCGTTCATCATCGACCACGCCCAGGCTAAAGCGGTCGTCACCTCGCCCGAATTCAACGAACCACTCATAGGTGTCCGCGCGCTGATTCCGGATGTCAAGCACCTGATTACACCGGCAGGCGCCACCGGAGAACTGCTGGATTACGAAACCTTGCTGGCCGCCGAGACAGATCAGTTCGCGGACGTCGATGTCGAGCCCGATGATTCGGCCTGGCTGTTCTACACCTCCGGCACGACCGGGACGCCGAAGGGAGCGATGCTCACACATCGAAATCTGCTGGCGATGACGATGGGTTTCTACGCGGATATGTGCCCGCGCATGACAACGAAAGATGTGATTCTGCATGCCGCGCCGCTCTCTCACGGCAGCGGGCTGTGGGCCTTGCCGAACATTGCGAAAGCGACGAACAACGTTATTCTCGAATCAAAATCATTCGACCCTGCAGAGGTGCTCGGACTGATCCAGCAACACCGGGTGACCAACATGTTCGCCGTCCCCAGCATGCTGAACAGGCTCATGGAGTGCCCGCAGTTAGACCAGTTTGATCACAGCTGCCTGCGGTCGATTTGTTACGGCGGCGCGCCGATGATGGTGACGGACATCCTGCATGCAATCGAAACGTTCGGGCCCGTCCTGGTAAATCTGTATGGGCAAGGGGAATCACCCATGACGATCAGCGCCCTGCCGCAGGAGGCGCACGTTGTGGACGGCAGCGAACTGCAACTAAAGCGACTCGGGTCGGCGGGCATAGCGCGGACGGATGTAGAGGTCAGGATTTTCGATGCGGAAGACCGGGAGCTCCCGGCTGGCGAGGTCGGCGAGATCGTGACGCGCTCAGATCTGGTCATGAAAGGGTACTGGCGGAATCCCGAGGCGACGGCGACGACCCTTCGAAACGGCTGGCTCCACACCGGCGATGTCGGGATGATGGACGAAAACGGCTATGTCTTTCTGATGGATCGCTCGAAGGACATGATCATCAGCGGCGGCGAGAACATCTATCCGCGCGAAATCGAAGAGGTGCTCGCGCGTCATGCCGCAGTCCGCGAGGTCGCCGTTATCGGTGTGCCCGATCCAAAATGGGGCGAGGCCATCAAGGCTGTAGTCTCGCTGCGAGACGGTGCCGCCGCCACGGAGGACGAATTGATCGACTTCTGCAAAGCGTATATCGCCAGCTATAAGAAGCCGAAATCTGTTGACTTTGTCGACGAGATCCCGAAGAGCAATTACGGCAAACTACTGAAGCGCGAGCTCCGGGAGAAATATTGGCAGGACACGGAACGGAAGATTTGATCGCGGTGGTTGGTGATTGGGTGGATTGCGTGATGCGTGATGCGTGATGCGTGATGCGTGATTGAGGGGTGTGGGATAGGGGATGGGGACAGGGGAGGTTCCTGATATTTCGTGCCCGTGCCCGGGCCCGGATTTTGCCGCCGACCTTGGCGCGGCTCAAAGAGTATCGAGAATATTTTCGGAAAGCTATTGCAACTATCGGCAAGTTGTATCAATCTTATAGAGTAGCTAAACCATCAAAAAAA
>Ga0302123_10001772_pt1 | contig 15019 bp, 10 predicted proteins | sample CB21_321_MG_FD_203109 | JGI IMG/M metagenome (GOLD analysis project Ga0302123, IMG submission 203109) | Marine microbial communities from Western Arctic Ocean, Canada - CB21_32.1 | ecosystem: Environmental > Aquatic > Marine > Oceanic | place: Canada: Western Arctic Ocean | collected 2017-09-28 | reverse complement strand
CGCCACAAATCCTCGGCGGCACCTCCAACGGGGATGAGGCGCGTCCATTCGCCGTCTTTGTAGCGGCGGAAGTTGAGCTCTTCGCGGCGGTCGTGATAGCTCGACCAGGTTGTCCAAAGCGAGCCGTCGGCGTCCGCGGTGATCGACGGGAAGTCATGCTGGCGCTGCTCGGTTCCTGAAAGATCGGTTGCGGGCGGTATACGCTGGATAGCGGCGCGCCCCTGGAGTTCCGAGCGCCAGTCGCCGAATGCGAGTTGCATCGGTGAGACGGTGAAGTTCCCATGGTCTGTCTCGATCGTGAGGCGGGTGCCTGAGGTTCCTCGTCCACGGACCAGGATGCCTTTCGGTAGGACCTGTTGGTCGGTAGGCGATTGGCCGTGTCCAGAGAGGCTTGCTCGTGGATAGACGCGCTCGATGCGTGTGTGGGCGTGCCAACGGTCGAGGCCGAGGGCGCGGTCGGGTGGTTCAAAGCGGTAGCCTTGCAGGTGTTGGACTTCACCGGCGGCGGCTTCGAGTGTGCCGTCCCATGCGGCGGGCGTGGTCTCGCCGACGCCGAAGAGGATGATGACTTGCCAGAGTTCGGCTTCAGGCGTTCCACCGGGATGCCAAGTATAGTGGTCGAGCGGGTCGTAGGCTTGCTGGGCGGAGAGTCCCGCCGCTAGGCAAGCGAGGACGAGCAGGGTTGCGACGATTAATCTTCGGGAAGCGATGGGCATGATGTCAGCCCGATTCTACAGGACTTACAAACTTCCGACTTCCGGCCGCACAATCTCCTCTTAGTCCTTGAGCCACTCAAGAAGGCGATCGGCAGTGACCGGCTCGCTCGGTTGGCAGGTGGTGTTCTGGGCTTGGCAGGCCGTGGTGTCAAAGCGTTGACGCAGGGCCTTCGTATCGTCGGCATGGCGATCTAGCGCGTCGATAAACAGCAGCTTACGATCGGCAAGGAGTTGGGCGATGTGGGGGATGTCGCCGTACTCCAGCGCGGACGGGATGATCGACGCCAGGTCAACGGTGTAGTGCTTACCCTCGATCTTGCCCCGGCCCATCAGGGCTTGGTTCCACCCGCGCAAGATCTGTTCGTGGGTCGTTAGGTTCGGCGGAATCATCTGCGACACGAAGCTACTCACGTAGTCCTCCGCGATCACCCCCTTCACACGCTGATCGGCGACCGCGGCCAAAAGCACAGGTAGGTCGTCGCCGTTGCGGCCCATGAGGATGACGTCTTCGAGCGGCAGGTCCTCGCGGTGCGCGACGAAATCGACGGCTCGCGTGAGGTCAAAGGCGCGGCGTCCGGCAAGCGGATGTCCGGCCATGAATGAGATGGATACGAGCTGATAGTTATTGGTGCGGTTGCCCATGTGACCGAGGGTTTCGCCGCGTCCACGGGTATCGACGGCGAGGATCGCATTGCCGGCGAGACGCAGTGGCTCTAGCCAATCCGATTCGGCGGTAGAGCCCTTCCCTGCTCCGTCGGCCACGATGATGACGCGCTGAATGGCCGTTCCGGCCGGGGGCTTCCACAACAGGCTTGGGATATGTTGGCCGACCTCGCTGACGAAGAAGACCTTCTCAGGTGCCCCGGGGCCGGTGCTGTCTTCGACATGCCGCGCCATCAGATTGTGCGGCTCCACATAGGGCGGTGCAGTGATATCCCTCACCCAGTCGAGCAGAGTGTCACGCGCCGGAGCCGCGAGCTTAGCGGGCATTCGGCCAACCAATTCCTCGCCTCGTTTCCGCGCCAAGTCGACGACCGAAGGCGCAACGGACATCAGCTTTCCTTCGGGATCACAGAGCAATCGTGGATCGTCCTCGGGAAGGGTCTCAATGCGGCCCTCGGCGACCGGTCCGGGATGGGTCTTGCTGAATAGGTACTTGGCCATCCAACCGTACATCTGCTCGCGATAGGGCCGCGAATAACCGTGCCGTTGCTTGGGGACGGGATAGAAGCGGACTCGGTCGTTGTGCCCCAGGACGGAGTAGATCGCGGCGGTGTTATTGGCCGCTTTGCGCGCGCCGCTGAGGGGGAAGATGCCATCGTCTTCACCGTTCAACATGAATAGCGGGCGAGGCGCGATCAGACCGGCGATCTCGAACCATTCCATCTCATGAAATAGGTCAGGAATGTAGGAACATGTGCCATGTGCACCGGCATACTTAATCCAATTGTTGAACTCGAATGTGTAGCCGGTGATGACGGCCACGGCGACGCGCGGATCGACGGCGGCGGTGTAGAGCGTATTGAGTCCTCCGCCGGAATTCCCCGTCACTCCGATCCGCGCCGGATCGACGTCGGGACGGCTCAGCAGGTAGTCGATGCCCCGCATGCTGTCCCAAACCATCCAGCCGGTGACGTGCTCGCCGAAAGGCATCAGGGCGAACCCGGCCTCGTGATGATTGTTACCTGAGACCATGCGCTCGCCATGTCCGATGGCGTCGTAGCTGAGAACGATGAAGCCCATCTTGGCGAGCTTGATAGAGCGCGCCTGGACTTCGGTGTCGCGTTTGCCGTCATGAAGCAAGTGGCCGATCGGCGAGAGGATGGCGGGACGTGGTCCGGTCTTGACCTTGGGCCGGTAGAGGTTCCCGGTGACGGGAAATCCCGGACGACTGTCGTAGATGATGTTGTCCACGATGTAGTCGCCGCGGTCATCGGTCGACACGATGCGGACGTTGAGTGGCGTGCGTTCGGGAAGCGTCGTCAAACCCAGCGCTTTCTTGAGAGCAAGCTCGACATGCGGGCGGCGGACGCGCCAGTCCTCTGCGTTGCCGGGAGCTTTCCAACGCAGCACGTATTCAGCGGCATCGCCCATGGCTTTGGCGAGAGCGGGCGAGTTGGGCTGGACGCTCCAGTCGGCGAGGTCATTGATATTGGGGACGACATCCCAGCGGGAATCATCTTGCGCCGGCAAGGCGGATGTAACCAAAAGGGCGAGAAGTAGGTAGGTAAGGTAGCGGCGTGTATGGATCATGGGATGGACTGGGCAGCAGGTCCGAGGGACGGTGCGCGTATCCCCGCTATTGTCACCGATCCAACGGGCGGCGTGGGGGACGACACACTCCCGCGCCACGAGAGCAATCAATTGCTAGGCTTGTCAAAGAAGGTTTTATCGGAGGCGGAATGAAGCGTAGGACTTTTCTAGCGGGTGCGGGTTCGGTGTTAGCAACGTCGCTGCAGGCGAAGGCGGCGGAGCGTAAGTCGTGGGAATGGCGCGAATATTCGGGTGACGCACACTCGAGCCGGTATGCGCCGCTCGATCAGATCACGAAAGAGAATGTCGCGCATCTCGAACCGGTTTGGGAGTTGGAGACGCTACCGCCGCGCGTGCGGGCGCAAGGGACGATCCAATGTACGCCGATCGTCGTAGACGGAATAATGTACGTCTCGGCGCATGGCCTGCATTCACACGCGATCGAGGCCGCCACAGGCAAGCTGATCTGGTCGAACGAGGGCTTTGACGACGGCACGCGGCGGCGGCAAGCAGCGGGCACGTCGCGCGGCGTGACGTATTGGAAGGATGGCTCGGAAGAACGGATCTTCGCGCCGGTTCGCGAACACATCTTCGCGATGAACGCTAAGACCGGCAAGCTAATCGACAGCTTCGGGACGGGCGGTGCGATCGAGTTGGACAAAGACCTCGACCGTGACGTCGACGAAGGCGAATCCATCGTTTCACGCACGCCTCCAGCAGTCTACGGAGACCTGCTGATCGTCATGTCGGTGCCAGGCGAAGGACCGGAGAAGTCGCCGCCGGGGCATATCCGTGCCTATGACTGTAAGACTGGCAAGCGACGCTGGATCTTCCACACGATTCCACATCCAGGCGAGTTTGGGTACGAGACCTGGTCGAAGGATTCGTGGAAGACCTGTGGCGGCGCCAACTGCTGGGGCGGCGTCAGCATCGATCACGAGAGAGGACTCGTCTTCGTCGCCACGGGTTCACCCGCGTTCGATTTTTGGGGTGGTGATCGAATCGGCAAAAACCTATTCGGTAACTGCGTGCTGTGCCTGAACGCGGAAACCGGCGAACGCCTGTGGCACTACCAGACGGTGCATCACGACTTGTTTGATTACGACTTGCCCTGCGCGCCGAATCTCGTTACCGTGCAGCACGAAGGCAAGGCCGTTGACGCGGTGGCGCAGGTCTCGAAGATGGGTTGGGTGTTCCTGCTGAACCGCGAGACGGGCAAGCCGCTGTATCCGATCGAGGAACGCCCGGTGGCAAAGTCCACCGTACCGGGCGAGCAGGCTTGGCCGACGCAGCCTGTGGTGACGAAGCCGCCGCCTTTCAGCAGGCTCTCATTCACAGAAGATGACATCGCGCGTCTATCGAAGGAGTCGCACGAATATCTCGTCAACGAGCGCATGAAGGATGTCGTCCTGGCGCCGATGTTTACGCCGCCGATATTGGACAAAGAGGTGGTCGTCTTCCCCGGTTATCATGGCGGCGGATTGTGGGGTGGCGGAAGCTGGGTTGCGGAAAAGGGTGTTCTCTTCGTAAACCACAACGAGATCCCTTGGAGCCTGCGACTGATGAAGGCGGACGAGGGGTCATACCGGCCGTATGAGCACACGGGCTACTTGCGTCCTCAGGATGAAGAGGGCTATCCGGCGATCTCACCTCCATGGGGGCAAATGACGGCGATTGACCTGAATGCGTCAAAGATTCTGTGGCAGGTGCCCCTCGGCGAGTATGACGAACTAACAGAGCGCGGCATTCCGCCGACCGGCACGTATAACCGCAGCGGCAACATCGCAACGAAGAGCGGACTGTTGTTTTCGGCGGCAGCGGAAGAGGGGCGACTGCGAGCGTTCGATCAAGATGACGGTAAGACGCTCTGGACCTACCAAATGGGCGGCATCGGACTGGCGACACCGTCGACGTTCGAGGTGGACGGGCGGCAGTTCGTGATTGCGGCGGCGAGTCCGAATTCCGCCGTCAAAGGCAAAGGACCGAAAGCAGGCTTCACAGCCTTCGCGTTGCCCAAGTAATGAAGCCCGATGTAATGAAGCACAGAATCGCATTCGTTGTAGGGGCGCTGTTGATCACCGGCGGACTCGTATGGGGGCAAGTCGCGAGCAAACCGCCGAAGCCGCCGCCGGAGTTCAAGCCCGGTGAGCCGATGGAACAGCCCGTGCCGTTCAGCCACAAGAAGCATGTCGGGTTGGGCCTAGAGTGCCTCGATTGCCACACGATCGAAGATCCGGGGGATTTCGCGGGATTCCCGGCGGAAGCGAAATGTATGGCGTGTCACGCGGCGGTGAAGGCCGATAGCCCGCACATTCAAGAGTTGGCGGAAGCGGAGAAGACGAGCACCCCTATCGAATGGAACCGCGTCTACCGGATGAAGGAGTTTGTGTATTTCTCGCACGAAGTGCATCACCGCGAGGCGGGGGTCGATTGCACGGTTTGCCACGGCGATGTGGCGTCGCGTGAGGTCCTGTTTCAAGAGCGCTCGGTGGGTATGTACGCCTGCATGAAATGCCACGAGCAATACAAGGCGCCGAACGACTGCGAAGTCTGCCACGACACGCACTAGGCAATGAAGCTTCACCTCGCAAAACCATCACGATCGCCCGCTTTCGTTGCAGTGGTGCCCCCGGGCGGGCATAGTAAAATAACCGTTCGACGCATTGGCTCCATCCTAAGAATGCTTTGAGCCGCCCGTCTTCGCAGCGACAACCATCTGTTTGAAGTGAAGTGCACGCGCAAAACGCCATCGCAGGCGGGCGTGATGAATACATGAAATTCGTTTCCTACGACCCAGAGGGTTTCTACGACGAGATGTTCTCGCCGAATGGAGAGCCTCGCCCGTACTCGCGCGTTCTGTTCGACCGCGTGCAGTCGCTCGACGACAACGAACTGAAACGGCGTCACCGCGCGGCCGAGAGCGCATTGATGCGTATGGGCATCACGTTCAACGTCTACGGCGCGCAACAAGGGACGGAACGAATCTGGCCTTTCGATATCATTCCCCGGCTTGTTCCGGCCTCGGAATGGGAATGGATGGAGCGCGGGCTGAAGCAGCGCATATTCGCCCTAAATCTGTTTCTCGACGACGTCTACAACGACCAAAAGATCATCAACGACGGCATCATCCCGCGCGAGATCGTTGAATCGGCGGAAGGATACCGCCCGATCTGCAAGGGGCTCAAACCGCCGGGCGGCGTCTGGTGCCACATCACGGGCACGGATCTCGTGCGGGACGCTGACGGCCAGATGCGCGTTCTCGAAGACAACCTGCGATGCCCGTCGGGCGTTTCATACGTGCTCGAGAACCGCGAGTTGATGAAGCAGACGTTCCCAAAGGTATTCGATGGCCTGCCCATCCGGCACGTGGACGACTATCCGTCGCGCATGCTCGCGATGCTGGAAGACGTCAGTCCGCGTCCGGGCGAGAAACCGGAGGTCGCCGTGCTCACGCCGGGCATGTACAACTCGGCCTACTTCGAACACTCATTTCTCGCAGGCCAAATGGGTGTCGAGCTTGTGGAAGGCCGCGATCTTGTAATCGTCGACGATACGGTCTACATGCGAACCACGCGCGGGCTCTCGCGAGTGGACGTGATCTATCGCCGCATTGACGACGACTTCCTGGACCCTAACGCGTTCAGGGAAGACTCCATGCTGGGCGTTCCCGGTCTCATGGACTGCTACCGCAAGGGGCGCGTAACACTCGTGAACGCGCCGGGCACGGGCGTCGCGGACGACAAGGTCGTCTACTCCTACGTTCCGGAAATGATTCGCTACTACATGGGCGAGGACGCCATCATCCCGAACGTTGAGACCTACCTGTGCTGGGAGGACAAGGCGCGGCAGCATGTGCTTGAGAATCTCGACAAGCTGGTCGTCAAGGCGGCCAATGAGTCCGGCGGATACGGGATGCTCATTGGTCCGCATGCGAGCAAGGAGGAGCGAGCGGAGTTCGCCGAGAAGATTAAGTCGCGGCCGCGTAACTACATCGCACAACCGACCTTGTCGCTGTCACGTGTGCCGACCATGTGCGGTGACCACTTTGAAGGACGGCACGTTGACCTACGCCCGTACATTCTCTACGGCAAAGACATCTACGTCTTGCCAGGCGGGCTCACGCGCGTCGCGCTGCGAAAGGGCTCGCTGGTTGTTAACTCGTCGCAAGGCGGTGGCAGCAAAGATACCTGGGTCCTGACCGAAGAAGCGGAAGAGGCCGCGCCGACCGCCGGGTAGCGCGGACCATCTACTCCTATGCTTAGTCGCGTCGCGGACTCCCTCTACTGGATGAGTCGCTATATCGAGCGCGCCGAGAATGTCGGCCGTTTTGTTGACGTTAACTTGAACTTGATGCTCGATTCGCCGATAGGGTTGATGGAGCAATGGGAACCGCTGATCCAGATCACGGCGTCGGGCGAACCATTTAGAGAACGCTACGGCGAACCGACACAGGAGAACGTCATCCAATATTTGACGTTCGATTCGGATAACCCCGACTCGATTCGCTCCTGTTTACTCAAAGCGCGCGAGAACGCTCGCTCGATTCGAGAAGTGATTCCGTTCGACCTATGGACTGAGATCAACGATTTCTATCTGAAGGTCAATGCGGAAGTGGCAGTAAAACAAGCCGCCACAGCACCGCACGACTTCTTCTCCTATGTCCGTCGCTCGGCTCACCTTATCGAGGGCGTCACCTCCGCGACGCTATCACGCGGTGAAGCTTGGCACTTCAGCCGCATGGGCCGGCTACTCGAGCGCGCCGACAAGACAACTCGGTTGCTCGATACGAAGTACTTTTTACTGCTGCCCTCGGTGACGGATGTCGGCACACCCGTTGACGATCTCCATTGGTCGGCGGTGTTGAAATCGGCGAGCGCCTTCACGATGTATCGCCAGCGCCATGGGCGACTCTCGCCCGATCGCGTTTCCGACTTCCTGATTCTCGATGCGCAGTTCCCACGATCGGTCCAGTTTTGCGTCACCAACGCGGAAGAGTCAGCACGCGCCATTTCCGGTACGCCGCCGGGAAACTATCAGAACGAGGCGGAACGGCGTTTGGGCCAGCTCGCGTCAGAGTTAACCTATACTGACGTCAGCGAAGTACTCCGGCAGGGTCTACACGAATTCCTCGACGGCCTCCAGATCCGCTTAAACGGAATCGGGGACGGCATCTACTCCACTTTCATTGAGGTTCGCCCGGTAGCTCAGGACCTCTCACAGAACCAACGCGGTATCTCTCTATGACCTTTTGTCTCGGTGCGAACCTTGAGGAGGGCCTGGTCGGCATTGCCGACACTCGTGTGACCTCCGGCAAGGAAATGATCACACTCCGCAAACTGTCGGTCTACAAGCCGGCGGGCGGCGTGATGTTCGTAATGACCTCGGGACTGCGCTCGGTTCGTGACAAGACGCTCACGTACTTTGAGGAAGCTCTCGAAACGCACGAGGAGCCGTTTGGACGACTCTTCAACGCGGTCAACCTTTTTGCAAAACAGCTTCGGCGTGTTGGCACGGAAGATCGAGCATCCCTGCGGCAAGGCGGGTTGAGTTTCGACAGTCATGCGTTGATCGGTGGTCAGATGGAGAACGACTCCGAGCACAAGCTGTACATGGTGTATCCGGAGGGCAACTGGGTCGAGGCAGGCCGAGCCACGCCCTACCAGGTGATCGGCTCGACCGGTTACGGAAAACCGATTCTTGACCGCGCGCTTACCTACGAAGACCCACTGCGCTACGCCCTACAGGTGGGGTGCCTGGCATTCGATTCGACACGGATCAGCGCGGCTGACGTCGGCTTCCCAATCGACGTCGTGCTCTATCGCAAAGGCTCGTTCGAGATGGTTGAGCATCGCTATGAAGAGAAAGACTTGGCGCAATTGTCGAGATACTGGCAGGAGCAGGTGCGGCGAGGCGTCCACGATTTACCATCAGAGTGGGTTGAACCGGCTTTCAGCAAACTCGACGGGGTTCACCCGGAGCGCCCGGCGGCTGACTAACGCGAAGTAATCCAGACGACCTCGTCGTCATTCATGAGATTCCAGATCACCCACGTCACCACGTACACCTTTGACAGGCCGGTCTTCCTGGAACCGCACACGATCCGCCTATGCCCACGGCCGGACCCCTATCAACGGGTTCTCGATTTCGGGATCGACGTCAAGCCCGAGCCAAGCCGGCTCGCGGCGGCGCTTGATCCACAGGGCAACAGTATCCACCACGCGTGGTTCAGCGGATTGACACCGACCCTTACCGTCAGCACCCACTTCGATGCCGAAACGCTGCTGACGAACCCGTTTGACTACATCCTGACGGACGAGCGATTTCAGGATCTACCACTCCGCTATCCACCGGAGATCGATGCAGTCATTGGGCCCTATCGTGTGAGTAAAGCGGCTCCAGCGGGAGAGGTGAGCGTATTCGCGCAGTCGATCGCGGACGAAGCGCAGCGCCGTACGATCCCCTTCCTTACAAGGTTGAACGAACGCATTCGCGAGACGAGCACGGTGGAGATCCGCGAGGAGGGCGATGCGCAGCCTCCTGAGCAGACCCTGGCGACACGGACAGGAGCCTGCCGCGACCTCACCGTGCTGTTCATGGAATGCTGCCGCGTGATGGGTCTGGGCGCGCGATTCGTGAGCGGCTATCACGAAGGCGATGAGGATTCAGACCGTCACTATATGCACGCTTGGGCGGAAGTTTACTTACCAGGTGGCGGCTGGCGCGGGTTCGACCCCACACATGGCTTGGCTGTCGCGGACCGGCATGTCGCGATTGCGAGCGGACCAACACCCGAAACCGCGTTCCCGGTGAGCGGATCTTTCCGGGGAACCGGAGCGGCGGCCCGCATGGATGCCGATGTGCAGGTGAAAGTTTCAGGAACCTAGCTACTCGACCGGGAGCACTGGACGAGGCTTCTTCCGCCTCGACCCCGTTCCTCGCACTTTCGAGAGTGAATGAGTGATACAAAGGTTAAGTGACACTCCTGGACCGTGGGGGCCGGAGGTCAGAGAGAACCCCGTAGTGAGTCGCCGTATCGCCTTCGTTGTTTTGCTCCTCGCTGCGTCGTCGCTGTCTGCCGGCGTAAATGGCGAAGAGCTCAGCGCGCCCACAAGCTTTGGGGCATCGGATGGCGCGTACGCGACCAAGGTCGGTCTTACCTGGGACGTCATTCGTAGCGCGACGGTCTACGAGATCTTCCGCAACAAGCTGAATGATCCCCCATCCGCAAGTCAGGTCGGGACGACGGCGTCGTTAATCTTCTTCGACACCACGGCGGTCACGGAGCAAAGCTACTTCTACTGGGTGCGGGCGCGCAACGGCAGTCTCGTTAGCGACTTCAGCATCCCAGATCAGGGCTTCCGTGCGAACGGAGAAATACCGGGCGGCTTCATCAAGCCCAAGCCGCTGGAACCTCCACCCACGCCGCCGGAAAACCCGGTGACCGGTGCAAAGGTGTATCTCGGCAAGACGCTTTTCTGGGACGAGCAACTATCCTCGACGCGAACCGTAGCGTGCGGTACGTGCCATTGGCCGCGCGCCGGCGGCGCTGACCCGCGCGCCGGCGAAGCACCCGAACTCTCTACACATCCTGGCCCCGACAAGACGTTCGGCACCGACGATGACACTGTGGGTTCGCGTGGCGTGCCGATGACCCTCCCCGATGGGTCGTATAAGCCCTCGGAACACTTCGGTCTTCATGAGCAGGTGACCGGGCGCAAGGCGTTGGCGGTCATGGAAGCGGCTTATGGCACCGACCTGTTTTGGGACGGTCGCGCCCGGACGCAATTCGTTGACCCCATAACGGGAGGCGTCATCATCCAGAGCGGTGGAGGACTAGAGACACAGGCTCTCAAGCCCCTGACCGAGTCGGTCGAGATGAGCCACGTCGGCGCTACGTTGGAGAACGTGATTGCCCGCATCGCCGGGTCGAAACCCTTGGCGCTTTCGCCCACGCTACCACCCGCGCTGGCGGCATGGATCGGCGACAGTTCTTACCCTGAGTTGTTTGAAGAAGCTTTTGGGACTCCCGAAGTCACCGCACCGCGTATTGCAATGGCGATGGCGACCTACGAGCGGACTCTCTATTCCGATCGCACACCGTTTGATCTTGAGGCGGCCGATATCCAGGACCACCCACCCGCTGAGCAACGCGGACGGGACGTATTCATCAAAGTGACGTGCAACCTCTGCCACCAGGCGGGGCTTACTGGGGATAGCTTCTTCCGGAACCTCGGTGTCCGCCCGGTTGAAGAGGACGAAGGACGCTTTGAGGTGACCGGCGCGACACGCGAGCTTGGCGCGTTTCGGACACCTAGCCTGCGCAACGTTGGGCTCCGCGCGCCATACATGCACAATGGCCGCTTCGGCTCGCTGGAAGAGGTCGTCGAGTTTTACGATCGTGGCGGGGACTTCAGCGGCCCGCACCAGAACATTCAGATGCGGCAGCTGAACCTAAGGTCGGACGAGAAGGCCGACCTTGTCACGTTCCTGAAGAACGAACTGACGGATCAGCGTGTCGCGAGCGAGTCCGGGCCGCTGTTTGATCGGCCGATGCTCTATACCGAGTCGGCTCGGGTACCGCGAGTAACCTCTGAAGGTACGACGGGGTCGGGAGGGTTGATCCCGCAGGTGACTGCACTCGAGCCGCCACTGGCGGGCAACCCGAATTTCACCGTGGCGCTGGGGAGTGCCCTGGGTGGAGCGCAAGCTACCTTGGTGATCGACGCAGTTGACCCGGGAACAGGTCCAATGATTCCGGGTACGGCCCTGTTGGCGCGCGAAACGGTCGCGGTGAACGGAAGCGGCCTGGGCGAAGGCTGGGCGTCGGTGAGTATCGCAATTCCGAACGACGCGGCGCTCATCGGCTCAACCCTGTTTGGACGCTGGTTCGTGGTCGACGGCGGCGCAGCGGGTGGAGTGGCTGTGAGCCCGCTCTTCGAGATGACGATCTTCGATGGAGGGCTCGCGGGGCCCGCAGGCGCGCTTCTGTCGAATGTCTCAGCTGCGGACTTCATGGTCGGCCCGGTCGCGCCGGAATCCATCGTCACGGGTTTCGCGCCGGACTTGGCTGCTTTCGAAGAGTCGGCGGTCTCGGTGCCATTGCCAACCGCGCTGGCTGGACTCACAGTCGTCGTTAGAGACAGCATGGACAGTGAGCGATTGGCCCGCCTGTTCTACTGTGGTCCGGGGCAGGTCAACTACCTCGTTCCTGCTGGGACCGCGCCAGGCGAGGCCACCGTCCAGGTACTAAGAAGCGGCGTGGTCGTTGCAAGCGGCACGCTACAAGTAGCGGCGGTGGCTCCCGCGTTGTTCACCGCGAACTCGAGTGGGATGGGGATCGCTTCGGCGCTCGTCTTGCGCATCAAAGCCGACGGGACGCAGAGCTACGAACCTGTCGCCCGTTTCGAAGCGGGAGCAAAGGCGTTTGTCGCTGAGCCGATCGATGTTGGTCCGGAGAGCGATCGGCTCTTCTTGATCCTGTTCGGAACTGGGTTCCGATACGGCAGCGGCCTGGATGGCGTGACGGCAAGCGTCGGCGGATTGAACACAGCGGTATTATTCGCGGGTCCGCATAGCGTTTTCGCCGGGGTTGATCAGATCAACCTTCCTCTCGACCGATCCCTAGCCGGACGAGGAACACTGGATGTGGACGTCACAGCGGACGGCCAAGCGGCGAATACCGTACAGATCCAGTTCGCTCCGCCCCAGTAGTCAAGCGAACCATCCCGGCAACGCTTCTACGATAGAAAGAAGATGTTGCTGCGTTTCCGGTTGAGCTTCGCATTGGCTGTCCCCCTGCTATGCGGGCTGGGCCAAGCGGACCAACAGGTCCTTGTACCCTTACCCGCGAAAGCTCCTGCTCCCGAGGACAATCCTACGACCGAGCAGCGGGTTGCACTGGGCCGCCGACTCTTCTTTGATCCTCTCCTGTCTGGCGACAACCAGATGAGTTGCGCCACGTGCCACGCGCCCGAGAAGGGTTTCGGCGACGGCCTGCCGCGCGGGAAGGGGGCGGGCGGGCGCGAACTCTCCCGAAATTCACAGACCGTGTTGAATACGGGTTTCCTTTCCAGCTTGTTCTGGGATGGCCGCGCCGCGAGTCTCGAAGAGCAGGCGCTCGGCCCGATCACATCCCCAGACGAAATGGCGCAGGATGTCGATGAGCTTGTCAATGAGTTAGCAGCCATCCCGGGCTATGTTGACGAGTTCAAGCGGATCTTCGGGAAGCCTGTGAATGCCGACGATATCGCCCGCGCATTAGCGGCTTACCAGCGCAGCCTCATCACACTGAGCTCACCCTTCGATCTCTATCTGGCTGGTAACGAGGACGCGCTGTCGTCGGCCGCGAAGGAAGGCCTAGCGCTGTTTCGTGGAGACGCCGGGTGCGTTCGTTGCCACAACGGGCCGCTGCTAAGCGATGGCAAGTTCTATCGACTCGGAGTGAACAATGCCGACGTGGGCCGAGGCGGCGTGACGGGAGCCCCTGAGGATCGCTATCGATTCCGCACACCGACGCTTCGTAACGTAGCCGAGACGGGCCCCTACATGCACGACGGCTCACTAGAAACGCTGTTCGACGTGGTCGAATTCTACTATCGCCGCATTCCCAAGAGTGGGCCGGATGGAACCTCGCTCGATGTCGAATCCCTGCTCTGGCAGAGTTACTCGGAAATCGAGTTGATCGTGGCGTTTCTCGAGTCGCTGAGCGGCGAGACTCCCGCCACGGCACAATAAGGCGATCCGCTCCGGAGTCTGGGCGGCTACGAACCCGCATTCTCGCCATACTTGACGATGAGCGAGATACGGCGGTTGGAGGCGTTTTCGGGTTCGTTGGGTTTGCGTAGTCTTACGTCGGCGAAACCGCGTACTTCAACGATGCGTTCCTTGCCAATTCCGTTCCCGAGAAGGATGCGACGGGCTAGGTTCGCCCGGTCGACAGACAGCTCCCAGTTGGAATAGCCTTGGCGTCCTCGAAACGGCTTCGAGTCGGTATGGCCTTCGATGATGATCCGGTTCGGCAGAGTCGATAACTCGCCGCCGATCACTCCGAGCGTGCTGTTTCCAAACGACGTGGGGACAGGGCTGCCGCTTGCGAAGAAGGTCGCTTTGTCACTTTCAAGCAGTTCGATGCGGAGTCCGTCGGGCGTCACCTGGATCGAGACTTGGTCCTTGAGTCCTTCGAGCTCGGGTGATCGCAGCAGCGCTTGATGAATGTTGTCGGCAACCGCGGAAAGACTTGCACCTCGTGCTTCGGATTCCGTACGAAGCGCCTGTTCAAAGCCATCAGGGTCTTGAAAGTAGCCTGCGATGGCCTTTTGCTTAGACTGATCGGCCCCCATCAGCCAGAGCACCATGAAGAGGGCCATCATGGCGGTAACGAAGTCCGCGAAGGCAACCTTCCAGGCGCCACGATGCAGCCCTGGCTTCTTGATGATCTTCTTGATGATGATGGGCGGAACCGGCGGCTCGCCTACGTTTTGGTCGGGGATGCCTTGCATGCCGTCTCCATTTCCAAGAACGTCGGCCGTTCGCCGTGAGGAATGGTCCGGCGAGCAAATTCAATCGCCATGATGGGCGGATGGCCCTTGATGAACGCGATGAGCCCGGACTTGAGCACACGGTAGTAAGAGGCTTCCGACTCGTCCCTGGAGCTCATGGCGCCGGCAAGCGGTGAGACGAAGCCGTAGCAGGTGAGCACGCCGAGAAACGTTCCGACGAGAGCCGCAGCCACTTTGTGACCAAGCTCTTCCGGGGGCCCCCCGAGAGACCCCATCGTGATGACAATACCGAGAACAGCGGCGACGATGCCGAGGCCCGGCAGCGCATCGGCGACGGTCGTCAGGGAGTGAACCGGCGCCTGATTATGTTCGTGGTGAACTTCGATATCCGCATCGACTAGCTGATCGAGGTCGAAAGGCGGTATGCCGCCGGTGATGGCCATGCGAAGTGTGTCGCACACGAAGTGGACGGCGTGCTGGTCGTTGAGAAAGTTGGGGTAGCGCTTGAAGATCTCGCTCTCGGCAGGGTTCTCAATGTCGGGCTCCAACTTC
>Ga0302123_10001771_pt1 | contig 15024 bp, 26 predicted proteins | sample CB21_321_MG_FD_203109 | JGI IMG/M metagenome (GOLD analysis project Ga0302123, IMG submission 203109) | Marine microbial communities from Western Arctic Ocean, Canada - CB21_32.1 | ecosystem: Environmental > Aquatic > Marine > Oceanic | place: Canada: Western Arctic Ocean | collected 2017-09-28 | reverse complement strand
CATTATAAAAACTTACACTAGCCCGAACAAGACCATTTTTATTTATTGAGCTTACATACGGTTCTGCACACAACATACCGCCTCGTACTGCAATGTTTTTCCCTCCTAACAATGTTGCAACATCACCGGCATGATATTCCGTGTCAAATGTAACTATGTTAGCACCCTTTGCAGTAAGTGGTATACCTCCGCCTGCTAATACTGCATGTTTTAATTTGTTTGTTAATGCTGTTTCGTATTCAAATAATGTTTTACGCCCTTGTTCTTCAAGAAATTCACATGCCCGTTGTAATTGTATTGCACCTGCTATGTTTGGTGTACCTGCTTCAAACATTGCCGGACCTTCAATAAATGAATGCGTATGTTTTTTAACTTCTGTTATAATACCACCGCCTACTTGATATGGTTTTAATTGTTTAAAATGTTTTTCTCTTACACATAATGCACCAATACCTGTTGGTCCGTATAACTTGTGCCCGCTAAAACTTACAAAATCAATATGTTCATACTTAAACTTGCTTATGCTTTGTGCCGCATCAATATGCACTAATGCACCATATGCCTTTGTTAATGTTAATATTCGTTTATATGGCTGAATTACGCCATTTATATTACCAATATGTGCAAAACTTAAAATTGTTCTATGATAACACCCTTTTAATCGATCCAATGTTCTTTTCAACTGCATTAAATCAATTTCTCCTTCGTCACTTAAATCTAAATATTCTATATCGCATCCGGTATGTCGCCAAGGTAATAAATTTGCATGGTGTTCCGTCCATGGAACTATTACAACATCTTTTGTAGATAAGTCTAATGCATTAGAAAGTAGGTTAATGCTTTCGGTAGTATTTCTAGTAAAAATTAATTCATTTGCGTTAAATCCAGCAAACTCTGCGACAACCGTTCTTGCTTCTTCGTATGCATTTGATGCTCGTTGTCCTAGTTCATGCGGGCTTCTATGTATATTGGCGTTAAATTTCAAATAGTAATCGTTTTCCATAACGACGTCAATAGGCGTCATTGTGGTTGCCGCATTATCTAAATAAACAATGTCTCTATATACCGGAAAATAACTCTTGTACATGGTTTATATTTTGTTTAAACATTAAATGTTTTGGAGCAGGAAACTTATCTAATATATTTTGTATATAACCTTCTACTAATATTTCTTTAGATTTTTCAATACCTCGAGAATTCATATAAAAAAGTTGATCATTATCAAAAGTAGACATAGTGCAACCATGACTACACGACACATCTTTACTATAAATCCAAAGGTCTGGATTAGAACTTATTTCGCTTGTGTCGTGTAATAGATAATTCTTTATATCTATTGACGCACTTACTGCTTTTTGTTGTCTTGCTATTTCGATACCACTAGTAAATGATATTTTACCATTTTTACCCGCAAAATTTTTAGCAACAACATTTACATTAGTATCACTACCACAGTTTATATGAATCTTAACATCTGAGTTGCCATCAATACATGTTATTAATGTGTATAAATTAAAAGTAACGTTGTCATTTACAGTTATAACAATATCATAGGCATCTTCTGCTTTAGCAAATAATCCTAAAGTGCTATCTACTTTAAGAGCTAAGTCCTTTGCGTCTGGCATTGTATCATAATGCATTGTAACCTTGGGTTTGTATTTTCTTTAAAATATTTTTATCATAAGTTTTTAATACGCCATCTTTAATTACATGTACTTTAGTTGGTTTTATAAAATCATATAACTTAAAGTTATGACTAATTACAAGGGCCGATCTATCCGCAGTCATATAATCTCGTAATGATGTACCAATAGCAGTTAATGCATCTACATCTAATCCACTATCAATCTCGTCTAACATTATAAATTGAGGCTTTAAATGAAACATTTGCATTATTTCATTTTTCTTTTTCTCGCCTCCACTAGCATTATAATTAACTTGACGCTTAAACCATCCTTCGCCTAACCCAAACTTAGTCGAAAGTTCATTATATGTATCAATTATTTCGCGAACTGAATATGTAGCATTAAGATGCTTTTTTGCTTCTTTTATCAATGCCATATTACTAACACCAGCAATTTCAACTGGAACTTGAAAACTCATAAACATACCATGTTTAGCTCTTTCATAAACTGGCATATCTGTAATATCTTTATCATTAAAAAATATTCGACCTGACATGTCGTCATATTCTTTACCCATTAATACATTAAGTAAAGTACTTTTGCCAGAACCATTTGGTCCTAATAACGCATGTACTTCGCCTTTAGGTATTGTAAAATTAGCATTTTTAATTATAGTTTTATCATCTGTAATGCATTGCAGATCTAATACTCTTAACATTAGCCTATTGTGTTTTCTAGTTGAACTGCCATTAGTTTGTTTGCCTCTGCGGCAAATTCGAGTGGCAAATTGTTAAAAACTTCTTTACAAAATCCATTAACTAAAAAGGTACTTGCCTGCTCTGGATCATATCCTCGCGACTGCAAATAAAATAACTGATCTTCGCTTAATTTACTTGTAGTTGCTTCGTGTTCGATAATTGCGTTTGGTTGTTTACTTTGAATATATGGTACTGTAATTGCGGAACTATTGTTGTTTAGTATTAAGCTATCGCATTGTGTAAAGTTTTTTGCTCGATCAGCACCTTTAGTAATGAGTACTAATCCTCTATATGCATTTGAACTTTCACCGGCTGATATGCCTTTACTTATGATTGTGCTTTTTGTATTCTTACCAATATGAATCATCTTAGTACCTGTATCAGCAACTTGTTTATGGTTCGTTAATGCAACGGAGTAAAACTCACCAATACTATTATCACCACGTAATATACAAGAAGGATACTTCCAAGTAATAGCAGACCCTGTCTCTACTTGAGTCCAAGAGATTTTGCTTTGGTTACCTTTGCAAAGACCTCGTTTTGTAACAAAATTATAAATTCCACCCTTTCCATTTTCATCTCCAGGGTACCAATTTTGTATTGTACTATATTTTATTTCAGCATCATCAAGTGCGATTAATTCTACAACCGCGGCATGAAGTTGATTCTCGTCCCGTATTGGAGCGGTACATCCTTCTAAATACGATACATATGATTGCTTATCAGCAATTATAAGGGTACGTTCAAATTGACCTGTTTCTTTTTCGTTAATCCGAAAGTACGTGCTGAGTTCAAGAGGACACCGAACGCCAGGAGGGATATAAACAAAGCTACCATCGCTGAACACACAACTATTAAGACAAGTCCAATAGTTATCTGCCATAGGAACGACAGTGGCCAAGTATTTTTTAACAAGATCAGGGTATTGTTGTACTGCATCATTAAAACTCCCAAATATAATTCCTAGTTTACCTAGTTTTTCTTTGTATGTTGTTGCTATACTAACTGAATCAAATACTACATCTACTGCTACTCCAGCTAGAGCCGCTTGTTCATGGAGAGGTATACCAAGTTTTTCAAAATCTCGAAGTATTGCCGGGTCTACTTCGTCTAAACTTTCGGGGCGTTTTTTTGGACTTGCAAAATAATGGATATTTTGAAGATCAATTATAGGAACATTAAAACTCGGCCATTTGGGTTGTTGCATTTTTTGCAACATCTTAAATGCGGTTAACCTAAATTTAAGTAACCAGGAGGGTTCATTATTCTTTTTTGAAATAGCCTTAATTATGGTTTCATTAAGACCTTTTTCAAAAACTTCACTTTCAACTTGTGTAACAAATCCTGCTTCATACTTTTTATTAACTATTTCCGTTAATTCTTTCATTAATGATATCCCAATTAATAATTTTCCAAATATTTTTTAAATATTTTGCTTTATCGTGTTGATAATCCAATGCCCAAGCATGTTCCCACCAATCAATAATCATAGCAACATTATCTACCATTTTGTGATTTTGTATTGTTTTAATATTGCCTTCAGTATCTATATAAATCCACCCAGAACCTTGTATGCCCATTGCTTCGCCAGCAAATTTACTTTTAAAATTATTAAACGAAGTATGTTTGCTCTTAATCAAGTCTAACACTTCGCCAGTTGGCGGGTTTGTGCTAATTGGTTCTTGTAGTTGTCCAAAAAATAAATTATGTAAAAATGCGCCAGCTACCTGATAAACTGCTTTGTTATCATCATTTGCTTTGTCAACATATGCTTTGTGCAACTTACCATAATGATAATCCAATGTTGCTTTAGACATTATTGGATCTAAGGCTGTACGTTTATAGGGCAATTTTTCTTGTACAAATTTCTCTTTTGAAACGGCCTCCATAAGCCGATGTTCTTCTTTAATTTCTTGTTGTATGTATTCTTTAAGTGTATTCATGTAAGTACTTATTTGATAATTGTATGTAACTTAAACCAGGCGGACACACCTGGATCTTTAAATCGTATATGAAATAACCCGCCAAGGTTAGCATTGGTAAACATATAATCTATAGATGGGTTACCAAACCGTTCCATTAATTTTATTAGTTCCTTATTTTGTAGTTTTTTTCCGTTAAAAGGACTATTCAATCTAACCATAACACTATACTTCCATTCATCATTTGGTGTTACTGGAATCATGTTATCCAATATTTCTAAACTACTCATCAACTTCAAATAGGTCTTCGCCCCATTCTCGGTGTCCTTCACGCCAAGCCATGTTGCTTTCGGTTTCACGTACTTCTACTCTATAACACCAAAGCCTTTCTGCTTCGCCTTGACCCCACATATCAGGAATGTATATTCCATTCATATATTTGTATAACATAGAAGAAAGACCTTCACATCCAAGTTTTGGTAATACAGTAAGTTTTGCAATACCACGTTCTTGTAACTGTTTATAAAGATCCATTTCTGGGTCGTCTTCTGCTACCAATAATGTATGATCGAATTGCTGTTCTAAGAAACTTTTAAGTTCTCCCATTCCACCATAATCTGCAACCCAATTTCTAACATCCAAATAATCTGAACCAAAAAAGAATCTCATAGTAAAACTATAACCATGAATAACATTACAATGACTATCAGCCTTGTATTGTCTATATGCACAAGGAAACTTATCAACATATTCCTTTGTGCTATTATATTTGTATATTCTCGGAGTTCTATCTGGGAGGGTAATTTTGCTCATTTCTTTACTTCCTTTATGTTTAATTCTTTAAATGCTCTTTGCAATCCTACTATTTGATTAAAACAATCATATAATGCATGATGCTTCCATGTATCCGGAGCAGTTGCACCTGACATCTTCATCATTGTTCTTGAATCTTTAACTTGCCAAAACATCCATTTAAATCCTTTACCAACTGCTCTATGTGCATGTTCTAGTATAGGATAATCAAATGTACTACCATTAGCCCAATAATGATCTACTCCACTACAAAACTTAAATAAACCTGTTAATGCTTCTGCTAATGGAACTCTTTCTTTTGAATTAAATGCTTCGTCTTTTATATGCTCTTCTTGTTTTGCCCACCATTCCATTGTTGGGTCACTTATATCAAATTCGTCACCTTGTGATTCAACATCAACTCGAGCATAAAAATTAGGAAGCAATACCGATCCATCAGGGCACTCGGTTTCGTTGTTATCAAAAGGATTAAATTTTACTGCACCTATAGATAGAATCAAGGCGTTAGGCAAAGTGCTTAACGCCTCTAAATCAATCATTATGTGATCTTTTTTATTTTCAGTTTGTAATAGGTATTTTGATGTATCCATGTGAAATTACAATAAGTGTATTTAACCGTCTAGGATTCTCCAACCAATTAGTCGGAGGTCACGGCTGATATCAGCTTCGACACATCCTTCTCTACCTGAGCAGTAATAGTCGAGGTAATCTCCTCCATAGGTGCTGAGTGAGCTGACAATGCTCCCAGCACGACGCCAAGAACAAGCCCAATAGTCACTGCTTTTCTTAGCACTATGTACATGAGAATTATGATACCACCTATTATTGCATAAAGCACTATAGAGTCGTGTAGCATATCCGTTATCATTGTGTACCTTTTCTTTTATAAATTTACAATCAATAAGATCTCTTTCGAGATCGGGTTTTGCTTTTTCCATCCATTTTCAGCCATGTACTAGTATAATGTATTTAGGTTGAAATGTCAAGCACCAACTTCCTCTACAGAAACTTGTAAAGGAAACTCATTTTGTTTTGCGGCAATACTAACTTCCATTGCTTTTTGTTCGGCAATTTCAAAATGATAAACACCTGCCACACCTAATCCTTTGGTGTGGATTTCTTGTGTTATACGTTCTGCAAGTTCTTCTGTTCTATTAAACATAGTTCTAAGAACCCATACAACAAAATCCATTGGAGTATAGTTATCGTTGTGCAATATAACTGCAAAGTTTTTTGGTTTTTTGTGTTTTTGTTTTGGCTTATTCTTAACAGTTAAGCTGGTTTCTATTATTTCTTCAGTCATCTTTGAGTTTATTGACTACAAATTCTTTTTCACAGATTCCACCATGTTTTTCTATAACTTCGTTAACACGAGCAACCGGAACCCAACCATAAACAGTATCTGTTAAATTATTAGGATCTTCGGCAAATTCCTTTAGTAAAGGTTCTGGATCATTAGGAAAGCCTATTTCAACACTATTGTAATGATCAGCAATGGCTCGTGGATCCGAGTACATTGACGGTCCTGCTTGCATTGAAAATTCAAATCCATCATCACATTTTACTTGCTTAGTGATTTTAGACCAGCCGCTGTCCGGAAGATTGGTAAATGATCCGACTTTTTTAAAAGTACGAATCCAGGTATTTGCCCAATCTTTTACAATTTTATTTCTCTTATTTTCCATACCTTTGTTCCAGTTATAAATGATGCCCATTCATCACAGTATTTACGAGCTTCGTATTTTGAAGACGAGTGTAAAATCATTTCTTCATAATCAATTGTGTGACCTACTTTAAACGTTACTGCAAATCTTTTATCTGGTATACTCATATTATTCCTTCCATAGCCAATTTAATCGCTTTGTTCCGAATCGTAATTTTCCTGTTTTTTCTTTTGGACTTAATGCTTCCTGAAAGAACGATTCACTGTTATGACTTTTATCACAGATATACATATCAAAGTGTGGCTTATTCCCTACTTCTAATCCATGATACTTTGCACCCCATTTCTTTAGTTGCTTCTTCGTTAGTTCGGTATGATCTACTCCACTTATACATCCTCTCGCAGTCCAATAGACAATATGTTCTCCTTTTTCATACAGTGAATTAATATGTGCTATTCTTGCCTGTATTGGTTTTGCAACTGAATAATCACTATGTATATCTAGGAACGAGTCACCTGGTATTCCTTTTGTTGTACAAATGGTTCCGTCGATATCTACATATATTATCTTTTTCTTAGTATCTGATTTAAGTGTTCCATCCTTACCAAATACTTCTTTAAGAAGTGCAATACGACTCATACATCCTCTTTTGGTATTACTTGATATCCACCTTTGTTATATGCCGGTGCAACTACAAAACCTTGTGGAATTTTAACTTCTTTCTTCTTTTTAGGTTGACTAGATTTCCTACTGTTAGCCATCATACGCTCTGCATAATTATCAGGTATGTCTTCTAACACTGAACGTCGCTTAAAATTCAAATGATCTGCGGTGTACGCCATATTTTTATCTATCATAATTCATCTATTTTTAAGAGTTCAACTTCTTTGCCGTTACGGCGGGTTTTTAAATATCCTCCACTTTCGAGCATATCTAACGTTTTTGTTGCAGTTTCTTCAACTGCCCTACCCCATGCAACATAATAACCTAAGGCTGATCCTATTATATAAACTACTACTAACCAAATATATATTTCCATATTACCTCCTATAGACATAAAACAATTATCGCCATAACATACACTACGCCGAATAACACTAAACACTTACAAGTTTCTTCAATAACAAATTTCATACGACTCCTTCTTCTGCAAATATTAATAGTGTTTTGGCTAAATCTTTAGCCTGTGAACGATCTAATTTCAATCCTAACCGCTTGCCGCCGCTGGAACGGAGTCCATAATATGTTTCACCATCATCTTTATGGGCTATATAAAAATGCTTTACCTTTGGTGCATCAATAGCCCCTATTCCGTGTCGTGTCTCGTGCAGTTCAATATTGAATGATTCAGTTATACTCATTTTAATCTCCCACCTTGAATATTAAAAGTTTTGCCCTTTTACGGAGGCCCTTACTAGACAACCGCTTTGCAATTTTGTTTCTTGGCTTGCTCCAACAAGTAGCAAACTTTCTTCCTAGTTTATTTTCATTCATACGTACCTCTCTATAATGCTCCGAAAAAAATCCAGTTATCCATCCAAATCCAAATTGTATCTGGTAATTCTGCCCATCTACAAAAATCGATAAAGTTACTATTAAAAAAATAATACCATTCTGCACTAACAAAACTAAATGCATAACCTAAAATAAATCCTATTAGAATATATTTTAACACGGTGGAAAATATTGTTCAGGATGCAAGTTTCGAATTTGCCAACGTTGCCAGACAATGTTTCCTAAGTCGGTTTCGTCAATACCAATAAGTGCAAATGTTTTATAAACTTGAGCTGGGCGAGGACCATCTATGGTCTCTAAGGAATGGGTTGCTCCACGTTCCTTCGCCCAGTCACTCGGTGCGCCAAAACTTGCATAATGACGAAGGTTTATTTCTTGTTCAATGAAGCTGATGTGGTATTCTTGAAGTTGCTTTAGCATGTAGTCTCCTATAAAAGGATTAACTAAATTTAACTTATACTACTATTATACTATCTTTGCAGGAAAAGTCAACCTCTTTTTAACTTAATTTCAGATAAATATTATTATGATATTGTGGCAAAATATTTAATTATAAAGCCATTTATTTTTATTCGTACTTGAGGCAAGACGAAAGAAATGAATTTAGGTTTTGTACTTTCCTTCTTATCGTCTGAACTCCTAACTTTTTAACTAACGGAGACTCTATTTGGAATACCCACTTTTTCTTAAAGTAATAATCGACGATAATGTTGCGAAAGCAATTATGCAATGGAAAGCATACAAACAATTTCTAGATCAAGAATTTGTAACTTTATTTACATTCAACTTAAATGAATTAAAACTTAGAGCTGGATATGCAGAATCATTAGAAGAAAATGAAGCTGAATACAAGAAAGCAATTAGTGCAGTTATGGCAGTAGAGAGGGCATTACAAACACCAAGACTGTCATGAAAAAACTAATCCTTGTTATAATTTTTATATTTGGTTATACCCAACTTGCATCACCATTACCAGAAATTTCCACTATTGTTATAGATAGTGCCCCAAAGAAATTATATACAGAACTATATTCAGATGAAAATGGCAATCAGTTTATGGTTGAAATCTACGAGGAGCCCCAAGAAGGAAACGATGTAATTCACTTTAGGGCATTTAAAAACGGAAAACTAATTTCTCGTAAGTCTCAAGCATTAGCAGATGGACACAATTTTACATTTTTTGTTGACGAAACAGAACAAAAATTAATGCGTGAAAATGCTAAAGAAGTGCTTCAAAATGTATTACGGGAGTTAATGGCAGAATCAGATAGGAAATTAAAAGATAAACTTGAGAAAATGTTTGATCAAGAAAAAATAGCTCAAAGTCTTTCCGAAAAAATCAAAGTTGATTTACCTGATGTTTCCATAGCGTCTGAGCAAATTGCAGATATGGCCAAACAACTTTCAAAACAAATTAAATCGCCAGATGTTTCAATAGCCTCTAAACAAATTGCAGATATGGCTAGGATTATTTCCGAACAAATCGAAACTCCTGATGAAGTAATTTCAGATATGGCAGATAAAATATCAGAGCAAATAACATTTGATGGAGGAACAGTTGGAGATATCGCTGAACGGATTTCAAAACAACTTAATGAAAAAGAAACCCCTGATAAAATAATTACAGATATGGCTACTCGTATTTCTAAGGAAATTAATGAAAAAGAAACTCCTAATGAAGTAATTACAGATATGGCAACAAGAATTTCAAAGCAAATTAAAACACCTGAAGCAAGAGTGAATGAGAAAGATCTTGCTTTAAAACTAGCAATAAGATTAACACAAGAAGAAAACCTTATTACAACAAAGATTCCGCCATATAAAGAACTATTGAAACAAGTTACTAAAAGTAATCAACGACAAGATTATGAAAATACTATAAAAATTCTAGATGAAGATATTGCTAATCGAACTCCTGAGGAACAACGAAAAGCATTAAAAATTTCTGGATTGATGTCTGTGCTTCTTGGATCTAAAAAATTAAAATCTGCAATTTCAACAATGGAAAATTTCAATCTACCTGACGATCCTGCTTTGCGTGAAATTGAAAAAGCATTGGCCAGTTGGCTTAACAAACATTTAATTGTTGATTAACTCATCTCATTAACTATTGTAAAGACATAGTTGTCCATATCTTCTGTTAATTCAAATTGGCATCCTAATCGAGAATCATCGTACCGAGTTAATGCATATGCTTCAAGTGTTTCGTCTTCTTCTTTGTTTAAACGCAAATATTGTAAATCAGGGGCCCTAACATGGCAAGTTGCACAATCGCAACATCCACCGCAAATACCTACTCCGTCATCTAGATTATTGTCTATAAGAGTTTTTAATAGAGTTTGTCCGGGTGTAAAATCTATTAAATGTTTTTTATTTTCTTTATCAATTATTGTTATCATGTTTCCTTACTAAATCACAGGTTATGCAATGTAGTCCTTGATCGAAGAACCATCTATGCCGAAAAGGTACTGTTATAAGCTCGTGACCTTCTTGTTCAACCCGTTTAATGAGTTCCTTATCTGTTCCGACTGTTATGCTAAGATTAGGATTAATGGTTAGCATATTTACATCAAAATGTGTTTCGTATGCTCTGCCCGTCCAATTGCTAAAATTATCATCAATTAAACTTGCTACTTCCTTAGGATTATCTCCATTATAACCGAATATATCCCATCTATTGTTAGTTAATGCTCGTAATGTCTCGTCAAACTGGAATGGCCGGTCTTCTGAATAATATCTTGGGTCAGCATTGAATCCATACTTATCGCAAAAAATATGCTTCCAGCCAGGAAATGTTTCATTAATAAGAGTTTGTTCTATGTCAGTATTAGCATATACAACAAGTCCTTCTCTTAATGTAGCCATGCGAGCATCTACATGCCCTTCAACATCTGTGCGTACATATTCGCTATCGGGTAGCATATCTTTTAAACGTTCTAATTCGTACTCGCTAATTTCGTTACCAATAATTAATCTATCATTGCATCTAAAAATACAAGGTAAATGAACTGGTTGTAGTTGCGTACCCTGTAGATGAATAATATCATTATCTATAAAGTTTTCCCACGGCTGTCCAGCCAACGAATCTGGTCCAGCAATAACCGTGTCCTTGTAAACAAAGAGATCATTTCTTGGTGATATAGGAGCAATTTCTGTATCACCTTTCCTCCATCTTCTAACTTGTTCTTCTCTAACTATTTCCCAATCCGGCCTTATAACTTGAACACCATGCTGTTCTAAAACATATTGAATATTATCAAGGTCTTCTTCTGTCTCTTGGGCAATTTTCATTAACCACGGTCTTATAGGATCAAATTTGCTATAATCTAGTATTACTTTTAATGTATCGGGTTCTATAAATCCACCCAACAATACAGTTTCTAACGGATCCCATCCATTTTTAGAATAACAATTAATCATGCTTTAATTTTTCTTGTAAGGCCGTACTTGTTGTAGTGTACATAAACTCAGGATCGGATTTATGTATGCGTCGATATGCTTCTTGAACTGCTAATGTGGTTTCGTGAAATCCTGATAAAATTAATTTTAATTTGCCTGGATAATCGTTACAATCACCAACTGCAAATATACCTGGTGTGCTAGATTGGAATTTTTCAGTATCAACTGGTATACGTTTATTGTCATTATATATATCTTCCGGTAATCCTTGTACTAAGTTAGCATCAGTAAGTAGACCGAAAAACATAAAAATTTTATCCGCTTTAAGAATTATTTTTTCACCTTTTCTAGTTATTGTTACAGTATTCTCTTTAATTTCTTCCGGTTTCCACCCAAAAAACTTTCTAATAGACTCAGAATTTTTTACTGCGTCAACATTTGCAGGTACTGCTTTAAATTTTTCTGATCTATGAATAAGCGTTATCTTACATTTATACTGTAATTCTAATGCCCAATCAATTGCTGAGTCGCCTCCACCAAAAATAATAACATCTTTACCTTTAATTTCATCTATATTTTTTACTGCAAAATTAACTAGGTTGCTGGCTTCGGCGTCTGCTAGTCCAATTACATCAGGACGTCTTGGTATAAACTTACCTGGCCCGGATGCTAAAAAGATATTTCTAGTCATTAAAGTTTCACCAGTCGATAGTGTAACTGCATAATTTCCTAGTTCATGCCTTTTAACAAAATCTACATCTGTGTCTAAAAAGAACGTTGGCTTAAATGGTTTTATTTGATCCATTAACGCATGAACATGTTGTTTAGCAGTTTGGTATGGAACACCGGGTATATCGTATATTGGTTTTTCGGGATATAATTCTATACATTGACCGCCTGGTTGACTTAACGAATCAACTAATGCACATTTCAAATTAACTAAACCTGCTTCAAAGACAGTAAACAACCCAACAGGGCCTGCTCCGATAATTACAATGTCAAAATTTTTCATAAGGCTTTAAGGGAAAATTCAATAGGCATACTGTTAACTCGAGCAACCTTGGTGGCTTCAATTATTTTTTGTTCTGCTATTTCGTAATTATATATGCCAAGGCCAACTTCGGAGTCTACCTTACATTTTTCAATAAGAGTAGGGGCAAGTGTTTCTGGAATACTAAACACGTGGTTAAACACCTTAATTAAAAATTCATCAGGAGTTGCAACACTATGCCCAATAATAACTGCATATTTTTTAGGTGGTAACGTTTTATCTTTAGCCTCAACATCATTATCATTCATACTACTATTTACTTGGTGCATGTTCTAAATCTATTATTAAATTTTGATTTACAAAAAATGGATATATCATATAATGCTGTATATAAAATTCTAAATGGCCAGAAGGAAAAGGTGAGAACTTGATTCCAATTTTCTGTTCTAATTGTCTTTGTGAAAGTACCATAGTTCGTTGAATATATCCAGTTGTAGTAATATATGAAAACCCTATTTCATAACACCTATCAGGCGTTAGATATAAGTCCGAGTCCATAAATGAAAGCGTATCAGGAGTGTTTAGAATTACTTCTGAGTGGAACATATTAATAAGCGAAACCTCAGTTACATTACGTACTTGAAACTCAGGTAATTTATCTAAAAAATATGTGCTAAGAGGGCCTATAGTTTGATATAAAATGCTATTATCTATTTGTCCAATTGTCCACTTTCCAAAATTAGGGTGGCAGTACTGATCTTTTGTACATACTATGTTATTTGCTGAGAAAATCTCATTAATTTCATCAAATTCTGAATTGCCAGCTTCGGTAGTTTCGATTCCGTTTCGTTTTCCAATACGTGATGGGGGCCAGGTAGGAAAATTATAGTGTAAATCTGTTTGATAATTAAAACTCTTTTGTTTACTGGCCTGTTTACCGCAAGTAAAATATATTATTAAATTGTTAAGATATTCGCGACTATTCATAATAGATAAAGTGGGGGCTTCTCTCCATGCCCCCACTGAAAAAATGTTAATTGACTACGATAGGAATTTCCTTAGGCTTTTCTTCCTCAGGTAATTCTTGTTCTAATTCAATAGACAGCATGCCATTTTTAAGATTTGCATTCTTAACTTGCACATGCGGACCTAAACGAAAAGATCTGTCAAAAGAACGATTAGCAATACCATGATACTTAAATTGCGCGGCGTGTAAGTTTTCCTTGTGGCCGTGTGCATTAGCGTTACCTTTAACTGAAAGAGTACGTTCTGTTTGTGTGACCTTAATGTCGTCTTCTCCGAAGCCTGCAATAGCTATCGAAATCAGCCATTTACCTGGATCGGTTTCTTCGATATTGTATGGCGGATATGATGTGGATGAACCAGCAAATGTGTTAGAGAACTGTTCTAAGTCTCCGAACATTCGATCCATACCTACTGTAAATGGTTTTAATGAGTGTAAGAAATCGTTAAGATTTCCGGTGTGAATTCTAGTCATAATATTCTCCTATATAGCAAGAATTACTAAATTTGAGATGAACCAACATTGGTCTCACCTCTGGTACAAGTGTACCGAACTCATAATTGGATCGACAATACGTCCGTATCACTTACATTATGAATTATACTATTGTAACACAACTACTAGTCTGTGTCAATAGTTTTTGATTGCTTCTTCCATAAGTTTTTCGGTTCGCTTACGGATTCGTGCTTTTGCTCGTTCTTTTTTTAATCGACGCTTCTCACCCTTTTTTGTAAAATACTTTTGTTCTCTTAGGGTGTTAAAGGTTCCTTCTTCGTTAACTAATCGTTTTAATAGTTTAAGGGCTTTGTTAACATTACCCTGTACTTTTACTGTAATCATTCTAGAGTTATTATGCGACTATATCGGCCTTGGGATTTACTTATATCAGAATCAAATCTAACATTCTCTAATTTTGTTAATACACGATTAAAAAATGACTCGCCGTCGAATAGTTGATGTTCGCGACCTCTGATTTTAATTACAATCTTAACCTTATTACCTTTATTTATAAAATCTGTAATCTTACGGCACTTTGTATCAAAATCATGATCTTGGATAGAAGGGCGGAAATCCATTTCTTTAATCTTATTATTTGATTGTGACTTTTTTTGTAACCGTTTTTCTTTTTTTTGATCAAAAATTATTTTTGAGTAATCTCCTACTTTACACACCGGAGGATCACCAGTTGGATTAATACATATTAAATCCAGACCTTGGTCCTCTGCAATGCGTAATGCTCGGCCAATTGGCAATATGCCATGATTTGTTTTATCTAAATCGATTAATCTAACTTTATCATATCGTAAACATTG
>Ga0302123_10001768_pt1 | contig 15041 bp, 22 predicted proteins | sample CB21_321_MG_FD_203109 | JGI IMG/M metagenome (GOLD analysis project Ga0302123, IMG submission 203109) | Marine microbial communities from Western Arctic Ocean, Canada - CB21_32.1 | ecosystem: Environmental > Aquatic > Marine > Oceanic | place: Canada: Western Arctic Ocean | collected 2017-09-28 | reverse complement strand
TATGATGGACGATCACCTACTAGCCATCTCCCTCCTAAAGACTTTAACTATAATTCAGTAAAAGAAGTTTTAAAAGAATGCAACAAACACATTAGACAAGAACAAGTCCTTGCATTAATATCAACAGTACTACCTGGAACTATTAGAAGAGAACTTGCTCCACTAGTTACAAACACTAAACTAATCTACAATCCTTACTTAATTGCTATGGGTTCTGTAGGTTGGGATATGCTTAACCCTGAGATGATTATTGTTGGAACTATGAAAGGTATTAAAGCTACTGCCACTAGAGCACAAAATCTATTAAACTTTTACACAATGATTTGTGATAATAAACCACGTGTCGAGTTTGGTACTTGGGAAGAAGCAGAAGCAATTAAAATATTTTACAATACATTTATTAGTAACAAAATTGCATTAGTTAATATGATCCAAGATGTTTCTAACAAGCTAGGCAACATTAATGTCGATGTTGTAACGAAAGCATTAGCAAAAAGCACACAAAGAATTACTGGTACATCATATATGAAAGCTGGTATGGGAGATGGGGGTGCTTGTCATCCACGAGATAATATTGCCCTACGTTGGTTAGCTAAAGAACTAGACTTAGGCTATGATTTATTTGAAAGTATAATGTCTGCTCGTGAAAAACAAGCAGAGAATATGGCAAAAACAATACTAAAACACGGTAAAAATATACACTTTACATCAGATACTTACAAACCTAACACAACATTAGTTGATGGGTCATACTCATTACTTGTGCAATATTACGTTAATAAGCATGGTGGTAAAATAGTACAAGGAACGTGGGCACAGTGGCCTCTGTATACTAAAGTAGATGTGATTGTAAGAGTACACGAAACAGACAAAATAACAGCAGATAATGACACTATAATATTTGACCCATGGAGAACATATCCTAAGGCCGATAATGTTGTTTATTATGGTAAATAAGTATAAATATTAGCAGGAGACAAAAATGGGTGTAAACAAAGATACAAAAATTTTTTATAAACACGGTGATGCAGATGCATTTGTGGCAGTTGCCGGACAATCTAATACAGGAAGTATAACTTTTACGGCTTTTGAAAATGGTTTAAATGATGACGGTGCAAGAGGTTGGAAAGATGCAGATTCATTTACATACAGAAACGAAGCCGACGATGCCGACGTTGTTAAGAACAATTACAAAGACGTATTAGCAGATTTAGTTCCTAAACACTCAGCCGGAAGTAAATCAGCTTATGCTGAAGCCGTTGCTCCAATGATAACATGGGCATCAGTAGATGAAGCTAAACGAGACATTTTCGGTCCTGATATTTTAGCAGGATTTGATACACACTGTGATAGACAAGAATGGGCATTAGTTGATAGCGACAAAGGTTTAAAAATGACTAGAGATTGGAAAATAGAAAACGATGCTACTGCTGATGGTCACTATGCACAATTTAAAACGGCTCATGATGACAAACACGCTGAAGGAACTAATCCTTATTTTCAATTAGGTGCAATATTTATTGATGACAGTAGTCATTTATTCTAGTCTTTAGTTTTTTCTTTAAAATCATAATCAAAACTACCAGGTTCTTTTTCTGTGACTATCCATTTTTCATCTGTTTCAACAGACCAGTTGTGTGTATTAACTAAACGGTCTACAAGATTTTCATCTGGAGTATCTACAAATTCAGTTTCAAATACTTTTAATCTATTGTTAGGTTGGATTGCATAATTACCATCGTCTAATTCAATAACGTGTCCACACTTATGTTGGCCTGGTACATCTGCATAACCAAAGTTCAATTCATTAAAGTCTCCTATTGTCCAATCTAATGTAAACAAATATTTGCCTGATCTTTTTACTTTACGTCTTGAGAAGTAAATCATTTTAATATCTGCTAATTGATAAAAGGTTGTAACTGATATATTATAACTAAACGAATCCCACATACATAATTCATTTAAAGGTAATTCTTTTACACCTTCTTTTTTACAAAATGCAGAAATAGGAGCCTTCCACCATATACCACCATCGGTCATTAAGAAATGAAACAAAGGAACCTGTCCTGGTAGGCTAGTAACACCAAATATTCTACACTCGTAATACTTGTCAAAAGAATCTTTTTGATCTCGTAGATAATTTCCACGAACATAACATTCAATTACAGGTATATTTGCATTATGATATGCCATAATATACGTTTATTATATAATAATAGTGTTAAGCTGTCAATTAACTTAATGGTTGTATAGAAAAAAGGGCGACACAATTAAGTACCGCAACTCATTGCACATACAAAATTACATTTTTTCGTAGTCCAAGTTTCTTTTAACTTAACAAAATCATTTAACTTTTTAAAAGGCTTACCTGGTAAATCAAATCCTTGATAACAACACGGACCTATTCTACCTTGTGCATCAATGTAAACACTGTTATCTTGTTCGTGTTCACAATTAATATCATAAACTTTCTCTTCAGGAAAAAAGTTTTCGTGTGTTTCTTTATATCTCTCAATACCTCCCTTAACATAGTAAGGCTTTGGTTCAAGTGAACCATCTGCAGGTAATATCCAATGAGTAACGTTTGCATCTTTATCTAATGCAGGTCCATAATTACGTCCATGATCATCAACTTGAAATCTACCAAATCCTAATTGTTGAGACAATTCCTCTGCTTGTTTAACTTGATGCATATTATGACGAAACAATATAAACTTCCACGTAGCAAACCCACCAGCATCAATAAACCATTTTACTCTATCCATAATTTTATTCCATTCTACATCTTGTCTGTACAAATGATTTGTATCTTCTAATCCATCTATACTAAACATAACTTGAACTTTACGTCTTGCTAATTCAGTCCATGTTTCTTGTGTTCCAATACTACCATTAGTCGTAATCATTGTTCTACAATTAGTTTGCTTTGTTAATTCTATAATGTTTGGATTCATCATAGGATCTCCCAGGTTACCATTAAAATAAACAAAAGTTCTATCAGGAAATTGTTTAAGACATTCTTGAAATTTACTTACTGATAAATGTACCTCAGGATAAACTCCTGGTACTTTATAACCTTTTAAGGATCTAGGACACAACGGACATCGTGCATTACAATAGGTACTGGCTTCTACGTGAATAGTCTTCATATACGTATTTACGGTCATGAAAAAGGGCGACCCATGGCATATAACCTACGATCGCCCTTAGACTTAACAAATATTATTAATTACGCAGAGTAATTAATAACTTTTCTGCCAGATTTTTTTAACAGAGAAACGATATTTTGTTTCATTGTTATAGCAGATGACATAGGTGCTATACCTAGTACATTTACAGTAAAATCTAAACCTTTAGATAACAACTTATTAGTCGCTGTTTTTCTATTAGTTTGTTTAACAGCCAAGTTTTTAAACTTGATTTTTCCGCCGTTAACTTCGCCATCTACAAGATACTTTCTAGTAGGCTCCGCAAATACTCCGATTTGTTTTGCTCTAGTTTTAAAGTTTCTAGTATAGATAACGTATGGTGTTGATTGTCCCATGATTGTTTTCTCCTTAGTTGTTGATTTTAACATTAAGGTTAGATTCGATAGAATTGTTCTTAATGTCATATAAAATATATTTTACACTAACAAGTTGTTAATGTCAACCTTATTGATTGGTAATGGTAAATTAATTGTCTTTAACCTTTGGAACATGAAACAAATCAATTCCTTCTTTAACTAATTCGTTTGCTTCTTTCTTTGTAGCAGTTCCATAAAACTCTTCATTTCGTTCACCTTTAATAGCCTTACGTGCCTCTTTAGGAAAGTTTTTACCAACGTTCTCAAAATTATCTGTAACGTGTTTCTCTAATTTTCTTAATAGGGTTCTTGCTCTACCGCCTAATACCATTTGTCCACCTGCCATATCTATTATAGCTTTTTTACCACGTTGTCTTGGAGTTTTACTTTTCTTTTTTGTTCCTTTAAGAGATGGTGACATAATATCTCTATTAACATTAGGACTATCACACATTGGACAAACTACTTGTTTTTTTGTTTGTTGAGTTTCAAAGTCTTTAATGCTGGGGAACCAGCCTTCGAACTTATGTTCAAAATCGCAAATGAGTTGGTACTTGATCATATAACTATTTAATATATTAGCATTGACAAAAATAAATGTCTACTATATTAATATAAAATATGAGTTTAGCAACATTTGTTCACAGAGAAGGTAAAAAGAAAAGAACTTCCCAAGGAAACAGGAAAGGTGTTAAGAAAGCATCTATGAACAAAAGTAGGAAAAGATCTTGGAAAGCATACGCAAGACAAGGACACTAATGGGTATTAAAGAAGAAGTAGACATAGCAGTACAAAATGGACTTAATGATCGAGGACCATTAGACCTTACAAGACAAATTAATGACAAAGATATACAAATTAAAAAACTTTGTGCTGAGGTTGGTAATTTAGAATTTCAAATATCAGACTATAAACAAATTGTAAAAGAGTTATCAGACAAATTATCTAACTATGAAACACTACATGGTTCAGTGTTTAGAGCTGGTCCTAGAGATTCTGAAGAGAAAAAATAACAATATTAATTAACTATTCGAGATCAGTTTCGTATAATATTACATAACATTAAAATAATTATATAAAACAACAACAAATAGGACATTAATGAATTTACCACTGTTTAATCAATCCACAGGATTCACAATATTATTAGTATACGGACTTATAGCATTCGCTCTTACCTATTGGTATAGCAGAGGCTACGCAGACAACAAAACATCATTCCTAGTAGCACGAAGAGAGCTAGGAACATTTCAAGGATCACTATCAGTAGCGGCGGCTTGGCTATGGGCACCTGGACTATTCATTAGTACACAACAGGCTTATGTTAATGGGCTAGTAGGACACTTTTGGTTCTGCTTGGGTAACTTTTTAACACTAGGATTCTTTGCCTACTTCGCTCATAGGTTAAGAGAACAGTTTCCAAACGGATTTACATTTTCAGGATTTATAAAAGAGAAATTTTCAAAACGAGTACAGAACATTTACATCATAGAGATGATCATATTGGCCACGTGTGCCTTTGCAATTAATTTACTTGCAGGTTCTAAGACTCTAGAAATATTAACAGGAATACCTTTCACATACACAGCAATAGCAATGGCATTGATTGCCTTGACTTACTCATTCCGTACAGGACTTAAAGCGACAGTAGTAACTGAAGTGTTTAAGATTATAATTGTATGGACTGGAGTAATATTAATAGTACCTGCTGTGGTATATGTTGCAGGAGGTTGGGATACTGTGGTTGCAGGACTTGGTGGTATTAGAGGCGACGGTGCTAGTATTATTGGCACTGACAGAGCCTGGGTAGTATTTGCTACATTTGGAGCGGCGGCATTCTTAGGACACTTAGGTGGACCTTGGGGTGATAACAGTTTCTATCAAAGAGCATTTGCAATTCGCAAACAATCTGTTTTTAAATCATTTATTATTGCGGCATTTGTATTTGGTATCATTCCAGTAATGATGGGACTACTTGGATACGTTGCGGCAGGCACAGGCATGGAGATACCTAGCAACATGGTAGGTACAACCAATGCGATTGTAATTGCAAACTTCTTACCCGCTTGGGCAAGTATATTCTTTGTGTTCTTAGTATTCGCAGGACTTGTTGCTATACTTGATTCACAATTTAGTTCAGTTGCTAATATGACTGGACATGATATCTACAACAAATACAAAACAAAAGTTGATGATAAGACTGTTATAAAATATGCAAGAATTGGAATGGTCATACTTGCCATAGCAGGATTCCTTATCACACAGATACCTGGTATCACTTTGTTATACATCTTTTTATTCTTTGCAACACTAAGAGCGGCAGTATGGTTGCCAAGTTTAATTGCTATTGTTAAACCTAAACTACTAACTGAACAAGGTATGTTCTATGGTATAAGCACGGCAGTGGTTATTGGTGTTCCTATGTTTGTATATGGTAAACTATATAAGTCATTACCGTACACACTATCAGGAACAGTGATTGCTATCTTTGGTTCTGCTGTGTTAGTATTAGCAATAAGCAAATGGAAACAAAACCAAAACTCTTAATAATAACAGGACCACAAGGTTCCGGTAATCATTTATTTGCAAAACTATTATCACTTCATCAAGATGTTGTAGGATGGCCTATGGCACTTAATGGATGGCAAGGGCATCATAACGAACCTTTTGCATCTGCTTGGGAAGATCCAACATTGTTAAAAGACTATACCTGGAATATTAATAAATCATATGTAACCAGTATTAGTTGTCCTTATTTTAAAAACAAAAAACCACAAACACCAAAATACAAAGAATTTATTACAGAAGCACAAAAGCATTGTGATGTAAAAGTTGCTATTATTGGACGAGAACAAACTATATTAGATTACCAGCAAAGCAGAATACGTAAAAGACATACTACACTACAAGCATTAGAACAATTTGAAAACCTATATTCATTATGTTTTACACACTACATATCATTTGAATTGTTTTTCTTATATGGACAAAATTATTTAAAATCGTTACAAACATTATTAAACTTTCCAATAGCATGGAATCATGATATTATAAACGATTATCAAAAAATGGATTCAAATAAAAAATATATTCTAAAAGTTAAAAAAGGTGACTTTGATGCAGAAGTCGAAAAGGCCGTGGACGAATCATGAAATCAAATTGGGAAGAACTAAAAACAAAAAGTGAGTATCATTTTAATAAATGGCACAAGGATACCGACTGTGTGCAACATCTAGGTCGTTTTACAAGTGGCTGGCAAACTGAACTACAAACAGTTATTAATGATGCTAAACCTTTGAACTGGAGTAATCGTAGAGAAGGGTCAGGAAGACCAGATGGTGATGTACAAGCAGAAGAAAACGATTTAATCGAAGCAGGTGCAGACCCTAAGATGACAATTTACAGAGGACTCAAAGACTTTACTAAATGTCCAGCACTACAAAGAATGACAGACTTTTTTGCATTAGACCCTGTTAAATCTAAACTACACATACAGTTTACAGGTGAAGTATTGAATATGCACATTGACAAACTATATGACTTAGATGCAGATCCTAAAAATGTTATAAGGATAATGATTATGCTACAAGATTGGGAACCAGGACAGTTCTTAATGTATGGTAATCAACAGTTTGATAGATGGAGAACAGGAGATATACACAAATTCGATTGGCAGAACATTCCACACGCAACAGCAAACGCAAGTAACAAACCCAGACCTATGTTAGTTGTAACTGGCGTTATGTCAGACACGACAAGAAAAATATTGTCAAAAAAAATTAAAAAGAAAATATGAACGAAACAGAATTAAAATATTTTAAAGACAATTGGAAACCTGATTATAGCAAATTTGAATATTCTGGGTGGGCATTACTAACACAAATTAGACCTGATGATGTTATTCTTGATATTGGTTGTGGATACAATCTATTTAAAGAACGCTTGGGAGAGATGATATATGGAATTGATCCTGCAAATGATAAAGCAGATAAAGTTGTATCTTGGGAAGATTATAAACTACATAAAGAGTTTAATGTATATTTTATATTAGGTAGTTTAAATTTTGGTACAGAAGAGAATGTAGAACAACAGTTAGCCAAATTAGCAAAGGTAACCAAAAAAGGAGATAGAATATACTGGAGACAAAATCCAGGCATAGGAGATCATCCATGGAAAGGTGTTGAAGAATTACAATTTTATCCTTGGACCATTGAAAAAAATTACGAGTGGGCAAAGAAATATGGCTTCACTGTAATGGATTGTAAACTAGATTCAGGTAATAGAATATACGCAGAATGGTTTAAAGGTAATGAGTATGAATACTTTGCTTTTAAGTCAAATGCTCCAGCTGGACCGGTAATTCCTTTATAAAATCATTAAATTGCAATAGACTTTTGCTATTACTATGTTATAATATTGCTTAAATACCAATATGCAGAAAAAAATACGAAGCTTATTAGATGAATTAACCGACGTTTCCTTTACTAAAGATAAGGAAAATGTGGTAGAAAGCAGAGCATCTCACATCATTGACTCTGCTATACGCCTTATGTCGTATGTTAAGGAAAACTTTGACCCTGAAACTGCATATAAATTAGAAAAACGATTTCATAGTTCTATTAAAAATATGGACCGTAATAAATTCACTAAAAGTGTTGCTCGTATAAAAGAAAACAAACACATCAAAGACAACGTACTTAAAATCAAAGACGGTGAATATAAAGAGGACTAATCATGTTAATAGAAGATGTCCTATTAGAATTTAAAAGGACCCATTTAGAACATATAGAAGATCTTGTTATTACAGATGGTTATAATGGCGGCAAGACTGTAATAGATTATTTCCGTGGACTATTAGTAACATTACAAGGTACCTCATCAGAAGCTATGTCTGTCTCAGTTAAATGGGATGGTGCTCCTGCTTTGGTATGTGGCATACATCCTGAAACAGGAAAATTCTTTGTTGCAACTAAATCAGCATTTGCTCAAAAGTCTAAAGTAAATTACACTAAAAAAGATATAGCAAACAATCATGGTACGGAAGAGTTAGGACAGAAACTTTTAAAATGTCTTGTACACTTAAGAAAATTAAACATACAAGGAGTAGTACAAGGAGACTTATTGTTTACTGACGATGACATTGTAAGAAAAAACTTTAATAATGTTCCACACATTACATTTACTCCTAACACAATTACGTATGCTGTACCTGAAGACTCAGACATAGGACGACAAATTGATGCCGCTAAAGTAGGAATTATATTTCATACAACATACAACGGCGAAACACTTGCAGACATGACAGCATCGGGTGGAGCAGATATACAATCATTTACAGCATCTCCAAATGTATTTTTTGACAATGCAACTTACAAAGATGTATCAGGCTCTGCTAAATTTACAGCAGATGAAACAAAACAATTCATGTCTGGTATTGAAAAACTTGAAGGACTTCTTCAAAATGTACCAAGGAACTTATCAGACCAATTAGGACAAAATAATGACTTTGTACAATTTTTCCAAATGTATATTAATGCAATGGTTAAAGAAGGACAACTACCAACTAACGTAAATCAATTCTTGCAAGGTTTCAAAAAGTTTTATCTAGCTAGAATGCAACAACAAATTGCAGGATTAAAAGCACAAAAGGCTCTAGCATTAAGACAAGACAAGATGAAGCAGATGCCCATATTCATGGCTAGAGTTCAACGACCATTACAAGCGATGTTAACATTTTATAAGTCAGTTCAATTACTAAAAGGATTTGTACTTAAGAAAATGAATCAAGCTATGAGTATTGGTTCTTTTGCACAAACAGATAACGGATTAGAAGTTACTGATCCAGAAGGATTTGTTGCTGTTGACAAGACTGGTAATGCTGTTAAACTTGTAGATAGATTAGGCTTCTCAAGAAGAAACTTGTCCGTTATCAAAAAATTCGGTAAAGCTAATTAACGTTTTATTAATTTGCTCACTTAACTTTTCTTTATTAAAAAGTGTATCATAGTTATGTTGTCTCAATGCAATTGTTTGACGATATATGTCTTGCCAATCAACTGTTCTTAAATGCTTACACAAAGAAACAATAGCATCTATTTTTTTATTTCTATCACATTCTAAATCATACGACTCATCAAAATAAGAACCAAAGGTTTTAAAACCTATCTCTCTTAATTTTTGTAGATATAAATGATTTCCATGAACTACAAATACTTGCTGAGCAATAATAGGTTTCCATATTTTCTCAGTCATGAATACATCTGTATCATTATCATTAGTTTCAGGAACTATTGAACAAACTGTATCAACATATGGTTGTTCATATATGTCTTGATCCATACCATAGTGTGGATAATTCTGTGCCCACGGTAGTTCGTACTCGGGTGGTAACTTTCTAGTTGGCCAATTAGTGTATAAACTATTTGATAATACATTTTCTTTTAATAATTTATTATATAATATAACTCTGTGGTCTCTTGGTTGCTTATTCAAATACAAAAAATCATATTTTTTATACCAGTAACTACCAAAATGATCATGAGTGAATTTGAACTTATGATTTAAATGTTTATCATACATATACCACCAGAACCAACTAACACCACCTGTCCATTCAAATGTCTCAACTCCTTCTACCTTTCCTGGTACTAGCCGTCTGCTTTTTCCAGTATATCCAAATCCCTTTTCTTGTATATTCTCAGAAGACTCCCACGGCGTTGCCAATATAAATTTAAATCCTTGACTATGTAATAGCTTAACTCTTCTGTTTAACTCTGTCCAATATTCTTCATTATCAATTACTCTATCATTGTGTATCCTTCGATCAATTAAAGCAAACCGTCTATCATATGAATCTAAATCATAATTGTGTAGAGTATAATACTCTCCTGTATAATCTATTTTTTGATTTGGTAAAGTATGTGTCCTCAAAAACTGCTCATACGTATGGTGAGCACCTGTTTTCATTAAATCAGTTAAGAAGAAATTACGTTGCATATAGCTATAAATATGTGTATGATAACACCCTTTTTACAGTATGTAGCTGAAGGTCGAGTCGTACGAAGACAAAGTGACCTACAACGATACACATTTCAAGAGATTTGTGAGAAAATCTATCTAAGTTTTTTAACACTAGCATTACTAAAAAACTTTGGAACAACAAAAAAATTTGCTAAAAGCTATACAGCTCAAACTTTAACATATGGCACCTTTGATAGAGTGCGAACAACTGCTAATGACCTTCATAATATGTTGGCCGTAATTGCAGGTGATCCTAGTATTACTATTAAACTAGCTAATAAAAACATAGCTGGAGCATTAAGACAAAGACTAAATGTACCTGTATTAGCAATAAAAAAATATTTACGAACACTTGACAATGATTATGCATTTCTATCAAAATTAGAATCATCTTTAGGAATATCAAATTCAGATTATAAAAATTTAAGAAGAGCAATATCCGATTTTATTAATTTAGATTCTAGTAGAAAAAAAATGACCACTACTAGACTACTTCAAGCCTTACGAGCAAAACTACCTGGAACTGACTTACAAAAGCAAACACAAATATTTGCTGACAAGTTTGATTTAGAGCTAGATGCTGTTGTTGATGCTGAACTTACGGTACCAGGAGTAAAAATGGGACCTGAGGAAATGAATGCTTACAGAGTATTAGTTGGTGCACAAAACGTAAGACGAGCAAAAATGGCCGCTGATTTGGCAAAACAAGGAAAATCAATACCAGGTCCAATTGTGGCGGCATACGCACCAATTATAAACATGATTGATGATATCGCTAAAGGTGGATATACTTTCATAAGACTGTTACAAACTATACACACAAGAGCTAAAAAAATTAACAGAAGATAATGTCCTTTACCAACAATAATTTTTGGGTGCTATATGGACAGCACACTGAACCTACCTTATTAGAAAACGAACGAACACAACAAGAACATAGAACTTCAGCATTAAGGTATGTTAAACGTTGGAACAACTGTATAGACATTGGCAGTAATGTTGGTATGTGGACTCGTGAACTTGCACAAAAGTTTAAACAAGTATATTGTTTTGAACCCAATCCTAATTTTATAGAATGCTTTAATAAAAATATAACAGAAAACAATGTAGAACTTTTTCAATATGGATTATCCGATATGGAACATACTGCATCACAAGAAAAACAATCAACAATGTTAAACGAAAAACAAGGTAATGTTATGTGCAAAACCCTTGATAGTTTTAATTTAAAAAACATAGACTTTATTAAAATTGATGTAGATGGATTTGAATATAAAGTTTTATGTGGAGCAATTGAAACAATTAAAAACTCTTCTCCAGTTATTAACATTGAAATGAAGGCTGATAAACGAATAGATATTGTAAGACGTTGCAGAAAAGTTTTAGGAAAAATAGGCTACAAGCACGTAAAACGCACCAGACACGATGAAATATGGCTAAAAAAGTAATATAACTACTAAATTTACCAAACCATTTACTAAATAGAAGCAACTTGACATCGGAGCGATGTCATAGTCATTAAATCAGATAATAAGGAGGATTTAAAATGGCAGGACAAACAAAAGTAAACCCAGCGGCGACAACTGTACCAGCGAATACTGTAGGTAAAGATCTACAATTTTTCACTGTTGATTACATAACGGCAGTAAACGGTTCAGCTGGACCATCTGGTGCTCAACAAGCAGTATACAATACAATTCAAACGACTTGTAATATATTAGCGGCAGGACCACTAGGTAACTCTAACACTGAACAAACTTTCATGGTTGAAGGTAGTGACGTGGTAGTAGTAGCTACACTACAAGCTCTTATCAGAACATTAGGAACAGTTGATTCAATCGACCTTTCTGGAAACACGGTAACAGCAAAAACTTTAGTAATAGCTGTATAATAACAACTAGATACGAGTTTTTAGCAAAACATTTAAAAGGGCGGGCATTTATTTGTTCGTCCTTTTTCATATATAACTACTAAATTTACCAAACCATTTACTAAATAGAAGCAACTTGACTCCGGAGCGGAGTTGTAGTCATTAAATCAGATAACAAGGAGGATTTAAAATGGCAGGACAAACGATACCAGCAGGATCTAGAATAGGACACGCACACGCAACCCTATACAATACTGGAAACTTAGGTTTTTTCGTAATCAATGGAGACGGTAGTGGAACAACATTAGCAGGCAAAGGTGGACAAGGTTCATCTTTAGAAGCATTGGCGAGAACCATAAATGTTTTAGCATTTGATTCAGAAGGAACTGGTGGACTAGTTAACATAGTTGTTGACAATTCACAATGGGACGCGGCTTCTTTACAAGCTACTATCAGAGCAATAGGAACAGTTGATTCTTATAACTTTGCGGCGGCAACAGTAACAGCAGGCGGACAATTTATAGTATCAGCGTAATTACGCAAGTACTAATTAGAGAGGGCGGGCATTTATTTGTTCGTCCTTTTTTCTTTAAGTAAATATCATAAACTCAAATGTATACATTTACAGTTCACACTCTAATAGACATAACTGAGAATGGCGTATTAAAAGGCGACTTTCCATTTAAAACAAAAGCCAACGAATTAGTACACGATAAACAATCGTTATTCATAGCTCGTAATCAAAATTCAAATTTTGCAACTCTAATACAAGTACTTCAAATGAGAGGTAATATTACCTGGGAAAATGCACCTGAAAAAACACACGATCTTACAGCCAATACAAAATTTGGTAAAACATATGAAAGTAAACATATGATTTGGAAATTTACTTTCCAAGTTGAACAACAAGAAGTTTATGGTGATACATCTACAAAAAATGTTGGACACCTTTTAGAAGATTTCAACTTAATTCCAATACTAACATTCTGTAAAGAAACTGCTACATTTCCTACCAATACGTTCATAACGCAAGATGAAGAAACGATAAACACGTACTTTACCTATGAAGGTTTTCAAAATAAATAAACATGATTAAGGCATACACAGGCAAACATAGGCAGTTAAGGCATGATACAGGCAGAGTACTTGATACTAAAGAAACATCTGGACGATGTAAAACGAGAATTAAAATATATGCCAACTGAGTTAGAAAAACAAAACCTAGAAGCACACGTGGACTTATGTAGCGAACGATACAAAGGTCTACATGATAGACTATCTAATATCGAGCTTCGTTTAAGTAAAATTGGCGAAGACATGAAAACAAATCACAAATCCAATTCCAAAACAGTTATAGCCGCGGCAGGTACGGTTATAGCAGGACTACTTTCAACTATGGTAGTTCTTTTAATGAAAATGCCTGGTTAATATTACCACAACAAATAACAAATGTATATAAAAATAGCATCGCGAGCACGAGTCTACGTTACCGTGGAACAAGTAAATTTTATTAACAAATATAGTCAACGCGAATCATTTCGCAATACAGATTTAGAAGCCACAGAAATTAATACTGCTAAAATACTTGCAGACAAAAGTGTTTTAGTTCGTAAAAAACTTGACGATGGCGTACAGTATGCTTTAAATAGATATATAAAATTTGTAGATGAATCTAAAAAATAAACCAGAACTGGTAAAACAAATAGAGGCTTATGGACTCAAGAAGAAACTTGCGGTCCTGGCACAAAAAGATGAAAAACGTAGACCATTTCGTCATTTACCAAAACAATTTGCAAAAGGAATCTTAATAGGTAATATAGCAATTGTACCTAAAAAACATACAGGTACTCGTTATGTATATGTTATTGCTGATATGGTGTCAGCACAAATTTTATATAACGATATTAACTTAAAACAAACAGCAATTCTAGTAGCTCATAACATAGCTGATGGGAACGATGAACCTAGCAACATATTAGAGTTAGATATACATTTTGCATCACAATTATTCAACATCACTAATGCTAAACGAATGATGAAAGAAGCCCGTAAAGAAGGCGACGAAGCACAAGTAGAGGTATATCAATTCAAATTAACATCTGCCCACGATCTAGCGGACGAATACAAGGCTAGAATACAGCACATTTTCCAATCTACCTTTTCAACTTAATGTATAAATACTAGGAATGCAAAGCATAGAACTAACTAGACCCATTACAACTGAATCTTTATTAAAAGAATTTGAATCACGATTCAATCAAACTATAGATTTAAGCAAATTTACTAGAGAAGATCTAGAAGATACCGCAAATAAAATTAGAACTAAAATTCACGAGATTACAAAAAACGAACATTTTGGACAAGAATTAAAAAATCATGATTATCAAAAAAGCCAAAGTATGTTAGATATTGTTAATCAAAAAATTAGAGAATACACACAAAATAATATGGGAGGTGCACCTAATCCGATACTAGACAAAGCAACAGCACCAATCAAAGATAAACTTTCAAAAGGCACAGCATTAAGCCCAGATGAAAGACAAGCGGCTTCAAAACTTATGGCAAATAAAGATGTTAAAGAAGGCG
>Ga0302123_10001763_pt1 | contig 15057 bp, 16 predicted proteins | sample CB21_321_MG_FD_203109 | JGI IMG/M metagenome (GOLD analysis project Ga0302123, IMG submission 203109) | Marine microbial communities from Western Arctic Ocean, Canada - CB21_32.1 | ecosystem: Environmental > Aquatic > Marine > Oceanic | place: Canada: Western Arctic Ocean | collected 2017-09-28 | reverse complement strand
GCTGATTGGTAGATCTCTTTACCATGGGACGACTTTCACTCGGATTAAAATTCACGGCGCCAGCCGGTCCTAATTTACCTTCATTGTAAACCGCTCTGTTAGTCGGTTTCACGATGTTTTCAGGTTGTATCATGGGTGCGGCAATCGCGCCCGTCGTAACTAACCATCTATCTGCGGTATTAATATAATCTGCGTCAGGTTTATGCTGAAAGACTTCACCTTCTTCACCTCTATGATCAATACCTTTACCGCCGAGAACTTTACCGGCAAAACTCTGTTTTTGATTTGTTAAAGTTCTCAGGGCATCTACCGAGTTCTTCTGAGCATAAGCTAATCCGATATCTCTATTGATATCGCTTTTCTGATCAATATGAACAACTCTCTCCTGTTCAAAGGGTAATTCATTTCTTCGCTCCATACCCCCGACATAACGTGATTGATCGGCTGCCGCGTCTGAGAATTGATTACCGAATACATTACCATAATCTTGTTCTAGTTCAAAGAATTGACTGGTTTCTCTCTTTGGCGCCCTAAAAGCATGTTCACCGCCAAAATGTCTGGTCATTTGAGGATTATCATCCAGATTGACATTGGGTCCCGAACCACTGAAAAAAGGTTCAATCTTGATACCCTGATCATTCACTAAAAAATCATCCTTAGATAAAGCGTTACCCGAGATACTCTGAATATTATCATCATGAGTAAATGTATCTTTTAAAGTATTGCGACCACCACTCATATTCAAACTATCAATAACTTTAGAATCACCCTTCATGGCTTCCCTGTGATTTTGATTCACTAGATCAATTTCATATTTTTTAGCATCCATATAGGGAGATTGATCATATATATTATTCCCTGAGGGCATATTCAGAGGCGGTTGAACCTCTGAATAAGTTTTATGTTTCTCATCCTTGTCCTTATTCATTAAATAACCGACACCCATTAATCCAAGTAATACAACCGATTCCATTATTTAAATATACCTTACAAAATATATTTATTCTTTTAATTTACATCGTTTAAAGTTTTTCTAACGATGTTTAAATAATTTTTTTAACTCTATTGGTATTTCGTCTCTCCTAAAATAGGTTATCATCTTTTCATCGAAATATCCTACTAACTTAAAGTGACAATCATTTTCTAAGATCAAAAATATATTATCATACTCTCGTTTGTATTCACACATCGTATGATAAACATTGTATTCATTTTGATATTCATTCGTATTTAAAATATAAATATTTACTTTTAAGATTTCACTTAATATCTGTAATAACATGAAATCTCCCCAATAACTATGACCCGATGTATTTAATGTATTTTTAAAGTCTTCTAAGGTATCTATCTCATAAGGATCCCATTCCTCGCTAAAATCATCGGCATCTTTCATAATGCGATACGTAGTAATCATAAGATTAAATTGATCTTGGGTAATATTATCTGATATTAATTTACGAATATCATCTGAAATATAATAATTATCGGTATTCCGATCGCGTTCATTTAATGCGTTAGCGATACAATGAAAGAAACAATCTCCATCGGATTCACAATCAAGTATCCCAAATCTGGAATTCTTTTCTTTCTTGACCGATAATTGATTGAGTTTGGTGATCCAGGGTTTATGTATTTTTTCCCAACCATATTCATTTAGAATATGATGCCAATTATATTTCTTAACCGGTATAAAGGTATCGTCTCGCTTATATTCCATTTTATCGTTATATAATCTTATATTATCGGTTAAATAATATTCGTCCATAGTTAATTAATATAATTATTTAATTACTCAATTTTTTAAATATTATCCAAGTTATAAAAATGTTAAAAAAAATTATGAATGCCTGTGGTTGTGTTGGTTGTGTTGGTTGTGTAGATATAAAGGTTATCGCATTTCTATTCTTCATTTTAGCGATAATTTATTCTATGTATAGTAGCCAGATCAATAGTATGATTACATGTGAAGATAGTACCTGCGATAAATAAAGATGTGATAAATAAAGTTGTACTAAATCTTAATTATTTTTCCATTTTTGACCACAGTGATTACATATATAAATATATTTCATATTTTCCATATCATATTTAATATATGTGATATCGCATTCTTTATTCTCCGTGATAGAACTACATTCTGAATTATTACATTTAATATTCTGATTATTTTTAATTTTTGGTAAGGTAATATCGTGAGTAATATACTGATTACTATTAATATATTCAGAATTATCATATTTTTTAAACTGAATAGAATAAATACAATTATTCTTTTTTGAATAAGGTTCTGAATACAAACAGGCTTTACAATGATGTACTAATTTTTTATCCTCGTCCGTATAAAGGAAAGTCATATTTTGGCATTGTTTACAGAAATGTGTTTCAGAATCGTCCATCTTATATTTATAGTATAATTTAATATTAATTTTAAATCAAATTTTTATATATTAAATTATATAAATGGTTAAAAGAAGTGTTGGAGCGAGAAGAACAAATGTCAAAAGGTCACTGAGGCAAAAAATGCGACGTGTTAAGAGACCTAAGAGAACTAAGAGACCTAAGAGAACTAAGAGACCTAAGAGAACTAAGAGACCTAAGAGAATGAGGGCTAGTATGAGGGCTAGTATGATGGGGACTCGGAGCCGGGCTGGTGTGCGGACACCGGTGATCCCAGCAGATTATCGTGATGATATGGTTTCATATGATACAGATTCCGCTACAATACTCCAAGGAAAAATAGATAAGTTGAACAGTATTCCTGAGGGTCCCGGATCTTATGGAACTAGTATTACGGATGCTATAAATCGTCTAGAAACTGCTTTAAGTGGGAAGAAGGCCAAGGCGGGTCGGGCTGAGGCCGAAGAAGTCATGGATCGGGCCTCGGATGAAGAAGTCATGGATCTGTCCTCGGACGAAGAAGCCGCGAAAGATTCTCGCAATATGCCTGAATTACTCGATGAAGAATTTAGGTCTCCGGTAAGTTCTATGGATATGGATATGGGTATGGATATGGATATGAATCCTATGGATTTGGCTGAAATCCCCATTAAGCATAGGATAACGCCAAAATAATTAAAGAACTAAAAACACACAATCATAAATTTAAAGATATTAAATATTATTCAATTTTATAGTTAATATATTTTCTAACTTTGGATAATCAATTGTCATCACAATATTATAAATATTCAATGATATATTTTTTCGTTTAGGATGTTTTTCTTTATGTTTCTTAATTTTACTTAGTATATTCTCTTTATTTTTCAACAGATGATTATTTATAGCAGGTTGAAATGAATCAAATAAGGGATGAATATCAAATCCATTTTTATAAATTAAATGATTATATGTATCATATTCAACGATAGTATTATATAAATCATTTCTTATACCCACTTCGTTTTCAAATCCAGGTTCATTATGTAATGGATCATTACATAATAAGGATTGGATTGATAATAATATACTACCGATATGCATTACAGTTGTCCATTTAGGACCGGACCACGTATTAATAGATGAAATACATACTTTTCCTACAAAATTATCATGAGATCTTCCTACATATAGATTCGGATGAATTCTATAACGACTACTTGATAAATATCCTATTTTAGGAGGACTAAACGGATAATTAGGGGGGAACTCGATGATAAAATATAGTATTCCATTTTCATAGGGCGTGCCTTCGGGTCCTATAATCATTGCTTTCGCTTTTAACATATTTTCTTCATTGAACTCTATATGAATACCCAACTCATCTAATTTCATTTTATGAGATTCTTTTACATCTTTATTCATGATACGTTTAATAGCGTCTTTTGACATCTTTATTTAAAAATATCTTCTTTTCTATAAATAATTTTATATCCATTTATTTTTTTAGATTTTTAATAAATTTGATTTTCAATTATTGTTAATAATAATTAGACAAGGATAGCGCGTGAATTACAAAATAAATTTGATATTAAAGAATCCGTTTAACTAATTAAAGAAAAAAATATAAAGAAATCATTATTGATGGCTTTACATAAATTTTTACAAAAGCATGTTTTAGATAACAATACTAAACTGAAACCGAGTCATACATCTATGAAGGGTGGTAAATGGTATATTCCCAAAGATAAATTAAGTGAATTCTATGATATAATTCACGCTGAAACCGATATTAATATTCCGATTGTTGAAAAGATGAATGATATCTTTCCTTTCATAATTGATATTGATCTCAAATATAAGTGTGTTTTAGAAGAACGTTCTTATACCGATGATTCATTAGAAACTCTATTGGAACATCTGTGGCAAGAAATGAAAGAATGTATTCAGTTAGATGATATTAAAGCACACGGTACCGTTTTAATCTTAGAAAAAGAGAAACCTTATCCTTGTAATAAGGGTGAATTTAAATCAAAAGACGGTATTCATATTATTTTCCCTGATATTCTAATTGATAAAGCAGCTTATAAAAAGATTATTTCAACGATTGTAGAAAAAGATCAAATTAAACAAATATTCGATGAAAGCAGCGAAATTAAACCCGATAATCACACAAAGCAAATTTTAGATAGTAGCTTCTCATCATGGCAGTTATATAAATGTGGTAAAAGTGGCGAGTCACCTTACCTCGTCACGAAAGTATACCAAATATCTGATGATGGTTTTCCAGATGAACTCCCGGCCGTGGACGTTGATGAGTTTTATCAAAATCCTCGTAATATCTTAAACTTAGCGTCCATGTGCTACCGAGATAAAATTAATATTAAATATACTCAAAAATTTGATAATACACTTAAAAAAAAGAGTAGCAGTAAGAGTAGTAGTATGAGTTTAGAAACGGATGATATATACGGTAAAGCGTATTATGTGGATACTAATAATGTAATTAATCCATTTAAGATTGTTGAAGAAGAACAACTAAAATTAGTCAAGGCTCTGGTGAAATGCTTATCAAAGGAGAGAGCTGAAGATTATGGCAAATGGTTTGATACGGCATTATGTCTTCATAATATCAATCGTAATTTACTGAATGAGTGGAAAGAATTTAGTAGGCAAGCGTCTTCTTATGATCCTCATGAATGTGATAGCAAATGGGAAAGTATTAGTTCAGAACATAGTGGTCAGCGATTAGGTATCGCCAGTCTGTTCTTTTGGGCGAAGAATGATAATGAGAAGATGTTTCTTAAAGCCAAGAATGCGAGTTTGGAAACATTCGTAGATAAATCTGTCAGGGCCGGACCCGATGCTGATTATCTGGTCGCGAAAGTTATCTACGAATCTTACAAAGATGAATTTATTTCGGTAAATGTCAAAGATGAATGGTATAATTTTAGTGGTCATCGTTGGGAACGCACATTAGAAGGAACTATTCTTAAAACTCGGGTTCACAACGATATCTATAAATTATACTACGAATATCAAGGAAAATATCATTCTGAAAAAGAAAAGGAAATTATGCGACTTCAGGATGAGGGTATGGATGCCACCGAAGTAATGGAAGGTAAAAGCGGTTACGGTAAATTATTAAAGAATATTGGACTCATTATGTCTAAACTCTTACAGGGTAATTATGTCAACGGTGTAATGAAAAACCTACGAGATATGTTCTATGAAAAAGAAATTATGCAGAAGTTTGACACCGATACTGGTCTCCTAGGTTTTGAGAATGGTATTTATGATCTTAAAAACAATATCTTTCGGGAAGGGAGACCCGAGGATTATGTAACTATGTCTACAAGAGTATCTTTACCTGTCAAAGAATGTGATATGCCTATTAAAATGGATGATATGCTGAAATCATTTGCTAAACCCGATGTAATTACTTTCAAAGATATGGAAAATTATGATAGGTTTCATGCTGACCTGGATGATTTCTTAACGAAGATCGCACCGAATGAAAATGTAAAATCTTATCTATTAAAGTTCTTAGCGAAATGTCTTTCGGGTGATAATCGGGATGAAGGATTTTATATCTGGACAGGGACCGGTGGTAATGGTAAATCTAAATTAATTGATTTAATGTCGATGTGTATGGGTGATTATGCGTGTAATCTACCTATCGCCCTCTTAACTCAGAAACGCAAGGCATCTGGTGCGGCGAGTCCCGAGATGGCACTCACCTTAGGAAAACGACTATGTGTTATGCAGGAACCCGATGTAAATGAAACAATGAATATCGGTCAAATGAAAGAATTAACTGGTAATGATAAAATTCAGGCGCGAGCATTATTTAAGGAACCATTATTCTTTACCCCTCAGTTCAAACTGGTCTGTATGTGTAATGATTTACCAAATATTCCATCAAATGACGATGGTACATGGCGCCGTCTAGAGGTCGCCGACTTCGTATCGCGTTTCGTGGATGATCAAAAAGATGTAAATCCCCAATTAAATCGTTATATCAAGGATAAGAGTATTAAAACTAAGATACCACGCTGGGTCATACCATTCTATTCGATGCTCCTGCCTAACTGGAAAGATTATGATTGTTCGGGTATTGTTATCCCTGATGAAATCAAAGCAAAGACAAGTGAATATCGCGGTGATAACGATATTATCGGTCAATGGATTGAGCAGGAATGCGAAACATGTGATAATAAGGAATCAGCAGATGGTATTACTAAAATGGCACCGACAGAGTATAGAACTCTCTATACTGGTTTCACGGAGTGGTGTGTAGAGGTTCTTGGTCGGGATCGGAATAATATTCCAGAAATGTCGGCGGCCAAGACAGCCCTTAAGAAATGGCAAGAGAAGTCTGAGTGGGGTCTGAACTACGGGAAGCGCAAGGATCAAGCCGGACCCAATGGCTACGAGGCGAATATGTTATTTAATCTTAAAATTAGCAAATAAATATATTAATCATACTATAATGTTCCCTTATTCAATAGAATTATCGCGTGCCCTAAGAATATTAACCTATCGCTATCCCGTTTATTTATTAATATTAATTGTAGGTTTTTTATTACAAAGAAGAGTTTTAGTAGATATCCCTCTGGCCAATGATGAAGGTAGAATACCTATGAAATTTACAGATATTAATGTTACCGTGAACGCTTTATTTCATAGTTTTATATTAGTCTTTGTAATTTACCTGATTGAAATTTTTTATAAAGAATGTTTATAATGACTCAGAAAACTATTAAGAAAGATAAAGGCAAAAAAGTAATCATTAAAAAATCAACGAATTCAAAAAAGAAATATATGGCTGTCTTCTATGAAAATGGTAAAAAGAAAAAAACAACTCATTTCGGATGTGCGGGAATGAGTGATTATACAAAACATAAAGATCCAGATAGAAAACAAAGGTATATGAATAGACACAAGAGGAGAGAGAATTGGCAAGATCCTATGTCGGCGGGTTCTCTAAGTCGATATATCTTATGGAATAAGCCAACCTTGAGAGCATCTATTACAGATTTTAAAAACCGATTTAATTATTTATAATTTTTACGCTTAGATCGTTTCTTAGATCGTTTCTTAGGTCGTTTCTTAGATCGTTTCTTAGGTCGTTTCTTAGATCGTTTCTTAGAAAATAGTTGACCACCTCCTTGACCCGCCCTTAACGTTTCCTGTTCATTAGCGGCTCCTGCTATATTTTCCCCTATGAGGTCAACTACATCAGCGGATAAATTACCAAAGACACTATCACCACCGAGACGCTCACTAATACCTTTTCCTAATGCCACCCTTATTTTTGCAATCTGAAGTGCCCACTCTGGATTTTCTTCAAATACTATCTGATATTTATTTGTTTTATCTCTATAGTAACTATATACTTGTGAATTATCAGTATCAAATTTTAATTTTAATATATATTCTGCCCCACGGACAACACCATAGATGTCGTATTCTATACCCACCACCTTTACCACCTCGCGCCGCAATTTGCGCGTGTGGGACTCATCCGTCATTCCGAACCGCTCGGCCAATGCATCGCGCGGCATCTTCGCGATGTTCTCCACCAGGGCCGCGCCGTCGACGGCACTCGTAGCGAAGCTCGCGATGTACTGGCCGAGGCCGATGCGCCCGAGCCAGCCCGCCACCTCGTCGGCGTTCCAGCCCATGGCGTTGGCACCCACCTTATATGGGAATATTTTACAATCCGTAACTGTTAATACTGTTATCCCCCCTGTATCATTATCTCTTAATGTTATGCTTATACCGTCCCGAATATGTGTTCTATTTATTAACCATTCTGGTATAATATATCGTTCAACTGTGTATTCTTCAGCCATTATATACACTTTTAAAATATTTTAATTAGTATTTATAATTTTTTTAGATAATCAATGGTCATATTATATCCTTTTTCTATCATTATTTGTTTCTCTTTAAAATCCAAGGAGAAATTCATGCCACCATTGATATGATACGTAAATATTTTAGTATCATTAGGATCTATAATACCCTTATCGTTCATTAAATTGATAGTATATCCTAATATAGGTAACATCTTTACTAACTCAAAATTACTAGGATTGGTTGTCCCTCCTTTAACATTTAAACCGAGATAGTTTTTTGATGTGCATGCTTCTTTCGGAAAATGTCCTTTTAATCCTCCGTCTACATAAAGATGTTCTTTATATTTTACAGGTTGAAACATATAAGGTATCGCGGTAGTCATCATGGATAATTGAATCATACTTATCTCGGGGTAATTTAAATAATTAAAATATTCTGTTTTACCTAGATCTACGTTGTAAACTTTTACGGTTAATTTTATCTTACAGCGATTATATAATTCTTTTAAAGTTAGATCATTTTTATCAGTTTTATGTCTTATAAAACTTGAGATACCATCACCTATCGGTTTATTACTAAAGAAACCAAACTTGACTAATAAATCATCTATTTCTAAATCATCCATATTTAATAATTTATTCAGATCGTATTCTAAAACTATTTTCTCAATCTGTAAAAGAGTATAATCAAGGAGGTACAATGTGGAGAATATTATACCAACTGATGTTGTTATAATCTCCTTTAATTCAGATTTATCAATAGTAGCATATTCTGTTAATGCTTTGAAGATACCGACGTACGCGATACCCGATGGTCCGCCACCCGAAAGGATTAAAGTATCTATTTTATGATTATCCATTATTAATCTATTAACTAAATATTTCTTTTAGTATTTCACGATAATGATTCTTATCATTGATTGTTAAATCTAATTCTTTGTAAATATAGAGATCGCCTCTTATAGATCCATCTTTTAATCCTAAATAGGGAATTCTTACTGAATGATTGAAATCCTGAGTATTTTTTAAATTAATACTTAAATCATTCGGTAAGGTGATAGGGAATAAATCTTGAAAATAATATTCATATAGATTTATCCTGTGATTATAATATAAATCTGAGCCATTCAGTGTATATTTATCGGGTAAGATAGTTTGAATATTTATATTCAACATATTCAACATATTCAACTTACTTTTAGGATTTAAGGGAATAATCAATGAATAGTCACTATGAGTGATAAAGATATCATAAGTGAAATATTTAGTCTGTATAATTAATTCCTTAAAACAGTTCTTATAGACATCTTTTAATGAACGGTTTAAGTGAATATCAAATGATTCATTTAAATCTCTAACATCTATAAATTTAAAATCGGATATAGATATTAACGATTTAGAGTTAATACATTTATTATATTTCTTTTTAAATTTATGAGGGAGATTTTTAAATAATAATTTAAGTAATCTAAATTCACAACTATTTGATAAACGCAGATAATAATCATGTAATATTTCTAGTTCTATATCAGAGAAAGTTAACGTAAATTCTGAACCTAAATTTTCATTGAATAATAATTTAAGATCATAAAGATATCTTTTTTTAGGATTTGAAAGAGTAGAATATGCTTCAGACAATTCTTTGAATTTTTCATCGGTGTATCCTTTATTTTTATCCGGATGATATTTTTTAGATAAACTATAGTAATGTTTTTTTATAGATTTTGTATTTGAATTATTGGGTATTTCTAAAATTTCGTAATAATTCATAATTAGGTTAAAATCAGATTAGGTTAATTCATAGAATCTATTTTAAATAATTTCTTTAAAATTAAAATATTTTAAGAGTGTATAAAAATAAATGGTTGATATTGTTAGAAATTTTGGTGCTTTCGTAAATAAACAGCGTGATCCGATTCAGATGCTTTTAGTTGCTCTGATTCTTATTAATTGGGCTCCCACTGAAGTAATGGGACCGACGCTTAATTCTAAGCTAAACTCTGTGCTTGGTCCGGTATTGAGCCCGGTTAAATCGGTTATGTCTAATGTTTTCGTTAGACTATTCTTATGGTTGGTTTTACTTTATTCGTGTTGCTTCTCTAAGGACATGAACTTATTCTTCCTTGTTTCGATTTACTTCCTTTCTTCTCGTTAAGATATTTTCTCGTCTTTTCATAAATAAACATTAATAAAAATTCATTCGATAAAATACGATTAAATGATTTTTTATATCTCATTTCACAATTAGCAATTATCTTTATTATATCTTGATATTCGTGCATAGTTATGTCGTCTATCATTATTTTCAATATTTCACTATGAAAATATTTAACATGATATTTTTCAATCATGTAAGCATAATCTTTTATTAAAGATAAATCTAAACTCTTCATATTTTTGATAGATAGATAAATATATTTTATAATATCATCATAATTGTTCAGTAAACCATAATTTTGTTTACCATAATTTAATATGTTTTTTTCATCCGATAATTGGTATATTTTATCATAGACGATACATCTTTTATCATAAGTTAAGTTTTTGATGATGGGATAACATAAAGCTATTTTTTTATTTCTATGAATATCGGTTATTCTTATGGATAGGAACCGACTAATTATAGGGGTGCTAACACTATTAATATTATCAGTTATAATTATAAACACTGTATTTTTTCTATATTTTTCAAAAATGACTCTAAACCTGTCCTGTATCTCTCTATATATATGATTAAAATTATATAATATTAAAATCCGATTATTATTAATGTAATAATTTTTACATTTTACTATCTCAGATATTATAGTGAAAAATGAGGAAATTTTAGATTTCTTAATTAGAGACATATCAAATAATTTAAGAGTATTACTCGATAAATATGAGATATCATTTTGTATCGCTTCCGTTAGTTGATATTCATTGATTTTTAAATATTCTTTTAAAATATTCAATTTATTTATAGTATGATTTCCATATAATATTAAATTAGGTTGATCATATGTTGCTAATGCTTTTTCCAAGACAAGTTTATAATTCATAATATAATTTAACTCTCTTATTAGATAATGAAAGTAATTTTAAATGATATTAAATATGTATCTTTAAAGGATATAAAATTTTATAAAGATCGTATCTTTTATGAGATAAAAGATGTTAGAGTGAATGGTCTATTCTTTAAAATAGAGAAAAATATGATCTTGAATGATAATAAATATACAGTTATACTGAACCCTGATATATTAAGTTTAAATTCTTATTTATCTGATAAATATAAATCATTCATAAGAGATAGAGATAATCCATACATCGAGGTTATAAGAAATGATAAAACGGATAATATATTTAATAATAAGCATGAATATATAGTTTTAAATTTTATGTCCATAAATGATAATAATTATCCCAAGATACATATATTACCATGGACCTAGCAGAATTAAGATTAATCGCGAATCCAATACATTTATCTGAAGTGAAAGTAGAAAAGTTAAGTCCTGATGTAGATTATTTAGATAAATTAAAACAAACAATTAGTATTAAACATCCTACTATTTATTTATCAGAGTTTAATTTATCATATATTGAACAAAATATAGACGATTATATAAACGATCTAAATATATTACGCATAGTTGGTGATATAGTTAATAAAATGATAGATGAAGTAAGAGATAAAAATAAATTTGATTTCTGTTTACCATTTGATTAATTATATTCTATATTCTATGGATATTATTGATTTATTGAAACTTAAGTTAAAAAACGATCTCCTTGATGATTTAAGTGAATATGATATTGAAAATTTAGAAGAACAAATTGATAATAAAATAAGTCGTGATATACCTCATAACATCTTTAAAGAAAAAAATAAAAAAAAAATAGATTTACCCGATAGCGAAAGATGTTGTGCTCGTATAATGGGTAAAAGAAAGTTGGATGGTCGATGTTCTTATCGTAAAGTAAAAGATGATTATTGTGGAGTGCATTTTAGACGCCTAGATAATGATGGATATCTAGCATTTAAGCGATATGATGAGTCAAGACCACTGATTAATGAAAAGGGTAATAAAATAGCCTGGAGAGATAATAGCGCTATCGATGATATAGACACTTTTATCAAATATCAAAATATGAAATTATGTAAATATATTAAATAATATCTATATATAGATATGCTCTGCGGTCAAAATCCTAAAACAAGTAGATGTAAGAGGGTATCTAGTGTAAAAGAAGCATCTACAGATTGTGAAGTAAATAATTCTACAAAGCAAAAGAGATGTCGACGTAAGACTATCAAGATGACTAAGAAGAAGAAATGTAGCAAAGGTAAAATATTAAATCCTAAGACTAATCGTTGTATCAACAAACTCAAAACGAATAAAAAGAAAAAGAAAAAGAAAACATGTCCGCCTGGTAAAATATTAAATCCTACAACCGGACGGTGTATTATAGATCGGGAACTAGACGAGGATAAAGTTATTGATTTTAAATATAGATGTAAACCCGGATATATTTATAATCCCGAAACAGAGAGATGCGTCAATAAAGAAGGACCAACCGGCAAAAAGTTAAGCGTGCTAAATGAAGTCATTATCGGAGGACCAATATCAATGCATTATTACAAATTTAAAGTGAATAATGTAATGAAACATTTTTTATTATTCGGTGATATGCATACGCAATATATTCATCACATTTCACCCGAAAAAATTGAGATTCCCACGCTAATCAAAAAAATAGTAAGAAAATCACCCCATTGTATAGATATATTTTCTGAAAATGCTATCTATCATGGCCAAGCCCAAGGAAAAAAATTACAGAAGCATAAAAGCCCATTGAACGCTATAAGAGACGAGTTTGGTGGGTGTCCAATTCATAATTTAAAAGATAGAAAATGTGATTATGATAATTTAAGATATCAAAATTGGGACTTAAGGTTCAAACCCAGTAGAGACGCTAAGCAGTCTCCCAATACACCTTTTAAAAGTAATCCGTATGATGAATTGTTTATGAAATATCCCGAACAACACGATATTTTTAGTAGAGAATTTAGTAATAGAGATATGGTCCTATATATTTTAGGATTTACCAAGATGATATCACCTCATATATTAAAAAAAATAGATAACAAATTCAATGTAGTACTAAAAGAAAAATTTAAAGAAAATTCATTCAGAGAAGAAGTAGCCGATAAAACCCTCTTAGATGAAAGGAGAATATTGATACAAAAAGAATATCAAAAATGTATCCGAAATGTTAATTTTCCAAAAGATTTATTGGAAACATTCATACAAAATTATAATTCGTTAGAAGATATTGATTATACTCTGGTATTTACAGATTTCTATGCGATATGTCGCATGTTCATAAACTTTGACACAAATAAACAAACTCCCAAAAGATGTCCTATTCAAGGTCAAAATAATTTTAGGACGCCTCAATATATCATATATTACGCTGGAGACCAACATACATTAAATATTTATAAATTCTTAGAAACGATGTTTGATATAAGACCAATTTATACAACGAGGAAGAAATATCCCAGTGGGAATACAAAGAAATTAATTCATATTAAGGATGTAAGAGACGCTAACGGCTCAAAGTTAAAAGATGTTGAGTGCGTTGACGATTTGTTCCGAGATTTTTATGAATAAATAATATCTATTATAATATATATATAAATGCCAGATATAGTGATTGACGACCCCAAATATATTAAATTAAATGCGACACAAAAGGGGTTGATACAAGAGATAGTCAAACCTGAGGCGGAAGCATTGCGTGCTTTCATGTATAATGGGGTTCTAACCGAATTATCATATTTAGATAATAAACATAAAGCGTCAACATATATAAAAATTCACGAATTATTACAGACACCTGATATAGTCCATGATGATATTATTGATCTAATAAAATTATTGGGTATACAGGAGGTAGATGATGTATCGGACTTGTCAATGCCAGCCCAAATATGTGAAGACGAATTGGGATTTGATTGCACAGCGTTTGGATGGACAATACGATGTGTAAACGAATCACGCACCGCCGCCGCGGGAGCAGCAGGTGGAGGGGGTCGTCAATCTCGCTTAAAATCAACGACTCAAGGATACCCCACTCTAAAACAAAAAGCATTGCCTAGAATAAAGCGAAAATCTAAGAAGAAGAAATCTAAGAAGAAGAAATCTAAGAGTCACCGTAAAAGAAGATAATTAATATCTACATCTATTATATATATAAATGGTTCATCTCTCTAGTCCGACTACGATCGGTATTATGATTTTTTATTCTCTTCTCACATTCTTTGTAGGTCCTCTCGTTACGCGACCTTTTATGAAAGATCATCCCGATCAGTGTATCGCGGGCTTCCTTCTGGGTTTCACTGTATCTATTTTCCTGTGGATGAAATATGGTCGTAAATACGTGAACAAATGAAACCAATGAAAATTAAATGACCACTCAGTAATTATAAAATAAAGACAGATCGTACCACAGCGATAAACTGCTATCCTTTGTTAATAAAATATTATAAATAGATTTTTTATCCAGCTGACTATATTCAGCGATATAGAGAGCGACTATAAAGGGCGAAATACTTTTACCATCATAACATACAATTAATATATTATGATTATCAATATTATCATTAATGAAGGATAGTATTTTATCTTTATTCTGTCTTAGGAGACTTAAATCGGTATCTGAGTTTTTATTATTTGAAAAGGGTAACCTGATTTTCTGTATATCTAAATCTGGAAAATCAAATAATTGCGTACAATTTAAAATGATACCGATTTGATTATCTGTCATG
>Ga0302123_10001762_pt1 | contig 15072 bp, 13 predicted proteins | sample CB21_321_MG_FD_203109 | JGI IMG/M metagenome (GOLD analysis project Ga0302123, IMG submission 203109) | Marine microbial communities from Western Arctic Ocean, Canada - CB21_32.1 | ecosystem: Environmental > Aquatic > Marine > Oceanic | place: Canada: Western Arctic Ocean | collected 2017-09-28 | reverse complement strand
TGAGGGGCCCGACTGGGCCGGCGCCGCGCCATGTGCGCGGCGCACCGCCTCGGTCACCGACAGCGAGTCGCGCATCACCACGTTACAATTGACGGTGTACGCGCATTGCTGCTTAACATCGTCGGTGTGGAGCACCAAAATCGCCACCCAGGGGCATTCGACCAGCCGGGCGGCGCTGTCGGCCGAGGTGAGTTCCGCGTGGACCTCCGAGCCGATCAGCCGCATCCGCTGCACCAGGTGCTCGTCGTTGGTCTCGACGAGAAGCACGGCCGAGGGGGAAGCCACGCGGCGGAACATGGCCACCAGCGCACTCACAACGTCCGCTGTGTCAATGTCACGCGCCGCCAGCACGACGTCGTGGGCATCGAAGAGGCGCCCCGCCACCCGCTCCAGGAAGTCGCGCGCGACGACGCACGACGCCACCAGCTCGACGCCGGTCGTGCCTCTCAGTGCCGCCACGCGCGTGATCGCGTTGAGATTCATGGGTGGTTCGGCCCTTGCCATCTCGCTTGCTTCCACGAGGTCGGCCTCGTCGGCGTCTTGGGCGGCACATGCCAGTGTGTGCACGCCGCCCGTGTCGGCGTCGGCCCCCTCGACGATGGCCGCCGCGATGCGATAGGCAAGACGGTGCCGTGACGAGTCTACTAGCTGCCAGATGTGCGCTTCCGTGCCTACCGGAAGCTTGTAGCGCTCCTCCGATGGAACGGGGCACGTGTCGAACACGGTGAGAAAGCGGTGTTCGACGTCAAACGGCAGCACCGAGGTGTCCGCCACAGGAACCGCGTCGCCGTCCGCCGCTAGCGCGGCAAACAGCGCCTGCTCGACGCGATCACGCTCGTGATCGGTCCCGGCCGCACGTAGGTGCAAAAGTGGAAGCGCCCCGGGTCTAACAACATGGTAGTAGCCGTCGACCAGGAAGCGTGGGAACACGTCCACGCCTTGCGTTCGCAAGTACGCACCGGTGGATTTCCGGACGTTTCCCAGCGTTGATGCGAGCTGTTCTCCAAGCCACTCGTTCTCGACGGCGCTGGCGGCCGTGCTGGCGTCGAACAGCTGGGACTCGAGCTCGGCGAGCGGCGCGTCGTGCACGTGGCAGACGAGCGTCTTCTTGCCGTCGATGGATCCCGTGTAAACCAAGACCACGTGTGCGCGATGGTTGAGGTCAAACAGAGCCACACCAACGTAGCAGCGTTCGTGTCGGGAGATTCCCTTCCAAGTCCCCGGGACGTAGCCGGCGTCGGGCACCGCGGATGGTTTGGTCCCTCCGTAAAATTTGTTGGCGGAGGCACGAGGATCTTGGTGCAGCAGCATGGGTGGGAGCTGGTCGAACATCCGCCTGTTTCCCAATGCGGCCTGGGCACGCACGGTCTGGTCCACCGTCGGCGTAAGACGGCACTCGAGTGTCGCGTGCTCGACAGGATACGCAGCCGGTGCAATGCTTAGAAGGGTGGACACGACACCAACCGGACGATGTGACACGGACGGCAAACCGGGAGAGACCCTGTCGGGGGTGTGTGTAGTGTCCTCACCGTCCATACTAGAAAATTGCACTTGCGTTGTTGCGAATGGCACGCAGAAACGGATGCAGGTCTAGCAAGTCGCTGATGGGTTCCGAGGCGGGATGCTGCCTGTAGATGCGCGCCACTCTAATTAGCGCATTGCGGTGCGATTCCTCGCCCCCGTGACGCCATTGCGAGTAACTTCCGGGAAGCCGGCGGCGCTGTGCCAGGCGAGGCAGCTTGGCCACGATCTGCGCCGCGTACAGCAGCCCGGTGTCGACGTTGAGCATGTCCAGGCGCGCCTCGAACTCGCGGTTGGCATCGGGACGCGACACCGCGCGGCACAAGGACGCGTACCGGCGTAGGCGCTTGCGAATAGCCCGCCCCGCACGACCGTTGCGCTCTATCGCCCGGTCGAACGCCCTGGAAACCTGCCGCCTGTTCTCGGTTCCCGACCGGACGTCCGCGCCGTACGCAATGTCGGCGTCGGGCATCAGACGGTCCCAGTGCATCCGCCACTGCTCGGCACACGCCCGCGTACAGAAGCGTTTGGCGGGGGCGTCGTAGGATGGAAGCGGCGAGCACGCCGCCCAGTAGCCTAGCTCGGTTTCATCGATGCTGCACGGCAAGCACCCGGTCTCGAAGCACACGCGTTCGCCCCTGTAGAAGAGGCGACAGCAGGTGTCGTTCTGGCATTGCGAGAAGAGAGTCGCCGCTTTGCTCGCGCGCAGTCCCTGGCACATCGAGCGCGTGCGCGACACGAACATGCGCACGGGCATCGGCACCGCACCGACCATATCGCGTAGTTGGTCGAGCGTGCTTGCGAGCTGCGCGCGCTTTGCCGAGCCAGGGGCCATGCCCTCGAGTTTCTTGATGGTCTCGATTCGGTCGTCGACGGCGTCTTCGCACGTCAGGTCCCTCATCTGCGTGACGGGAAACTCGAGTGCGGTGGGCGCGCCGAAGAGCGGGAGGCACGCCGGCACGCCGTCCAGAAAGAAGTCGCGACTCGTCCAGCACAGGCGAACGCGTTCGTACCAGATGATGGGCGCGTACGACGGATATGACGACGCCGTCTCCCACCCCCTAGCGCACAGCACTGCCAGTGCATCCAGCATCCAGACCAGCGACTCTCTGGAGGTGGCACCAGAGCCTTTGTCGACCAACGTGGCGAGCGTCGCTAGCCCATGGGAGACAAGTACTTCGACGACGGTGGCTCGACTATCGTCGTCGGACATGACACGGCCGTCCCGCGGACCGTGCACTGCCACACCAACCAAGCCTCCCTCTCATGTTGGACGATAGCGGCGCACCCGACAGTGTCCTTGCATCCGAGCCAAGTGACACGGACGTCGTCTTTCCCACGCTCGACCGGATAGACGCCCCTCACGGCGCGCTCGCCGCCGCCCAGCAGCGCAAGGGACGAATGTCCATCGAGTGGCCGCGCGGGTTTCACCAGCGTCATAATAGTTACGGCCTTCCAAAACTGGCATGGATGCCAGTTTACGACAGTGCAATGTGGTTCAAGCAGATGCACCACGCGTACCGCGCGGCCAACTTTGCCAACTTTGCCATCTTGCCGATCGACCTGGCAGCGTTCGTGGTCGCGGAGAACGCAGAGCTGGGCTGCGCCGCAGCCCATCCGCATGCGACTCACGGCCCGGACGGCTCCCTTAAACCGCGGATGGTGGCCGTGTGGGTGGGGGTGTCGTCCACCATTGGCGCCTCGTGCTTGGGGGATCGTGTGCTCGACGCCATCTCCCACTGGTCCCTTTACCGGCCCGGCGGGGCGACTGCCCGGCCAATAGCGTCGACGGTTCGACTGACCGCGCTGGCGGGAGCAGACACGGCCGACTTTTTGCGACGCGTTGCGAACGAACACACCCGGCCTCCCGCCGCGGCGCCTCACGACGGGTCGTACGGCGTCACCGTGCGGTGGGTCGACCAGCTCTCCAAACGCCTGCGCAGCGAGACGCACGTGAGCAACTTCATGCCGGTGTCGTCCGACGCCATGCTTGCCGACATCCAGCAGACGGTCATCAGGCTCGTGGGGTTGTACGACGCTCCCTTTCCCACGACGCTCATGCGACAGGTGCTGACCCGTGTCCCGGACGGAGCATACCCGCGCGGCGTCGACATGGTATGTGAAGCCTTTCACAACGTGACCTCGGGAACCCCCAGCGTGACGCTCGATCGGGCGGCGAGCAGCGGCCAAACCGGACCGCTCGAAAATACGGGCGTCGTCGTACGGCTGTGTGAGAAGGATCTGAAGGAGAAGGGACTCACCCATCCCAGAAGCTTTCACGGGGCATTGCTGTGCTTCGGGGCCGCCAAGTCGACGGCCGTCGCATTTACGCGCGAGGGGACGGCCACGGCAAACGGCCTGCGCGTGCCACTCGGGCTCCAGGAGGAGAGCATGGGCTTGCACGTCTGTGCCGTCCAAGCGGAGCTCTCGCCGTTGTGGGACGGCGTCACGCTCTTTGGCAAGATGGGCCGCCCCGGCGAGGAGATCAACCCACCAGGGTCGTCGGTATGGGTGGAGAGCGCTGCGATACGACCGGTCGACTCTGGCCTCCTCGGCTCGTTCGCACTCTACCCGTGCGCCAAGGCGTCGCTCATCCCCGGCAACCCGGCGCTCGCAGAACCATTCAAACGTTTCTTCATGCTCGCGTCCACCTTGTACACCTCGCTCGACTCCAAGAACCGGACGACGCTGCGGAAGACCCCCACCTTCTCCTCGAGCGACGAGCTCGAGGCGTGCGACGCGTATCTGGGACCGTCCTGTCGACGACTGGACGCCGACGAGATGCGGAACGAGCGCTTCATGCTCGCGGCGTTTCGCGTCGACCTGCACTCGAGTCGCACCACCATCGGCGACGCCTACGCGTACCTGTTCGACGTGGGCGCACCCCCAGGGTTGGTGAGCATGCTGATGCACGGAGCGGGTGTTCTAGGCGTCTCCGCGTCGCTCAGCAGCACCATAGACCTGTGTCGCAAGCACCTGAAGAACAACTGCACCAACAGCCGCAATGCGGAACCTAACGTTGCAGAGTGCGACAAACTCCGACGCCTCGTAAGCGTCGCCATGGACGCGCTCGTCGACGCCGACTTCGGCAGCCCTGCCAAGGGGGCCAAGCGGGCCAAGTCCATTCCCATAGCATCTTCGGAGCGCATACGCCGGCTCATATTATCTATGGGTCTCAAACGTGAGGCTAATTCGGTGGCCATTGGCCGGCCGGTCGGGCTCGACGTCGCACAGCGGGCCGTGCAGCGCATCGGCAGCGCGCTGCACCGGTCGACGTACAACGACGCGCCGCCTCTTGCGGCGACGCAGCTCGTTTATAAAATGGCGAACAACGCGACTCTGGAGGCCGACGACGCGTGGGCGGAGGGTGTTGCGCAAGCGACCTTTGACGCGGCGCGCTCGATGCTACTGGAGCTGAGGGCGCGGAACACCGTCAACGCCGAGCCCGTGTGCTTTGCCATCCAAGCGCGCGTGGGCAGCAGCGAGGTGCGCATCCACCGCATCACGATCGAATCGGGGGCGTGCGGCTCATCGCTCGACGCCATGATCGCCGAAAAGGAGCCAGGGGTTTTTATTGTGCAGCAACTGGACAACTTTAAACTGAGGGTTACGGCTACGATCCCGCTCACGTCCACACCACCGCGACCGACCGCCTAGCTAAGATCAGGTGTTACCTCGCACCGACCACACTGTCCGAATCCTCGGTAGCAGTCCACGCAGAGGCAATTGGCAGAGCATCCCACGCAGGGGAACCCGTAAGACGACAGTGGGAACAGTGCGTTGCAATGGCTGCACGGGTAGTCGGCGTTGATCGCCGCGCGGTCGCACACCGGGCAGAGACCGCGCGTGTGGGAGTGGCACGAGGCACAGACATGCGCGCGGCAGCTCGAGTGCCTGCAGCGCACCTCGGAAGTGGGTTCCTCTTCTAAACAGATCACACATGTATTGAGGTTGGTGGGCCATACCCCTCTTGAGGTCTCGCTCATAGTAGGAGGTGGCGAGTCGTCCGTGTGCTTGCGTTTCTTGCGCGCAGGGGTGGTGTGTGTCGAGGCGCGTTGTATTTGTGTCTTGAGGTTGGTAAAGCTTGCAAACGCCACGCTGTTAAATGTGCGTCCCGCCATCCGATCACCGAGGCCCACGTCGGTGTACCGGTCGAGCAGCGACGACTCGCTCAGCACGGGGTCGTCGGCCATGTAGGACGTCAGGTCGCAGCACACTGTCGGCGAAACGCGGACGAGGCGACGGGGAGCCCTCGAGAGGCGCACGTACCACCCAAACACACCGTCCCCGTTGCTGCCGCGCAGTCGCAACACGACTATGGCCTCGGGCAGAGGAAACCCGTGCCCTGGAACGGGCTCGAAGTCGACGCTGTAGTTGCGTTTGATGGCCGCCCACGGCACAGGGGCACGTGAATCCGAGCCAGGCATGGATAGGGTAAACGGCGAGAAAAGTTGGCTCTCAACCCTTGGCGGCAGCTGAGGCGGCACCAGCAGCGCGTCGGCGCTGCACGGAACCACAATGTTTCGACCGATTATAGAGGGCGCATCCACAACGTATCGGCGCCCGCGCCGGTCCTCCCTAACCGTGATCACGCCGGCGCGCAGGTCGCTCGACATGCGATCCAGCGTCTGCCACACAAAGTGCTCCCAAGACCCATCCGTGCTCATGGGCACTCCAGCTCTCTCCCTCTCTCTCTCTCTACATACAGACAGGTACCTATGGTTATGCTGTGCTGTTCGAGCCTAGCGACGATGAAGACGGGAGCGGCCGCGCCCATGTGTGCCCATCCTACTTCTTGAGGTGCTCGACCGATATCGCGCTGGCCGTGTCGACGCGCTTCATCCTATCGCCAACGAGGATCCGGACGCCCGAGGAGACCTTGTTGAGCTCCTTGTCCGAGCGAAGGGCATGCAAGACGTCTTTGGGCATGACCCGCTTGCGAGCGCCGCCCTGCTGCTTGGCCTCCTTGCAGAGATTGCCGGCCAACTCTAGCAACTCGGCCGCAAAGAACTCGGTGACGGCGGCGATGAAGACGGGAGCGCCCGCGCCGACGCGCGCCACGGAGCCGCGGTTGTTCACCACCCGTCTGTGGGTCCGACTCACCGGCCAGATCAAGCCGGCCTTTGCCGAGCGCGACACCACCGGCTTCTTGATCTTGCCCGACTTGAGTGGCGCTGGGGGGCCGTCCGTGTCACCTTCACCCGAGGCTTGGACCCTGGCGGCGTCCCCTCTAAGAGCTTTTTTCGGCATCCTTGAAAGTGGTTGGTGTGGCGGTGGCACGTGTGACTTGGTGGACACTCGACAGGCGAACTTAGCGAGAGCGCGGAGTACGGGCGAGCGAACCGCACGCTCCCCCTTCTAACACACGGACCAGCTCACGCCCACACAGCAACCACCCAAGGAGCAACTGCCACGGACAAGATCGACAGCACAAAAGGTGCGGCAGAAATCCACCCGTGCGCATGCGTAGTTGATAGGTCCGAGGCCGCGAGCACACTACCCCAAATGATTCCAGGGATGACAGGCGCGCAGTACCACGCAATGGCCCGCATGCGCATGCTGATCAGCTCGACCTCGCAGCGGCACGAGTAGAGCACCAGCCAGATCAGGAGCGGTAAAAAGTGCTCGGCGATGAACGCGGCAGTCGTACGCTCGTACCTGTGGTCGGACGCTCTGTATTGTGTGTCGGCGACGTGGTGACCGTCGTATGCAGCGTATAATGCCGCGGACCCCAAATAGAGCCCTGTAGCAATGGACGTGCCGCACACGGCGAGAAGCCCGGAGACGACGTCGAGCAGCTCGACGACGTCTCGGGGCAGGTACCGCCACAGCACTTCGAGCAATCCAGTGACCAGCACGTAAAGGAGCATGAGCAAGATCATGCACGCGTTGCAACAGTGAGTGATGTGTCCAAAGACGCGCTCGCCTCCATAGGTCAACCAAAGCATCACCACGTCGGTGCCGATCGACAGGGCGAACAGCAGCGCGCCGACCAGGGGATTGAGGAACTTGGCGACCGGCAGGGCGATGACCGCGACGACCACCATATAGTCTGTATGCGCCTCCGAGCCGGAGAATGATAGGTAGCTCAGCAGGCACGCGACGCACGCCTGCGTTCCGGACGACGCGTAGGCCATAATCTGGAAGTTGGTGACGGCGTCGTTCTGCTGCGCGCGCGTGCGCAGTCGAATGCTCGGCGCGTAGGCCATCAGCAGCGTGCCGAGGCCATTGATCCACAGCCCAGAGGTGCACCACGCCGTGACGGCGAGCCTCCTCGCCACAAAGGCCGCCCAACACACCTCCTTGTCGGCGCAGCCGGCCTGCGACCAGATGGCGGGCAGGTTGACCAGGTGCTCCGAGCTGGCCATGGTTGCAACGAAGGCGCCGGTCAGCTGGGCGAACCCCCCAGCGGAGAGCACCAGCGTGGCCGCGCTGGTGCCCTGCTCTCGGAGTTCCTTGTTGGCCATGAGCACGCACGCCACGCCGATGCCGGCCGCGGATCCAAAGGCGTTCGCCGCCGTTGCCAGCCAGCTGGCAAATGCGTAGCCCACGCTGCGCACCACCACGCCGTCGTACTGTGTGGTTTCCACCGTGAACGTGCGCGCGACGTCGGGCGCGCGCAGCGCCGCTCGGAGCAATCGGAAGCTCGAGTAGAACAGCGTGGCCAACGCCGCGTTGGCCAGCATGTCGCGGTGTGTGTATGGAGGGGCGTCGACCGAGTGGCTCTTGGGCCTGCGCTTGCTCTTTGCATCCGCCCCAGCGTTCTCGAAGCCGCCCAGCCAGAAGGTGAGGATCATCCCGCCCAGGCAGACGCACACGTACACGGCGTCGGCGACCCGTCCGCCGCTCCCGGTCTCGTGCCAGCCCACCAAGGCGACGGTGGCAAGGATCGAGCCGAGGACGACTCGTTGTTCAAATACCATGTACTGCCGGATGGGCGGCGCCGCGAGGCATGCCAGGAGCACCAGCGCCGTGGTGCGCAGCGAGGTCGGCGCCTCCGAGCCGTTCGACGGATCGGAGGACGTGAAGGCGTCGACCACTAGTGCGCCGAGAAACACCACCGCCGCGGCCAACGTGTTCTTTTCGCCGTCGATATCCATTAGTACCACACACACACACACACACACACACACATATACAAGTGCGCAGCCCCCGTGTCCTTATCGACATGGTCTGGTGGTCAGACCGACCGACCACCACGTGTGGCACAGAGCATCGACGACTGCTCCACAGATTTCTGCGCTATGCTCCGTGTGGTGTTGGCGCGCTCGTGGACGTGAGCGGGATGTCCGATGCATTTGACGACTCGGAACACAAGGCGGCGCGCGCCGCGGTCGAGGAGACAGCCGCGCCGGTGACTGTGCCGAGCGCTGTCGAATTCACTTGCGCCCTTCGAAGAAGCTGTCCTTATCGACACACACCGAGACACACACAGGACTCCATTCAGGGTTACACGTGCATCTCCATGGCACGACGGGCCAGGCCGGAGGAGCCGGCGTTTTCCAGGCGGCGGCGCGAAAGCGACTCCTCGGCGTGCGTGCGGCGCTGCTCCGTCGCCTCCTTCTCCAGGTGGTTGCGAATCCACGACGGGTCGCCAAACTCGCCCGCCTGGCGCCAGTCTCGGGGCATGGGCGGGGCGATGGCGCAGTAGAGCGGCGCCTGCAGCTTGGCGTTCCTGTCCCACGCTTCGATCTGGAGCGAAGCGGAGTAACACTTGGCCTTGCGCCCGCCGTAGGCGAGCTGGTCGCCCTCGATCTGGGTGTACGAGACGCCCTTGGCCGTGCGCTTCTGGCCCGTCTGCTCGAGGATCGTGGGCAGCGCGCTCTCTCGAAGCAAGAGACCACCTGCTCGGGGGAGTGGAAAGGAATCAAGATGCATCTTCATCCCTTTCGAGTTCGAGTTGGGGTCGGTGCTCGAGCGCACCTTCGTTCCGCACCACTTGCACCTCGTCCACCTTGTCGAGGTGGGCGCCGAGCATGAGCGAGTACAACTGGCGCAGCTGAAACGGGTGCATCCCCACGAGGGCACCGCGCTGATCTCCCATATCGAGGTTGTCGCCCCTCGTAAAGAAGACGGGGTCCAGAGTGGGCCGACGCACGTCGTTCATCGTGGCGCACCCCGAGGCGGGGTTGGGCGCCGCGGGCGGCTCGACGCCGTCCTTGGAGTACGCTAGCCACGCCGCCTTGGAGCACAAAGTGTTGAGGGCGTTGCGGAACTCGCCGATCTCCTCGAGCGTGTTCTCGTGCGAGCCCTGCTTGCGCAGGATCAGCGAGAGCAGCGGCGCGACACCCACCTTCCAAGGGCACAGGTGTGCCGGGCGCGAGCTGAAGCGGGCCCACAGGCCCATGCCCACCATGCACCTGTCGACCCACTCCGGTGTGCCAGGGCCGGCCTCGTACATCTTGCCACCCTCCTCGAGCGTGGCGCCGGAGCGCAGCGCGCGGGCCAGCATAGGGAGGGCCCTGGAGTAGCACTCCGGAACCACCGGCTTGGCGACGGCGTGGTCCTGCGGGAAGACGACGCCAAAGAGCAGTACGCACGCGTCGGCGGCCCACAGTGGGTTTCCCGGCAGCGCGGTGTTGGCCTCGCACGGCTGGTCGTGCCACAGCGTGATCAGCGCGTGCAGCTTGTCGACGCCGCCGCACTCCCTGGCAATGATTGACAGCGCGTTCATCGCGTTGAACACCGAGTCGACGTACGGGTAGGCCGTCGCGAACGGGTTGTCTGCGTGTGGCACGAGGCATACTGTGTGGTCAGTGGATTGAATTGTACAAGAGGCCTGATCAAGGCTGCTCACCGCCCACGCTGGCCATGCACGGCCGCCTGAAAAGTGGTTCACAGACGATAGCCTCGACTTCGGCGGTGGCGTCGGGGAGGTAGGAGCGGCCGACGGCGCAGCTGATCTCCCTGGGCTCGCGGAAGCAGTGGCGCAGCGTGCTGTCGCTCGTGGACTCCACGTCGGGGCGGAGAGCCTGCGAAGGGAATTGGGGTACACGTCGCTAAGTATAAGACGCGCTGCAGAATATGGTTGCACTAGAGCCGTGGCAACGCAAGAGATGGATTGTATTCCACGGGAGAGTACGCAAGCCGGCGTAAGGGTGCAGAGTTAGAGGTAAGGGAGTGAGCGTGCCTGTGTCCAAGCCGAGTACGGCAGGCTGAACAGCCCGTTGGTCGTGTCTGCGGTCCCGTGGCCAAACTCGGTGGCCATGCGGTCGACCGCGGTGACGTAGTCCTCGAGAACCCGGTGGACGCCCGGCACGTAGCCATGGGGAATCCCGCGCGTCTGCACCGGCGACAGCACGTACTTCTTCTCGCCCACCTGCGAGCAAGTCCCAAATGTGAGTATGCAAGCTGTGTGCGAGAAGGTGTGTTAAAGTGGTTCTGACCTCGATATGGTGGCAGTGTGCCAGCTTGGCGGCGATCTCGTCGGCCGCCTCGGTCGACAGGGTCATGCTGCCGTGGCCTCGACGGTCCGAGCTGCGAATGACGTAGGTGTGAACGTGAGTGTGTGCGTTGGGCATGGGAATGGGCATGGGCATGGGCATGGGTACCACTCACCGGTAGAAGTGCCCAAGAAGGCCACTCGACGTTACTCCCGTGTCCAAGGTTGGGCCGTACGCCCCCGAGTACGGCGTGTTTGCAAAGCTTCTGTGAATGTTGGCCAGCCCGCCGCCGTACACGTCCCTGCAAAACAAAGAAGGGGAGGGGGTTGGACTCGCGTGACAAGGCCTGCGGGCAGGAGGACTGCGGGCTCTGCGGCGCCGCACCAGATCGAGAGCAGGCAGAGCGTGTTGACGTCGGCGCAGCTTATCTTCTTGCTCATGGCGATGTTGGAGTTGGCGGCCGCGGCGCTCACCGCCGATCCCACGTCGCCGATGTAGCTCGCCTGGCTCGAGCCGGCGTAGAGGAGGGCGCGCTGCTGCCAGACGCTGTCGTTCACGGACGCGATCATCTCGGGCGCGCGCATCGCGCCGTCGAGGCACACGTGCAGCGCCACACTCGCCGGCATGTGGCGGAGCGGCAGCGGCTCCGACTCGGAGACCGTGCGCGCGAGCCGGATCTCCGATGCAGACACGCGCGTCGAGAAGTCGGTGATGGTGGCCAGGGGCAACGGCTCGGTGTCCATGATAGGCGGCACGTCGCGGCCAATCTCGGCGTTCGTGTGCAGCCCGAGCAGCACCTTGCACGGCTCGTTCTTGCGCGTGCGCCCCTGCATGAAGCGTCGAAGCAGCTCGTTGAGGCGGATGCCCACCGCGAGCCGCGTGGCCGGCGTGCAGTAAGGCTCGCGTCGCTCCGTTGGCGTCTTGATGCCGAGCAGCTCGGTCGTGCGCCGGTCGGTCTCCCTCGACGCCACGTTCATGACCGACGTCGCGCGGTGCAGGTCGGCGGCCTCGGCCACAAGGTCGCCGGCGCAGGCCATCGTATGCTCGTGCACCGTGAGCATGGTCTTCAGCGCTATGAAGGAGCGCGTTAGTCCGCCCTGTGCGCTCGGCAGCGCGCGCATCGTGTTCTCGACTATGTACCGATCGAGGGAGCCACGCGCCATCTCCTCCCTCCCCGAGAAGGGCGACTTGAACCGGCCTCGGACCCCCGTGCTCGCCTCGCGCATCTCGCCTAGCATGCCGTGCCGCTCGAGGATGCCCGGCGCGTGGTGCGGATCGTCGCTCATGCGTACGGCGAGCTCCTGCGTCGCACGGCTCCACAGCACGCCGGCGCCGGCGCCGAGGGTTGGGCGCACGGCGCTGGGAGGCCTCACGCACGCGTGGATCACCGCGTCGCGCGCGCCGTGCGCCGTGCGCGCAATGCCGATCCCCACGTGTGGATTCGGCGAGCGCACCGACAGGGCCGTCCACGTGGGAACGTCCTTGAGCTTGCGGTCGACGAAGGGCACCAGCGCTTGCGCGGAGAGGATGGCGTTCTGCGCGCTCTGCTCGACGATCACGCGATTGGTGGTGATGCTCGACCCCTCGGTCTGCGCCTCGAGCGTCGAGGCCGCCGCCTCGCGCGCGCTCGACTTGGTGGCCGTGATCAGCGTCTCCAGCACCGACTTGTCTTTGGAGCGCAGCGCCTTGTACCACCTGCCAGTGGGGGTGGGTGGGGCACAAGTGGTCAGCACCTCTGGTAGAAGGCGGCGGCGGCGGAGGCGGCGGCGGCGATGCAGGCGTGTGCACCGTAAGTAACTTACCATACTAAAATTCCGTGACTATCTGACGTGGACGCGTTGGCGTAGCCCTTGGAGGCGCGCTTGCGCTTGGTGGCCAGCACCTTTTGGTCGGCGGTGGCCGAGGTGGAGAGCCAATCGTTGGGCATTGGCTCGTCGACGGCGGCGGCCGCCGCTAGGTCGGGCTCGTCGCCCGAGTCGAACTCCTCGTCGTTGACGATAGAGGCGACGTCGTCCTCGATCGGCGGAGGCGGCGGATGCCCACCGCCAAACGCCACGGGTTCCTCCCACTCGTCCGAGTCCGATCCCTCCGCCTCGGCCGACGGCTCGAGCGGCGGCGGCGCCGAGCTCGGCCCGGCCTCTCCTGCGCCACCCTGCTTGCGACGCTTCTTGGCGGCCTTCTCGGCGGTCTTCCGCGCTTCGTCTTCTTGCTGCGCGCGCAGCCTGGCCCGCCGTGTCACCTCCCCTCTTCCGTATGCTTCGAATGCACAGGCGGTCTGCACGTCGAGGTCCGTCAGGTGGGTCTCCCGGAGCAGTGGCCGCCCGCGTGGATCGCTGCAAAGGTAGACGATGAGGACAAACGACGCCCAGCAGGCCTGTGAGAGCACAGGAATGGCACCGCAATGAGCACGCAGATCATCAGCCATCGCAGGGTTCGGTACATTGGCTCCTATGTACATCAATTTCATAGCCTCCGGAAACCGAGCGGCACATGGCGGTGAGCATGTAGTTGGCCGACGCCATCCTCTCGCTGATCGCCTCCCTCGAGATTTCAAGCTTGGCCAGTTTCTTGGCGGCCGAGCGAATCGACTCGGTGCCCAGCTTGCACGGATTCGCGTTGTAAACCAGCTGTGCTGTGGTGACGACCCCCACGAAGTCGTCGTCGTCGTCGTCCCTAGACTCGAGCAGCTGTCGCTCGGCAAACAGGCACGGGTCGGCGGCGGTGGTGGCCAGGGGGTTGCGCACGTCGACTCCCGCCTCCCGCAGCTGCGCCTCGGCGATGGAGATGGCGAGCGAGACGTTGACGCACTGCGTGGCCGCGGCCTGGCCGACGCCCTGTAGGGGCGACAGACTATTATGAGTCTCCGCCATCTCCAAAGCGTGTTTGTGTGTAGGGCAAGGGTGTGGGTTCGATGCTGAAGTGACAGACCTTGCAGTTGATGCGAGTGGCTGTACAAACGAGACAACGCGGTGGCACCACCGGTCAGTTGTGAGTATGTGACACGGACAGGCAAGGGGGTCTCACTTACTTTGGTAAGCTGCGCCCTGAGTCTCCTTGCGCTTGGTGACGGACGAGTTGACCGCGTTCGAGCGCAGCGCCGACTCGGCGAGGCGGTCGTAGCACTGCTCACAAACAGAAATACTAGAGGTCAGCTGTGGGCGTGGCACACGCTCCGGATTATGCAAGATGTGTGCGCGCACCATCTCGGCGGTGTTGCCCCATAGCAGGAAGCTCGCCTCGTTGTTGTGCGTCTCGACGTTCTTGGCCTTGAGCTGTGCGATGTGGTTCATCCGGGACTGCTCCTCGGGCTGCTGCGCGCGGATCGCCGGGCCCTTGCCACCCGACGGCGCGCCCGAGCGGTAGCGAACGTGGTCGTCGGCGCTCACCCGAGTGCGGCCCTGCCCCTTGAGCTCGCCCTCGCGCGCCTGGATCAGCTGCCGGCAGACGTCGCGGGCCTGTGTCGACGGCTCGCTCGGCCGCGCCGCCCTCGACGCCCGTTTGCATGGCGCGCGTTTGAAGGCCACCACACGATCCTTGATCTGGACAAACCGCGTGCCCTCCGGAGGCGTGGCCTCCACGCCCTCCACGCCTTCCAGACCCTCAATGCATCCGCTCGATCCGGTGTCGGCCGCCGGCGGGAGCGGCGCCGGCGGCACGAGCCGCAGCGAAGTCTGCATGGGCACGGGGCCACCGGGCGACTCGTCCGGAAGGATGGGCACGTCCACGGAGTCGTATTTAGGCGGGGGTTCGTAAGGGCCCAGCAGACTGGGAGAGTTGGGTGCCGTGGACCGGGGCGCGGTGACGCGCTCGCGATAATCGAGGGAGGGCGAGCTGCTCCGCCCGGAGCGTGCGGCGTTGCTGCGCCGTCGAACGGACGACATGCGTCCGGAGGGACCCTGGTGGGGGGCGCCGCAAGCAGTGCCTGGAATGCGCAAGCTCGCTTCCACCCACTTAGCGCTCACTCAACAGTAAAGATTTTACCTCACCTGCTCACCTGCCCACCTGCTCTCGCCTGGTTGCGAACTTACCGAAATGACATTCTCCAAGATCGTTCCTTGTGTCACAAGGAACGATCTTGGAGAATGTTCAAAAGTGCCAAATTTGAAAGAAACGGTGCTTTCGTCGGTGGCAATGACGTACGACCCCCCCCCTAAGAGGCATCGACCTC
>Ga0302123_10001759_pt1 | contig 15105 bp, 19 predicted proteins | sample CB21_321_MG_FD_203109 | JGI IMG/M metagenome (GOLD analysis project Ga0302123, IMG submission 203109) | Marine microbial communities from Western Arctic Ocean, Canada - CB21_32.1 | ecosystem: Environmental > Aquatic > Marine > Oceanic | place: Canada: Western Arctic Ocean | collected 2017-09-28 | reverse complement strand
CAGCGTTGAGCTTTACGAGTAACGCTGCGGAGCCCAGCCCGATCTCCGGTTGACTCAGTGCCGAGGGTCACGCCACTCGCTTCTTCCACGCCCGCGAGTCGCTTCCCCCCAGCGGCCTGGGTTCTAACCGCCGATCAGGTCCCGCGTGGCCTCGAGGGCACCATCGGGAACGGACTCTGTCGAGGTCACCAGGGCGACCCAGGTCGACCACCCGTATCTCTCTCTCAGGATCTCGCCGAGGCTCCTAGCTTCCGACCCGGTTGATGCCGCTCCGATGCGTACGCGACGGAACTGCCGGCCCTCCACTTCCTGGGTGACGGTCCAGGCTGGTAGGCCCAGGTTGGCCAGCCGGTCCCTCTGCACGACTGCGGAGTCGGGATTCAGGAAAGCTCCCATCTGGACGGTGTAGAGGGGACCGCTGATGGGCTCAGGTTCGGGCTCGGGCTCGGGCGTCGCCTGAGCGACAGGCGACGGCGGTGGCTGGACCTGTTCCTGGGGCTGCTGCTCATGGATTGGCTCATCGTCACCGCTGCAGGCCACTACGGTCAGGATGAGCCCGAATATCGGGATCAATCGCCAATGCATGTCTCGGCTCCTTCAAGTTGTCGGAGAAGAAAGGTGCCTCCGAGTCTGTACGATCCGCACGCACCCGTCCATAGGCGATGAAGAGTTCGGTCGATGACCTGAACACGGACCGATTGGAATCGAACCGCGAAGGGGAGGGGAGAAAGGGCGATCGTGAGCAGGATCAGAGAGCGACGCATCGGGCACCTCATTGCGAGAGGTGGGGAGGCCATGCGGAAACTGCTGAACTGCGGCGCATCGCGCCATTCCTGCTTCGTCGAGGATCGGTTCCTGGAACGTCAGCAGCGTCACGAACATGCTCTACATGTTCACAGACGCCACGGCGTTCAATCAGGAATGGATGACTGCTGAACTTCTTTATAGGCGGCTTTTAAGTTCCAGCGGTGAAACCCAGTCATCAGTCGTTCTAGCGATGCTGTGATTTCATATTCCTTATTGATTTCTGCATTGTTGACCAGATCGTCAACGGTGCGCCCATCAGCTGCTGCTGTGGTCGCTTGAGCGACGACTTCACCCAATCTCGTGCTATCGATGCGGGGTACTGTGAGTCTCCCCTTATTGGCAACCACGGGGCGGTACTGGTGCCGGGCCGCACACAGCGACGCCACTGCAGCGCCGCTCCCCCAAAAATATTCGTAGCTGGGTCGGGTCCATTTTGCGGACAGGCGAGACCCCAGTGGGGTACACCCCCCTAAATGCTTATCTTGTGGCTCGTCTTCTCTATTCGGCCGAACAACCCCAACTTCGCGACCTATGCACAAGACACCTTTTTTTCTCGTCGCGCTGCTCGGGATGATGACAGGCGCTGGCCTGGCCACTGCCCAGGAAGCTCCAGCCGATCTGACCACGATCCGCAACTACATGGGGATTTCTGACCGACTCACGACCGCCGGTCAGATCGCTTACGATCAGATTCCGCTGCTGCGCGAGGAGGGCTACGACGTCGTCGTCAACCTTGCCACGGCCAGCCGGGAAAGGAACTCGCTGGAAGGGTTTCATGTGACGGCATCCGGGATGGCGTACATCCACATTCCGGTCGACTGGGAACAGCCACGGCTGAGTGACTTGAGCATGTTTTTTGACGTCATGGAAGCCAACGAGGGTCGCAAGGTGTTCGTGCACTGCTTCGCCAACATGCGTGCATCGGCGTTCGTCTACATGTACCGCACGATGGTCGAGGGCGTTGCGGAGGAGGACGCCCTCGGGGCCATGAACGAGGTCTGGGACCCAGCCGAGGTCCGGCAATGGGAGGATTTGATCGAGCGGGCGCGAACGGAGTTCAGCGGGCGCTAGCTCGCCGACGGTCCCTGCGGGCCACCCGAGGCCTATGCCTCACATTGTTCACCGTCACCACCGCCGAACTTATAAACTGTTCTGCTCGTCCTTAGTTGTGGGCCTGAGTGGGGCGGGGAAGAATGAAGCCATGAAAAGAATCCTGCTGTGGGTGCTCGCTCTAGCAGTCATCCCTGTTGGGGTTGATGCACAGGGCACTCCATCAGCTTCCTGCGCGGACATAGGCCCGTCGTCTTCCTTGGAGGATGTCCGTTCCTGTGCCGAGCAAGGGGATGCCGATGCCCAGACCAGACTCGGGCGTATGTACGCCATTGGCGAAGGCGTGCCGGAGGACTATGCGGAGGCGATACGTTGGTTTCGGTTAGCTATCGAGCAAGGGAATGCGGTTGCCCAGAACGGCCTCGCGGTTATGTACTCCAGAGGCTGGGGTGTGCCGGAGGACTATGTGGAAGCAGCGCGCTGGTATCGGTTAGCAGCTGAACAAGGGTATGCCTCTGCCCAATCGAACCTCGGGCTTACGTACCTTTATGGCGCCGGCCTGCCGCAGGACTATGCGGAGGCAGCACACTGGGTTCGGTTAGCTGCCGAGCAAGGGGATGCCGATGCCCAGTTCGTCCTCGGGACTTTGTACGACAACGGCGACGGCGTGGAAGAGGACAATGTCCTTGCCTATATGTGGCACAATCTCGCTGTGGCCCAAGGAAATGAGAGTGCACAGGAGGGCAAAGACATCGTGGAACAGCAGATGACTGGTGAACAAATAGCGGAAGCCCAACGGCTATTCCGCGAGTGGCTAGAGGCTCATTCCCCCGGCGGCAACTAGAGCCCTCTCAGTGGCACCCAGTCCAGGCAGGGTGTTAGGGAATGATTAACGGTTTGTCTCAAACGTCGAGGAGTCCTCAAAGGACTGCAAATCCTCGATTCCCGGTTCAAGTCCGGGCGGCGCCTCTCAGGCAAGCAAAAGGGCTCCCGGCCAATTGGCTAGGAGCCCTTTCCCTGATCTTGGGCATAAATTCCGATCAGCTAACCCACTTCAGCATGTCTAGGTCCGGATGATTCTCGGGACGTTCGACCAACTCGAGCAACTCATTGTTGACGAGGTGCGTGTACCCCTCGGTCACGCTGATCGTGCTGTAGCCCATTGCCTTCTGTACCTGCGCGACCGGCATACCGCTCCCGATCCATGTCTCTCAGGAAGAAACCTAGGGAGTTTCACTCCGCAATTTGTCATAGACGAATGAGACTCCTGTCCAAATAACGAGGAGTGTAACCACACTGATCAGAGCTGGCATCAACTCTCGACGGCCAATGAGCACATAGTTCAAATCAACGAGTAGGATCTGAGATATAGCGATCACCATCCCTGAGAACATCGTCTTGCCCGTATTCTGGACAATCCAGTCGAAGAACAGGATTGAAACGGTCCAGAACACAAGTATACTGAGAATGGTGTTGCTCACGACGGGCTCGAACGCGGGCTCAGGCATTGCCGGGTTAAAGAAGTACGTGGTTCCCAAGTACGCGAGGATACTGCCAGTGAGCCCACCACCGATGATGGATTTGATTCTACCACCCATTGTTGAATCTCCTTTGGACAGCGGGCCTGAGGCCCAACAATCCGATGTAGATAGAACGAACTCGTCCTCGCATGGTGCTCCGCCCGACTGAACTTCGCAACCTGGGCCGTGCGGTGACGTGACCCGGCGTTGGTGCATGCCGGGCGAAGGATCTGATCGCCTCTGGTTCTCTATGCCCAAAAGGCGAGGACTACTCCCCATCCCGCCGCGCCATCCAGATCACATGCCGCGCACCCTTACCCGCATGCGCCCGCACCGTAACCTCCTCAACCGCGAAGCCCACCGCTCGAAGCCGCTTCGTAAACGCCTTGTCCGGCCCCGCAGACCAAATCGCCAACACGCCACCCGGCCGAAGAGCCTGAAGCGCCCCACCCAACCCCGCCTTCGAATACAGCCATTCATTCGAGGCGCGCGTGAGCCCATCTGGACCGTTATCCACGTCCAGCACGATCGCATCGAATCCCTCGCCAGGACCCCGAACAATCACGGTCACGTCGAGGATCTCCACCCGCGCGCGAGCGTCGTCTAACGGCCGCCCAGCAGAGGGCCCCAGGACGCCTTGGTTCCACTCGACGACACCAGGCACGATCTCGGCTACCACAACCTCCGCGTCAGCGGGGAGTGACCTCAAGGCCGCCGCCAACGTGTAGCCCATCCCGAGTCCGCCGATCAGGACACGAGCCCCCGGTTGGTCTCGAAGCCCCTTGCAGGCGATCACGCCCAACGCGTCCTCAGATCCGTGGGCGCGCGTATTCATCAGGTCCTGACCGCCTACGATCTTGATGAAGTAGTCTGCGCCTCGTTGATAGAGGCCCAGTTTTCCGCCTTCGCCAGGGATCGGCGCCGTGTGGAGCAGCTGCATGTGGTCAGTTGTCCTTTCTTGCGGTCGGCTGCTCGAACCAAAGCGAGAGCTTGGTCTCCGTCCCTGCGAAATTCGCGCCGGCCGCCTGCTCGCGCCAGCGAAGTGCTTCCTCGCCCCCATGAGCAGATTTGGCCCTCGATCCTGTGTGTAGTGCACAAGAAGTGATTGGCACTGGGGACCGTCGGGTCCATGCCTGACCCGGTCAGAGGCGGTCCCAGGGCGGGGGTGTCCGAAAGCATACCCCCCGTCGTTCTTCGCGCTTGACGCCGCGTTCTGACGTGGAGGCGCCCCGGCGCAACGTCGAAGTTCAGCTATGGCAGAGTCAAAAACGCACATTTGGCTCGATCGACTCCTCGCGGATATGGACGCGGAAATGCGGTTACAAGGCGTGACATCGCAATCCCGGCGCCTGTATGCCGCGCACGTCAGGTGCTCGCCGATGGAGGAAGAAGCTGGTGGTGGTGGATCCTTCGATCAGAACCTCGGATTTCTCCGAAGATGGGGTACGCGCGAAGGTCTCTACTGAGGCTTGGACGAATCCGACGGCGCCTGCCATAGTGTACTGTTCGGAAAAGCCTAGAGGACGGGGCATCGGATTCGGCAACCAATCTTGGTGAGGGTAGATGAGGACAGATAGCTACGTGGCCCCGCGCCTATGTGCTCTCTTTGCCACCGCAGTTCTCCTTCTGTCGGCGTGTGCGCCTTCCGAGGGGGCTTGGCCAGAGGGTGTCACTCCGGAACTCGTGGAAAAGGGGCGAGGCATCTTCGGCAAGGAGGGCTTCTGCTTCACGTGCCACGACTACGACGGGACAGGAGGGGCGGGTGCCAACCTCGCGGATTCGGAATGGTGGCACAGTGATGGCTCGTATGAGGGGATCGTCGCGACGATCACTCGCGGAGTCCCGGCGGACAAAGCCCGTGGAGGTGCTGCCTCTGCGATGCTTCCGAAAGGCGGGACATCGATGACCGAAGAACAAGTGCGTGCGGTGGCGGCCTTCGTGTGGAGTCTTCAGTTGCCGGAAGAAGGCGAAGAACCTTCGGGGGGCTGAACCCCGTGCGCTCACCGCTGGCTCGAACGGCCTTCGTCCTGGCGGCCCTCGCGGCGTGGTCCGTGCTGCCGCCCGCGATGTCAGCGCAGGTCCGCGAACGGGCAAGGGCCGGTGTCGCGGAGAGAGACATCGAGATCGACGGGGTGCTGTCCGAGGGAGCTTGGTCGAGATCTGCTCCGGTTAGAGAGAACTCGAGTTGGGACGCAGTGTGGGAGGCTTCTACGGTTGGAGACGCGGAGGGGTGGACGGTCGAGGTCCGTGTTCCGTTACAGAGTCTCACCTTCGACGCATCCTTGGGTGGCGAACCGCATCCAGCCAAATGCTGATCAACATCCAGTACGCGTTGCGCAATGGAGCGAGGGGCCAGCGTCCGAGCCGAGCCGTATTAGGGATTTGGTACGGGAACTGCAAACAGCGGGATTGGCCGTATCAGGCGGATGCGGAGCGCTTACCTACTCATATGAGGCCAGTTTCAGTGCCGCAGTCGCGGCGCTGCTACTCGTAATGGGGGGTGCAGCGCACGTTCGCTGACAACGAGTCTCGGTAGTCCGGCGAGGGACTTTAGCGCTCTTGTGGGAGCATCCAAGTGGTCACTCGTCCGACGTCGACTTGGGTAACGTCCTCGGGTCCGGACCGTCAGTTCGACGGTACGCCCTGTGACCCGAGCCCACATCCGTTGCCATACGTGGGATTCTTGAGCCGTCGGACAATCGTTTGGAGTGCCGCCCCTCGGCCTACGGTTCTCTGGCTCTTCGTCCCCAGGTATCGCTTGAAGCTCTTCGCGAAGCCCGTTGCCTGTCCGTCCCAGTTGTAGGTGACGGCTTCTTGGCCGGATCAGTGCATCCGTACCGTCCTCGTTCATCACGCACACGCACGACGGCATCACGGGCGTCTGCGTGACGGGTTCCAGCTTGGCGAGGTCGGGGATGTTTACGATATGAGGTCGGCCGGATCGGTCTTCGCAGACCGTCGTGTTCGACATACCCACATCGATAGCCCAATGGGTGGTCATCGGAAGACCTTGCCGGTGGATTGTCGACAAGGCAAGGCACCCTGGCCGGAGGGTGTCCTGCGAGCGAAACTGACCTGTACAGCGGGCGTGAAGTGCACTGCGCCCCTACCGAAGGGAGGAGTAATGGAGGTCTTGTGGATGATGGTGCCAGGCTTGGTGGTCGGGGTCCTGCTGTTCGACAGCGTTCGGAAGATCTTCACGGACGATGCGACCGTCACCCGCCGCCTGCTTGCGGAACAACCCGTAACTATGACCGCGGCGGCCACGATTGTCGGGACTATTCTCGTCTACGGCGCACTCAACCTCCTACGGATTTTCTGACGTGGCCGTAGCTCGCTCGCCCTTGGATGCAGGAGAGCGCCTGCGCCGGCACACTCGCCGCACACTGGCGCGAAGCACACATGGGCCGAGAGTTGATGATCGATTTCATCAACACGGGGGCCGTGAACCCGAAGCGCCACTCTGCGGATCGGACCCGAACGTGCTGCGCGGCAGGTATGCGGACAAGCTGTGCCAGGCCTGTGCAGGCCCATCAAGCGCCTTGCCGGACCGTGAGATATGCGAGATTCTTGAGGCCTCCTGAGGTACAAAGGAGCCCCATGCTTCACCGAGTGAGCCAATCCGATGGCGTTCATCCCATACGTCCCACACGAGGAGGCTGACGGCCTGTTGGCCGAGCTGTACGATCGGTACGGCGGAGAGGCCATCGACAACATTCTCAGGATCCACTCGCTGAACCCCCGTTCGATGCGGGATCACGTGGATCTGTACTCACACCTCATGCGGGGCCGCTCACCTTTGAGCCGTCAGCAGAGGGAGATGCTGGCAGTCACCACGTCTGCTTTGAACGACTGCTTCTACTGAATCAATCACCACGGGGCGGGTCTCCGTAAGCTGCTTGGTTCAAAAGAAATTCCTCGGGCTCTCGCACGTGACTTTCGGTCCGCACCTGTCTCGGCGCCGGACGCAGTCATGCTGGCGTACGCCGAGAAGTTGACCCTGCGGCCCCATGCGGTGTGCGAAGCCGATATCGACCAGCTCCGGGAGGTAGGATTCTCGGACGCCGCTGTACTCGATATTTGTCAGGTGGTGTCGTACTACAACTACGTAAACCGACTCGCGGATGGCCTCGGCGTCGAACTCGAATCGGGTTGGACCCCTGAAGACATGACCATCACACGCGAAGAGTTCGACGTGATCTTCGTTGCCCGTCACTCGGAAACACCAAACCCATGATCACTCTCAAGCTGGACGGGCGTTCGCTTCGTCTGGAAGACATCGAGAACGTCGCGTTCGGTGCCGACATCGTCGTTCAGCTCGACGAAGACGCGAAGGTGCGCATGCGGGAGTCGCGTGCGCTCATCGAAGAACTCGTCTTGGCCGGCGAACCTGTCTACGGCGTCACGACGGGCTTTGGACGACTCGCCGACGTCACGATCGCCCCTGAGAATCGTGAAGCGCTTCAGCACAACCTGGTGCGCAGCCACGCATCAGGAATGGGAGACCCACTGGACAGGTCTGCGGTACGCGCCCTGATGCTGCTTCGCGCCAACGCTCTGTCACGTGGGCACTCTGGGTGCCGCGTTGAGGTGGTCGAGCTCTTACTCGGGCTCCTGAACGCAGGAATCCACCCCCGAGTGCCGGAGTTCGGTTCTGTCGGAGCGAGTGGGGATCTTGCCCCGTTGGCGCATGTCGCCTTGGCGCTGCTTGGGGAAGGGCGCGCGGAACATGAAGGAGTGGAGTCCGATGTAGGCCCGCTCATGGCCGCCGCGGGCCTCCACCCGATGCGTCTCGGGTCCAAAGAAGGATTGGCCCTCATCAATGGGACGCAAGCTACGACCGGCATCGGGATCTTGGCTCTGCTAGCCGCTGAGCGAGCGGTCGAGTGCGCCGAGGTGGCGGGTGCCATGTCGATGGATGCCCTCCTGGGTACACCGGAGCCGTTCCGGCAAGAGATCCAGGATGCGCGGCCTCACGCGGGCCAGGGCATATCGGCCGGCCGACTCAGAGCACTCGTAGCTGGATCCGAGATCCGTGAGTCGCATCGTGAGGGCGACCCGAGAGTCCAGGACGCCTATTCGCTGCGGTGCATGCCACAGGTTCACGGGGCTGCTCGTGAGGCCCTCCGATACATCCGTGGGATCCTCGAGACCGAAGCCAATAGTGCCACCGACAACCCATTGGTCTTTCCTGAAGCCGGTGTTGTCGTGAGCGGCGGCAACTTCCACGCCCAAGTGGTGTCCGCCGCGTTGGATCTACTGGCCATCGCGCTCGTCGACCTCGCCTCGATCTCGGAGCGGCGCATCGAGCGCCTCCTGAACCCCGATCTCTCCATGGGATTGCCTGCGTTTCTGAGCAAACGCCCTGGCCTCGAAAGCGGCTTCATGATTGCCCAGGTAACCGCCGTGGACCTGATCGGCGAGATGCGGGTGCTCTCGCATCCGGCCAGCGTGGACTCGATCACGACGAGTGCGAATCAAGAGGACCACGTGTCCATGGGTTTGGCTGCGGCGCGGAAGGCTTTGCGAGTGGTCAGGTGTGTCGAGCGGGTTCTGGCTACGGAACTCATGTGCGCGGCCGAGGGGATCGAGCATCGCCGACCGCTCAAGTCGGGATCGGGCGTCGAAAAGGCACACGCCACCGTCCGGGCCGTAGTGGACGCGCTGGACGGCGACCGAGTGCTGGGCCCTGATTTGGACGCTCTTACTGAACTGGTACGATCCGGCGAAATGGCGAGGATCTCAACGGAGTTGGAAGCATGACGGAGTCGGTCGCTCGCCCGGTGCGGGCCCCCCGAGGTTCCGAAATCTCCTGCAAGGGCTGGACGCAGGAGGCTGCCATGAGAATGCTCATGAACAACCTCGATCCCGAGGTCGCAGAGCAGCCCGACGATCTCATCGTGTACGGTGGGACAGGAAAGGCAGCGCGTTCGTGGGAGGCCTTTGACGCCATCGTCGCAACGCTCAAAGAGCTCGAGAACGACGAGACGATGTTGGTGCAGTCCGGAAAGCCTGTCGGCGTCTTCCGCACGCACGAGCACGCGCCGCGCGTCCTCATAGCCAACTCCAACTTGGTCGGCCGCTGGGCTACGTGGGACCACTTCCACGAGTTGGAGAAGCGCGGCCTGATGATGTATGGGCAGATGACTGCCGGGTCGTGGATCTACATCGGGACACAAGGCATCCTCCAGGGCACGTATGAAACCTTCGGCGTACTCGCGGAGAAGCACTTCGGCTCGACACTGAAGGGCAAGTGGGTCCTAACGGGTGGAATGGGGGGCATGGGCGGAGCTCAACCCCTCGCAGCCACCATGAACGAGGGCGCCGTTCTGTGCATCGACATGGATGCCGGTCGGATTCAACGTCGAATCGACCACCGTTACTGTGACCGAATGACGGACAACCTGGACGAAGCACTCGTGTGGGTTCAAGGTGCGGCGGCATTGGGTGAAGCGCTTTCAGTAGGGCTCGTGGGGAACTGCGCTGAGATCCTCCCCGAGTTGGTCGAACGCGGCATCACCCCGGACGTGGTCACGGATCAGACGTCCGCGCACGATCCGCTTAACGGTTATGTGCCAGCGGGTTTGTCTTTAGCCGACGCGGAAGCACTCCGACGTTCGGACTCAGACGAATACATCCGGCGCTCCATGGAATCGATGCGCACTCACTGTGAGGCGATCGTGGCTATGCAGGATGCTGGCGCCGTCGCTGTGGACTACGGCAATAACCTCCGTGGCTATGCGCAGGATGCGGGTTTCGAGAACGCCTTTGCATACCCGGGCTTCGTGCCGGCCTATGTCCGCGAGCTCTTCTGTGAGGGGAAGGGACCGTTCCGATGGGCCGCGCTCTCGGGTGACCCCAAGGACATTCACAGGACGGACGAACTGGTTCTGGAGATGTTTCCGGAAGACGAGCACCTATGCCGTTGGATCAGGATGGCGCACGAGAAGGTCGCTTTCCAGGGGCTCCCGTCCCGTATCTGTTGGTTGGGGCAGGGCGCCCGCGCCCGCTTCGGAGTCGCCTTAAACGACCTAGTGGCGTCCGGTGAACTGAGCGCGCCTGTGGTGATTGGTCGCGATCATTTGGACACCGGGAGTGTCGCGTCGCCTGGCCGTGAGACCGAAGCAATGAAGGACGGCTCGGACGCGGTCGCCGACTGGCCGATCCTGAACGCACTGCTCAATACCGCTTCAGGCGCGAGCTGGGTCTCGTTTCATCACGGCGGCGGCGTCGGTATCGGCAATTCGCTGCACGCAGGTCAGGTCATCGTCGCCGACGGAACCCCGGAAATGCGGGAGCGCATCCAGCGGGTGCTGACGAACGACCCAGGGATCGGCGTCGCACGCCATGCGGACGCGGGCTACGAGACGGCGATCAAAACGGCGCGGGCAGAAGGCCTGAATATCCCGATGCTGGGCGACTAGCGCAGAGGGCCCCCCGCGTGGGGGCGAGCCTCAGCGGCGCAACCGGCGTGCCACGTCACGGAATCGCTCAGCGACCTCTTCCTGCCGAGCATGACGGCCGTCTCGCACCACCCAGGTGCCGCACGCCATGACGTCACGCACGGCTGAATCTTCACCGCTGAAGATCCAGGAGTCGAGCCATTCGTCGCCGCGCCGACCGATCATGGAGGTGTGCTCCGTGTCCAATGCGACGAAGTCCGCTCGCGAGCCCTCTGAGATCGCTCCAACCGGTGCCCCACATGCCTGGGCTCCGCCCTTCCAAGCCCCTTCGAGGAGCGCTCTTCCCGAGGAACGGTCGCTCTGACCCGCCGCAATATTTCGCTCCTGGGTGACGAGACGCTGGCTGTACTCCAGCATGCGCAGATCCGCTACAGGACTCACGCTGATATGTGAGTCCGTACCCACACCCCAACGACCTTCGACCGCTGCGTAGTCAGCAAACGGGAAGACGCCGTCCCCGAGATTCGCTTCAGTGGTCGGACAAAGCCCCACGACGGCACCGGTCTCGGCCAGAGCAAGAGTCTCCCCGATGGTCATGTGCGTCGCATGAATCGCACACCAACGCTCATCCACCGGCGCATTCGACAACAGCCACTCGACCGGGCGAGCCCCGGACCAGGCGACACAAGCGTCGACCTCGCGCCTTTGCTCCGCGATATGGATGTGAATAGGGCCCTCAGGGTCGATCGCTCCCATCGCTCTAACCACCAGATCGAGGTCTTCAGGGGGCACAGCACGCAGCGAATGCATCGCCAACCCGACGTTGTGCCGCACGTCTCCTTGCGAGCTCTTTCGGAGTATTGCCACGTCGTTCAAGAGCGCGTCCACCGTGGCCACAAAGCGCGCCTGACCATGCGTCGGCGGCTTGCCGCCGAAGTCGGAGGTGCGATAGAGCACCGGCAGCAGGGTCGTGCCGATACCGCTGGTTTCCGCCGCCGCCAACACACGTCGAGCCATCTCGATCGGGTCCCCGTAGGCGCCACCATCGACATCGTTCCGGAGGTAGTGGAATTCGGCGACGTGGGTGTACCCATGCCGAAGCAGCTCGACCTGCAGCTGGGCGGCAACGGCTTCGACGTCGTCCGGAGACATTCGCTCTAGGAACGCATACATGCGCTCCCTCCATCCCCAAAATGAGTCTCCGCGCTCCGAGCCTCGCTCAGCCAAGCCAGACATCGCTCGCTGGAACGCGTGAGAATGAAGGTTCGGCACGCCGGGAACGACAACGCCTGGCACGACCTCGGCTTCCGCCGGCTCACCACCGGGAGTCACCGACTCAATCAGCCCATCGGGTCTGACCGATACGCGCACACGTTCGGCCCAGCCGTCGGGTAGCAAAGCGAGATCGAAAAAGAGGTCTGACATGGCTCGGCAGTGTAGATTCCCACCGGAGCGGGAGTCAACGAGGAGGAAACCTTGAGCAACTGCGACTTGCTGATCACCAACGTACACGTCGCCACCATGGTCCCCAACGGCACCCCCTATGGAGCTGTGCTGGACGCCGCCATAACGATCGCGGATGGGCGCGTGACCTGGGTGGGGCCCGCCGGCCAGTTGCCGGTGCCCCTACGCGACGCCGCAGGCCAGACCGTCGACGGGGGCGGGGGCTGGATCACACCTGGCCTCATCGACTGCCACACACATTTGGTCTTTGGCGGCGATCGCGCCCATGAGTTCGAAATGCGGCTGGCAGGCGCCAGCTACGAAGAGATCGCACGGGCGGGCGGAGGCATCGTCTCGACCGTGGCTGCGACCCGGGAAGCATCAGACGACGACCTGTACCGTGTGGCAAGCGACCGACTCCGTGAGATGATCGAGCAGGGGGTCACCACAGTTGAGATCAAGTCCGGATACGGACTCGATGTCGAGACAGAAATGCGAATGCTCGCGGTCGCGAGGCGGTTGGGAGACGCGATGCCTGTCACCGTCTCCACGACGCTGCTGGGGGCCCATGCACTTCCGGTGGAATTTGCGGATGACCGGGCGGGCTATATCGCCTTAGTGGCGGAGCAGATGATCCCAAGGGCAGCAGCCGCGGGGCTCGCAGATGCGGTGGACGCCTTTTGTGAGGGGATCGGCTTCACCTCAGACGAATGCCGGACGGTGTTTGAAGCAGCCGGGCGACACGAACTCCCGGTGAGACTCCATGCCGACCAACTGTCTGATCTCGGCGGCGCAGCGCTCGCTGCCGGCTTTGGGGCCCGATCCGCGGATCATCTGGAGTACACATCTAGGGAAGGTGCGCGTGCCATGGCTGCTGCCGGCACCACCGCGGTATTACTCCCCGGCGCCTATCATTTCTTGCAAGAACCGACGAAGCCGCCGGTAGAGGCCTTCCGTGAGGCTGGAGTCCGTCTGGCCGTGGCTTCGGACTACAACCCAGGATCGTCGCCGGTGGGCTCACCGCTGGTGACACTCAACCTGGCGTGTGTCCTGTTTGGCCTCACTCCAGAGGAGGCCCTCGCCGGGATGACGCGCAACGCTGCACCGGTCCTCGGGCTCGACGGAGAGGCCGGAGTGCTCACCGAAGGTGCTCGGGCAGACATGGTCCTATGGGACGTGCAGCGTCCTGCGGAATTGTGCTACTGGCTCGGGCGGAATCCGTGCCGGACCGTCGTTCAAGACGGGGCAGTGGTTCACTCCACCTGATACGGAAACCGGGCCCTCGCACATGATGCGAGAGCCCTGCTGTTTCCAGGAGATTGCCTCCCGTCCTAGTTGCCACCCCGACGTCTTGGCGGTGCCCTGCGTGCAGGCCTGGACGAGCCCGAACTTCTCGTTGGAGCCGAATGGGTAGCCGGGCGAGACGGTGCAGGCCGCGCCGTCGGCCTCGAAGGCGCGGACCGCGTCGTCGTCACCCGTGACGGCGCTGAACGAGTGGCCGGCCGCGAAGGTGCGGATCGCGTCGTTGTGCTGCGAGCCGGTACGGACCGCGTTGACGTGCCTCGACTCGTAGCTGCCTGCCGCGTTGGCGTGCGCCCCGATGTGCCGGATGGCCTGGCCCGTGTCACCGGAACTCTAGTCGGTGCCACTCTCGTGCCGGGCGTGCGACTCGAAGTGGGCCGTGTGGCCGGCGTACGGTTCGTCGCCCCTGCCGGTGCCCGCGTGCGGGGTGGCGTGCCGAGCACACTGGAAGAACGGGGCCGGGCGCTTCCACCGGTCGTGACACGGTCAGAAGGACGCGTGCTCGCGCCCGCCCGGGTCCGAGTCGGAGTCACGGCAGGGCCATTCCGGTCCGTCCCGGGCCGCGCCGATGGAGTGGCGGTCCTACCCGTTATTGGACGAGCAGAAGGCGGCGTGCCCCGACCCGTGGAAGGGCGTGGTCCAACACGAGGCTTTACCGAAGACCTGCCCGTTGTCGGACGAGCACTACCGTTCCCGGCGCGTGTGTCCGTCCCAGAAGGACGCGCGGTGCGCCGACCATCAGAGCCCGCACGAGCCGGAGCATTCGACGCACCCGTGGCGTTCCCAGCCTGCGGGCGCCGTACTGCGGTGCGTGTGGTTCCCGTCCTTGGGCTCTCCTTGTAGCCGGCACCGGACCGAGCGAAGGGCGACGGGCGGCCAATGGCCACGCGTGTGCGTCCACCACCGTAGACCTCCCGCGTACGACCATAGCCACCGTAGTAGCCACCGTAGTATCCGCCGTGACTACGCCCGGCGTAGTAGCCATCTCCGAAGCCACCCCAATACCGGTCGTATCCCCAGTACGAACCACCCCAGGGCGACATGAAGGGGTCTGACCAGAAGACGAATGCCGAGCGCGATCCGTAGTAACCACCCCAGCCACCGCTGAACCCACCACGAGACCGATATGAGTTCCGGTACCGATAGGGGCTATAGGCCACGCAATCGTAGTATGGGTCTCCGTAGGGATCCCAATAGCTGTCCCAGTAATAGTCCCAGCACGAATAGTCGTCGTAATAACTGCCACCAGCCCAGGAACGTCCACGCTCGGAATACATGCCATATGCCTGATCCTGGTACGGAGCAGAGTGGCGCATTCCCAGACCGGTCCCAACGAAGAGGGATCGATCATCGTAGTAGCCGCCACCCATGCCGACGCTGACGCCGGCAAAGAGCGGGCCTACGCCAACGGAGAACGAGGTGTGGGCCTGCGCGTGACTTTCAGCCGAACTAAGGGCGAAGAAGGCAGCGAGGATCAATGTAATTCGAGCCAGGATACGCACGGTCATACTCCTGCTAGTGGTCAGCGCCCCTCAGAAGTGCACGGTCTATGCCAAACGCACATTAAGCTGTCAACATGT
>Ga0302123_10001758_pt1 | contig 15108 bp, 29 predicted proteins | sample CB21_321_MG_FD_203109 | JGI IMG/M metagenome (GOLD analysis project Ga0302123, IMG submission 203109) | Marine microbial communities from Western Arctic Ocean, Canada - CB21_32.1 | ecosystem: Environmental > Aquatic > Marine > Oceanic | place: Canada: Western Arctic Ocean | collected 2017-09-28 | reverse complement strand
AAAATTAAAGACCATTCGAGCAATGCGAACCACTTAACCCCCGATGGGAACGGGCTAGGCTTCTCAAGTCACCATCCGTTTCATAACGATTAAGGTTTCAAAATGGAATTAAGAACACCGACAAAATCAGACATCAGCTCGCTAAGAATCACCTTCGCTGACGCAAAGTGGACTTACAGCGTATTGGTTGATTGCTTCGACAGTGGCGGAAACGCCGTGATGATCCCACTGCCCGATCTTGGCGGGCACGAAGCGCACCACCTACACCTAAAGGAGACGGTCGATACATTCCCGGACATCGATGATATTGTCACCCTGGCGATAACAACTTTACAGAGTCACGGGCACAGCCTGGTATAATAGGAGACTAGAAGAATGAGATACGTGAAGATACCGGAGCCCATACAGATTAAAAACCTAACCACCGGGGAGCCGATCCTCGTAGACGGCGGGAGTTCTCCGTGGAGAATGTGCCGGTACTTGGCAGACATTGTTTTACCCGACGGTGCCCTGGGCAAGGGGTACGATGCCGACCGAGTTAGGTCTGCGGTGCGGGATGCGTTCAGGGATGCGAAGCCCGGCGAGTACGTTGCCATAGAAGACTCCCATCACGCCGCAGTCTGCGCCGCCATCAAGGAGCCTGAAGCAAAGATAACGCCAGTCGTTACGATGCAACTCTTCTCGTTTCAGGAAGCATTCGTGGAGGCTACTCGGGAAAAGCCAAAGGTACTGATTGAGCTGACGGGATAGTATGCCGCACGATGACGACTACAGGACGCCGTTGCCACCACTACCCGTCGCAGGGGCTGGCATTCCGGAGGTCATGGACCATCGGCTGCAGAGCGTCGAGGTGAAGTTCGGTGAACTTAAAAAGCTGGTCGAGCGGAACAAAGAGATTTTAATCGAAACAGTCGGAACGAGTGGCAGAGATGGCAAGATCGCTTGGATGGCTGAGCGGCTCGAAGTAGTCGCTAAAGAGGTTGAGGCAATGCAGATTATGTTTGAGGAGCAGCGGCGGTACATCGCGAAAATAGTTATGGCCATGTTGGTCACTAGCAGCCTTGGGGCAGGTGGGGCCCAGGTAGTAATGCAACTGATTGGTGGCGGATGACAACAGCTTTAGCGATAACCACTGTTGGTTTCGGCGCTAGTCTTGGCCTAGCACTATGGCGGTTGGTTGAAGAAGTGCGGACGACCGGAGAACTTCGCTTAGAGCTTCGCGGAGTACTCGAACATGCCCAGGACGCTACCGCGAAGCTGAAGCAAGAGAAGGAAAGAACCGTCGGCTACCAAGCTATCGTGCGAAAGTTGAAGGAAGGGATCGACAGGAAAAATGCGTTACTTAAAAAACATGATGTTGATCCCTCTGTTATCATTGACGATGTGCTGTCCGGTGAAGACGGTGGTGAAACATGAGTTCAAGGTGGAACATGTGCCATGTCTGTCGGAAGCTCCGCCACCACCACCGAACGTATCGGGGGATGACTGCCCACCTGAATTGGGATACTGCCTCTCGAAAGAGAAGGCGTGGAAACTAGCTCTCTACTTGGAAGACACAATTTTGTGGATGACCAAGGCGTGGGCACTTTGCAAGGAGATTGAAGATGACGAAGGGGATCAAGACGAGTGAATTTTACATCTGCCTCGCGGTCTTATGTCTGGGAGCCTTAATGGCGTCAGGTGTCATAACCGACGGCGGAACAATCAGTAAGATCACAGGTGGCGCGATGGAAGTGCTCGCGGCCCTTGGCTACACCTGGAGCCGAGCAGCTATCAAGCTAGGCCCGCAGGATGAAGAAGAAGAATAGATTCTGGGGGGAGTTGCTTAGGTTTCTTCAGCGGTTTTTTGAGCCTGCACCTCCGCTAGTTCTACCTCCAATTCCTACCGAGGAGGAGGAGGTAGCCGAGCTGGTGGACGGGTGGCCAGAGTTTGATGGACCCCTCAAATCTATACCCAAGGGCAGGAAAGGAATGGTCGAAGTTTATGGAGATCCATCTGTCGCCTACACCTCAAAAGGAACCGCCAAAGTTTCTAGAGCGTTTGCGCGAAAACTTCATACAGTTCCTGCTGACCTCCTACCTGGTCTTAGTCGCAGGCTGTATATGCATCGCTCTGTCAGCCCGTATTTTCGGGAAGCTCTTAGGCGTGCTCAGCTAGTGGCCCCCGGCTACAAACTTGAGCGAGTCGGCTGCTTTAACCCTCGCCACATGCGGCACGACAAATCTAGACCGCTCAGCGATCACACATGGGCGGTGGCCTTTGATATAAACTCATCGACCAACCGCGCCTTCTACCGTAAACCAACTGACCCGAAGCCGTTCGAACCGGGTTGGGGAAAGTATAGTTCACTGCCAGAGTCGGTGGTCCTCGCGTTCAAGTCGGTTGGGTTTTCCTGGGGAGGAGACTGGGGCACTGGGGCCAGGGGTGGCTTTTGTGATCCCATGCACTTCTCGCTGCGTAGGTAGCAGCGACACTAAGACTTGTACTGGTACTCGTGCTCTGCGATTTTTACCCCCAGGTCGCTTAAGGCACCCGCGAGGACCCGACCCTCTGTGTAGATCTCAAGGCCAATGCAGTGGCAGAACCACCCACGCCCATCATCTGTCTTGAATAGCTGGATGACGAATTTGTCGAGGGGTTGCTTCTGGGTTCCCATTTAGTAGTGCCTCCACTGCAATAGCTACCTTCATCGATATATATGCTATGATGGTATCCGTCTGGGGATCAAGGGGATTAGAGAACCCAACTGGTGTTGCTATCTTTTCCAGGGCCGCTCTGTATTCTTCACATTTTTCGCAGGGCATTATATTCCTCCACATTCACACTGGGTTTCCTTGTTACTCCCCCCGCATCTCGTATCCTGTTTAGCACCTCTCTGTTCAGAGCCTTCTGGGACAGGCTCTTCTCGGCATCAGGGTCTATCGCCTTGGTGACGGTTAGTTGATGCTCCTTAACGAACTCCGCAATAGCCTTCTTTGACGCTGTATGCTTAAAGGCACTGCCTGCCACCGAGGGGTCAACCAGTTCGGTGAGGACCTTGTATGCCACTTCACCGTCGAGTACCTCGTTACCTTCCTTGCGGACCTGGCCTAACATCTTGCCGTTCCTGAGCTGAATAGGCTCCCTCTCAGCTTCAGCGTAGATCGATGCAGTGACTTTGTTTAGTAGGTTCTGCGCTATCTTGACTTTCTCGAAGGCGTCTGCCATCTGCGATCTTGTCACGGGTGTATTGAAAGGCACGGTATCGTTGCAGGTGGCAAGTTCTATGGCGAGGCTCTTCTGTGCAGGGCATGCAGTCTGTGCTGGGCAGTTACGGCACCACCTCCCAGTAGTCACATCCGGTGCTTGCCCCCTGGAAACGGCATCGGCTGCTGCTGCAAACTGTGTATACAGACGGGATAGTTTGCGGCTAAACCTGTTCAGGTCGAATGCGTCAAGCTCGGCTCTATCGCGGTAGCCACGGTCAACGTATATGTACTCGACGATTGCCTTGGGCTTTTTGAAGATGTCCGCTGCAGCGACGGCAGGAGCATTCATCTGGGCAGAGTCCTTAGCCGCTCCCAGTTTGGTGTGCCCGAACTTGAAGTCCCCGATGTAAACCCAGTCCTTCCCTACTCCCAGGATGTCGGGTGTCATAGCCATCTCAAAAGGAGTGACCTCCCTGTAGTCGCGAGCCCCGGTTGCCTTTAAAAGCCTCCCAATGCTGGTGCGGTAGTCAAGAGCCAAGGGAACTTCCGCGTCGTACTTAAACAAATCGGCAAAGTCCTCGTAGGGTATGTCACGAAGGAAGTCCACGTACTCGGGGTAGTCGAGGCAAGCGGCAGCAAGACCATCCTCGACCCCCAGATCCGATACCATACGAAGCGCGTGGTGCCCTGCAATGCCACGTTGTGCGGCTGGACCTGTAGACTGTACCCAGGGTAATGCGTGGCTCCCTGGGCAGCACAATGCCAGCCCGATCTTGGAGGCTGTGCCCCGCTTAAGAAGCATCTGCTCCCTTTTCGTAGGCAACACGGATGGAGTCACGAACCGGAAGATACAATTTGGCGAGGTCATCCCGATGGCAATCTGCGATGCGTTGCGCCTCATGATGCAGGCGGACCTCCTCGGCAAGGGAGCTAAGTGCATCGAAGTCCACGGTGTCGCGGAGATCGTTCATCTGGCCCTCAAGGTTTTTGTACAGTACGGATTGGTCCTTCTCGTCTGGGACCATTTCAAAGTCAGCATCGACTGTGGTTTCACCGCTGCTCGCCACAGTTACATCTGCCGTGGTGTCAGGCTCCACGACCACCTCAAGAGATGGGAGTTTACGACCGGCAATCTCCTCGCCCTCGCCGTGCTCATAGATGCCCATCATCAGGTCTGAATACACTGTACGAGCTAGGGCAGACTGAGCACGAGCACGAAGCATGGCATCGGGGTGTCTCTGCCACGTCGGACCTTTCGTCAACTGCGCTTTCGACGCCATTTCAATCGTGTATGAGTACGTGGTGGGCGACGGGTCACCTACCCGATGAGTGCTGTACGTTGCCTTCTTATTTGTAGACTCGACAAGCACGAAGTATTTGCATACCGAATGACGCTGGCAAAGCCCCACCATCGCCTGAGCACTGAGGATCGCTTTGCCGTTGATAACGTGCATTCCCCGGAGGCTCTGCATAAAGTCGAGGCCCAGCTCACGGCCAGTCATTACACATACGACGATGTCGCCAGGCTTATTCCGGTACGCGCTCGGTATGATACTGCTCCCTGCAATAGCCTTCGCAAGGCGCATCATCTCTTCCATGGTTTCGGGTTGAAAGTTCTCGGCTGCAGCAGCAGGCTCCTGAACCGTAAGGGAGGTGTCTGTTTTTTCATTCTGTATCGCCATGAAAAATAATTTACCATAGTTGGTAGACAATACAAGTTAATTGTGACAGGTTATCTCCATGGCGATAGAAAAAAAGAGTGAGAAGCCACTAAGCAGGCTGAACCGGGGTGCCCAGGAACTGTTTAGGTGGAGGTACAATGTTGGTCTAACCCAGCGTAAATGCTCAGCTCAGCTCAAATGTGAACCAACACAACTTTCCAAATGGGAGAACGGTGCGGCCAAACCGGGACGAACAGCGGCAGTTGCCATCGAGAAAGTTAGCTTGGGCACTGTTACATGTGGGATGTGGGACGAAGCGCCACTCAAGGAGTACGAAACTGACCCCCTTTACAACTTTGATCCAACAGCACTAGCGAACATGGAGGAGTAGTCATGGCGGCAAACGTTACTGTGGACGCTAGGGCGTATTCAGACCCGAGGTTTGAGAGACTGGGCGCGCTGGCAGGGTACAATCAATACGAGGCACTGGGGCGGATGGTGAGAGTCTGGGGGTGGTGCACGGACAGGGAAGTGGACATCATCTCAGCCTGCGACCTGGCTATCTTCCTCGCGGTGGCAACCGACGTCGCCGCAACGGTGCTGGTCGAGTCTGGGCTTGGCTCGCCAGCGGAGGAGGGCAGTGTCCGGGTGAAGGGGTGCCGGGGCAGGACCGAGTGGCTGTCAAAGTTGAGGGTCGGTGGGAAGAAAGGGGGGAGGGCTAGAGCAGGATCGGCTAAGCGCGTAAATGGCCGTTTTGCCGCGAATGTGCCAAACCCCCACCAGACTAAGCCTGGTGATAGCCTGGTAAATGACCAGACTGTAACCAAGCCTTCGCCAGGCCTCGCCAGCCCTCTTACTCCTACTATTACTCTTACTCCTACTAAGAAGAAAAGCAGGGAGGCTAAGGAGGGACCTTACCCTCGATGTGTCGCTTACTATTTTGAGCGATACCTCGGGCAGTCCAGTGGGCGTAAACCGAGGTGGGGCTCAAGGGAAGGCAAGAACTTGAAGGACCTCCTAGCCAGTCACGGCGAAGGGGAGGTTATTGCCCGAATGGAGTTCATGTTTGATGGGCACTCGTGGCTCAAAGGCCCCTTCACGATGGGGTCACTTGTCACTAACTGGGACGCACTAATCCCAGCATCTGGTCCGAAGAAAACTGTTAGCGGCGACGACCTCAGGACCATGGCCGCACAACTAAAAGCGAAAGGCGAATAATGGGTTTCAAGAAAAGACGGGTAATAGAGGGTAGTTTCAAGGACGGGCTGAGGGAGAGACTGATAAACAGTCTGTCCAACGACCCTCCCCCCACGGAGGTCATCGAGCTGAGTGTCCTCGTAGGGTTTAACGACTACCGGAACACTGTTAGCTACAGTTTTTTTAGAGCTAAGGGTGGTGTGCATACATGCTGCGTGTTTGCCAGCAAGCATGCTGCGGCAGATTTCCTGGTGTTTTCCCAGACCGAGAACAAGCAACGACCGGAGTCGGTCCCCGCTATACAGGAGAGGTTGCGGGAGAAGGCCCTGGAGGTGGAGGAGAAAACGGGTGTGAAGCGTGACGTCATCACCGAGGAGGAGGTAAGAGAGTTCGAGGCAGATCCGGGGAGACAAACAACCTTCATGGTCCTCGGATTTCGGGAAGCATCGAATTTCCTGCTGAGCCCATATAAGCTGGGGCTGAGCCCGAAGGATGAGTTCTTTTATAGAACAGTAGCGCGTGTCCTTAATAGCATCGTCAGCGGGTTGATAAAACTCTACGAAGAGGAAGAGAACCAAGAGGCGAGGGAAGAGCTGATTGCCCTTGGTTACATCTTTATCGACGAAAGGATCTACGATGGCTATTAACAAGGCACTGTTCACCAGCGACAAAGCAGACTGGTGTACACCACCGGAAATTTTGAAATACGTTTATGAGTTCTTTCCTGACGGGGTCATGCTAGACCCTTGCAGCAATGATGCCTCGCTTGTGGTTGCCTCTCATGCCATGGATGGCTCCGCAGGAAAGGACGGTCTTACCGCGAACTGGTACGATATGGTGGGCTATCACCAGGATAGCGGCGTGTTTGTCAATCCCCCGTACGGTAAGACGACGATGGCGCCGTGGATCAACAAGATTGTGAAAGAGTCGGACGACCTCGAAATCCTTGCCCTGATCCCAGCACGGACAAGTAACAAGTGGTGGATGACGATTGCCGACACAGAGGCGCACGTCTGCTTTGTTCAGCAGCGGATAACGTTTGTGGGCGCTAAGAGCGGTGCTCCGTTTCCATCGGCCATGGTCTACTGGGGGCGCAGTGTTGACCGCTTTTGCGACGTGTTCAGACGCCTTGGCCCAGTGTATGGGCGCGAGTGGTCAACTGCGCAGCGAGAAGAAAAGCGAAACGAGCGACTAATAAAAGGGGGGCTTCTGCATGGACCAGCGCAACAAACTTAAAACAATAACGCGAGGGGAGATCCGGTACGCGCAGGTCTTGGAGAACCTGAAAGAACTAGCGGAACTGGCGCGAAGAGGACCCGACATAGCTGCTGTGTTCGATAATGCGGCATCGGCAATACGTGAAGCCCCATTTCTCCCGAAGAGCCGGGACTGGTTGTCCGTGGAGGAGGCCTGGCCTGCACCGGGTATCAAGGTGCTCGTCATTGCGGTTAAGGGGCATACATACGACAAGGACGTGCATGATGCTGTGTTCACGGCGTGGGTAAATCCCGAAACGGAGGAGTGGCAGTTGTTCGGTGCTGGGAGGACAAAGCGTGTAGTGATCGCATGGATCCCCATCTACCCGGTCCCCCGATGGGCATCTGTTCATATTCTGAGAGGGCTCAGTAAACAAGAAAAGTTGAGTAGATATGAAGAAGAGTGAAGTGCTAGAACTGGTAGCATCACTACAGGACATGTACCCAAAAGGAGGGAAAGACTTTGGCGCGAAGAATGCCCAAGTATTCTGCGAGTTACTACTGGACCTGGATTACCGCACATGCCGTGCTGCTATACGCAAGATTGCGGCTACGCGCACATTCTTTCCGAGCATCGCGGAAATAAGATCCGTCTACGCTGACATAGCGGTGCCAACACCAGACGCAGACGAGGCCTGGAAACAGGCATTACAGTACGGGCGTAAAATAGCGTGGGGAAGAGAATGCAACGCGCCAAAAACGGTAGCGGCACTCCACCCTGCCATTGATGATGCAGTGAAAGGGCTAGGTGGATGGCGGCAGCTTGGGTGTAGTACCAACCAAGAACTTGACCGTGCCCACTTCTACAAGGTGTACTCAACATCACGAGAACGACATAGGCAGCAGGTAATATCTCAACCACTGATAGATACGGCAAACCAAAAGATGCTTAGGGGGCATGATGAGCAAGAAGATTGATAACCGACTACGTGCGAAGAACCCGACGATACTAAAAGATCTTGTGGGGGGTGACCGATGTACGCTCGATACAGAGCATGGGCCGATGGAAGTGCAGGTCGGATTCAAGGTAGGGGATGAAGTGTTTGTACGAATTAGTGATTCAGAGGCAGACCAGTTGCTAGCGTTCGATGGTGAAACACCGTTTGTAGAACTAACTTACCAGCAACCCGGAGGCATGGGGCGCTCTGGCCAGATACTATACGAAGTTGACCCGGTATTCGGTATGAGTGCCACGTCAGGAGATCCAATTTTAAGGAGGAACTAAGATGAGCAAACGGAAAGAACTGAACAACGAAGACAATTTCAGCAAAGACGACATACCGGAAGGCGACGAGCAACACGCGGTATGGCAGGCAGCGTACGGTGCTTGTTTTGCGGCATACGCAGAGGAGTACATCCGCAGCGAGGACCACAACGTCGTGAAGCTCCACGGCATGGCTTGCCATATTGCAGACGTAGCGTACGCCACGTATAAAGAATCTATTGGCATTCATAAGCGGACGAAGAAGCAGTCGTCCAACGGCAAGAAAGACTTCCCGACATTCAACATCGGGCCTGTCGAGATCTTGGTCGAGACAGGAGCGGCGATACTTGTTGGGAAAGACCCGAAGGAGTACGACGATAAGGGACGGGAAACTGGAAGCTGGTTTCCGAAGAAATGCATTCACCATACGAGCGAGGTGCGGGGCAAGGAAGAGTGTGATGGTGATCTGATTGTCTCGCTGAGTATGGCTGAAGAGAAGGGGTATCTGAATGTCGCCGCGCAAGAACCAATCCCAAACGAAGACCACATCCCGTTCTAAGGCGACGATAAAGCGCCCAGGCGTGATGAACCGCCTCGAAACGAGGTATTCAGAGCACCTGGAGTCGCTTAGGGAAGCGGGAGAGATCGTCAGGTGGGACTATGAGCCAGAAAAATTTAGACTCGCAAAAGCCACGTTCTATACGCCCGACTTCCGAGTCGTCACAAAGGAGCACTTCATTGAACTCCACGAAGTCAAAGGATTCTGGCGTGGACCAGGCGGACAAAACGGAAGAACAAAGCTCAAGGTCGCGAGCGAAATGCACCCATACCGATTCATTGCCGTGCAATGGAAAGACAAAGCCTGGGTGTATGAGTACTTCGACGGGTGAGATTCATTGGGGAGAAAGTTTCGATCTGGGACCGGGGTTGCGTAAGAGCTTCCCCGTCCTTGCCGAGACAGTTGAGTCATTACAAAAACGTCGCGTATGCGACCCATTACTAACGGGGGTGATACTATGTTTTCTACTATTCTATGCGTGCTCGCAATGAGCGAGATGTATGCGCCGAACTTATCAGAGAGCTACTTAGCGAGGATTGATTACGTGTCTAGGTTGGGCACCTGCATCCAGATAGCAAACGCCACAGAGTCGCTGAACAACCCTGAGATACCACCGAGCCTGACTGTCGCACTGGCCTACGAGGAGAGCGCCTTCACTGATGCCACCTCCAAAGCAGGAGCGAAGGGACCAATGCAAGTCATCCCGCATTACGTGTGCGATGGTGTTGCCACCAGCAAGTGCGACCTGATTAAAGCAGGACTAAAAGCCCTGGTGTATTGGAGGGGGGCTTCAAAGACTATTTTCCAGGCAGTCTGCAGGTACAATTCTGGAAACCGATGTTCTAAAGCGGGGAGGGGTTACGCTAAAAGAGTGCTGCTTCGGCAGAAACGCTACCAATTACAGATGAAGCATATCTCCTACGACTTCGAGAGAGACTGAGCAGGTTTAAAAAAATTCCTATTTGAAAAAAACAAATTTTCGCCCCACATTCCTCTAAAGGAGATTTTTTTGCCATCTCTCCCCTGACCCACGTTTCCGTGGATCCATTTCTGAAAATCGAGAAAATTATGGGTTTTCTTGGTACGAAAAGTAGGACATGTAGGTGCCCACATGTGGGATGTAGGAAAAGTAGGACATGTAGGAAGTGTAGGATCTTACCTACAAGTGGGAAGTGTAGGACATGTAGGAAGTGTATGACATGTAGTCAAGAACGGACCTATCCTTAATTGTCCTACATAGGCGACAACGGCCCCACATAGGCAGTGTAATTGAGATCCAATATAGCTAGAATGCTATTGTGCCTATACTGTAATCCCTATTTGGCTATTGTTTACTCGTGAATGTTTTTCCTTTCATTGTGCGTGGTTCAGAGACGATCTAAGGCGATACTTTCTATCAGGTACAATCTTGGCAGATAACAAAAGAAACGTCTTAGATCGCAATTGACGGGGTTTAAATAGTATTTCAAGACCTGCTAGTGGTTAGGCTAGTAGGCATTGAAACACCATTGTGCGTGTTTCAGAGACGATCTAGGGCTATGGATTGAAAGCATGGGGAAAAGGCGCGTCAGTAAAAACGCCCCTACTTGGTACTGTTAAAACCAAGTAGGGGCAAAAATAGGCCCGAAGGCCTACGAAAGGAGCATAGATGCTATTTCAATTTTTTGACCGTGTCTAGCCATAGCCTTTCACTTTCTTGATATTGAGCGATAAAAGAAGCGGCGATCAAAATATCTTCGTTTGAAAACGTGTTCCTGTAATCGCTACCTTGTAAAAATTCTTTTGCATAATCTCGTGCCCCAAGAATAACCAGTTCCCTAGCAGGTAGTTCCTGAATTAGATCTGGATAGGTCGATTTAGTGTGAAGGATAAGATCTGATATACCTTCATTGCGTTCTTTAATGATGCGCTCAAACGTAATTCTATTCTCTTCCTTTATATTGTCGTCGTTAATCATTGTTTTTCCTTTCATGTTCTATTTTAGAACGTTTAATTTTTTAGGCCTTCTAGATCCTGGACTGTGATCGATAAAGCCTACAGCAAACTTGAACCGAGGATCTGTAGCGTCGCACCAGCCGCATGTATTGCAATCTATCCAATCCCTTTTAGGTTTGTTTGAATAGTATTGATCGCGTTGTGCTGCGCATAATATGCCTTTCCTACCTTTGGGCGTTTTAAAGGCTATACCGCCAAAAGATCTGTCAAGAATAACAGTAGGCCGAAAACCACGATCAAAGGCTAGATCGGCCTCAGGTAAGTTATCCGCGCTTGCCATGAAAAGACCTGCTAGATCTTGTCTCCACTTCCAGAAATGCGTATAGCCCAATGGGCGTAGCCCGATCTTAAGCCATTCACGATTACAGTGGAGAATATATGCGAGCGCTAGGCTAGCAGGATCACCGATAGCAGCCCAGCGAAAATACTTAGCTGTTCTTTTGCTATTATTGATCGCATATTCAAGCGAATAATCATTGCCTTTTGCTAGTGCTTTAGAAATACCAGCTAGCGCGATGGCAGGTGTCCCGTTTTGAGAATAGCATCCCACAAAAATGCCTTTCTTTTTTCCTTCCTCTGGAGGTAAACGATAGCCTTTTAATAGCTTGCACTCGAAAGGAGTACCTAGTCCGCATGATAACTTGCTTTCGTGCAAGGTAGTACCAATCCATGCCGTAGGTATATTCCCTGTTTTTCCATTCTTGGTAATGGGAACCCATAAGCACGAATCATCCGGCAAAAGAATAGGTACTCTGCTAGAAAGATCATAGTCACCTAATGATCTAGGTAATACGATCTTTTGTTTGCTAGCCATTATATGCACCCAAGGAGGTTACATAAAAAAACAATAGGTAGCAGAGAAGATATAATCATTTCATCAATAGTAAGTTTCATAACAGTTTTTTCCTTTCAAAGATGTTTAGGGCTCTACTAACGGTAGAATCTTATTGATTAGTTGTTTTAGATCTTCATTGTAAGATTCAACACCTTTGTAAGACGTGTACAGATCACAGAACTCACCTAATGAATCCATAAGGTTTGTAGCTATTTGTCCGTCCTCTTTTACCGCGTCAAGGTGTTCATAATCGTTATGATTATATAGAAGTGTATCTTCTGGATTAAAGATCGTTTCGAACCACGTTTCAATACTTGGTTTTCGCCCATGGTTGCGAATATAGGGAATATTCATTTTATTATTTTTCATTGCCATGTTTTTGAATCCTGCATAATCTGCATAACTGCATCGATAACAATTTGTGAACCCCAACTAAGAAGATCGGGCGCATCTTTTGATCTGAATACTTCAGATTGACGGATATGATCATAGTCAAGATCTACAACGTGCAATCGTACTTTGTATTCGTGCACGTATGATCCTTCCTCTTCTAGATCTCTAGTTTTCATCTCTAGCGTAGCTAATAAAGACTTAGCTATTGGTAGCTTGTAAGTACCGTCCTTCTGTTCTAACCATACTAGACTAGCTTTACCGTATTGGATTTTTCCTGTAATCGAATGTTTCATAACAGTTTTCCCTTCGTGCTACTATGCACCAAAAATTTGGCATTCGTCTTTGAATAGATCGCTAGCAGTAGCCGATGCAATCTCTTCATTGATTGTATCTATTCGCCATGCACTAATAGGATCTGTATAAAGATCGCCTGTAACGATCAAATAATGGCTACCTTCATATAGATATAGATCGCCTTTAATGTCGTTCCAATCGACACCAATACAATCGCCATTCCAGTTCCATTGCTCATGACCATAGCGCCCGTCCCATTGCTCTAGTGATTCTTGATCGGTGATAGGATGCACTAGATCATGTTTGCCTGTTAGATCGGCTATGGCAGGGCCTTGAATCGTATCAATTGCCTCAGCTTGAATAGCCATGACTACTCACGGCCTTTTCTTACAGTGATGTCGGTAGTCTCAAAAACAAGCGCGCTTTTGTCGTCAAATGTCCAAGTTCGGACACCAGCGCTGTAATCGTCTTCACAAGTAGCGTCTTTTACAGTGTCGCCAGTCGTAAGATCAGGGTGGGCGGTGAGATAGAGTTCGGCTATGGTGGGGCCTTGGATCGTTTTAAGTGACCTTAGGTCAATTTGTTTAGCTTCAATTGCCATGGCTATTCACTTCCTTTCTTGATCAAAGGGAATAACGGCGAATAGTAACCTTGCTTGTCTACCGGCGACGCAAGGTGTTGGACCTGTCCTATAGTGGTACGAAGATCTTTTATAAGACCGTCCACGCTAGATCTGTAATCAATCGTAGCGGACGCTAGCAACGTATCTAAACATTCCAACGTATCTACCTCAGGATTTGTTTGACAGTACTTCTTAGGCGTCAAAGACGTTTCAATGCTATCTATTTCAGAATAGCCGAATATCTTACTGCCAGTTTTCCCTAGTACAGGGAGTACCGTTTTAAGATCGGCATATACTTCTATCTTTACATTGATAAAGAATACTTTTTTAGTAAGTAATCTCAGAATGAAATCATTAACCTCTTCGACAGTTTCATATCGTTCACAGAACGAGATCATTGCTTCAAAGGCCTTCTGATCGGCTATGATTGGACGTGATTCTTTATTGGTTAGGGCAGACCAAGGTCGCCAACCAATCCAAACACGCGGACAGCATAGCGGTATATGCAAGCCACTAGCGTTAGTCCATTCTACTTTGTATCTAAGGCCTTTGATCGTAGGATGTTTACGGTCTATGGCTTTGCTGTATTCACCTAGGGTGAATTGAGGATCGTTTTTAACAGGCATACAGTTTTTCCCTTCACTAATTGCCATGGCTATTCGCCCCCGAGCATTCTAGCGTCAAGAACAGCTAAGATCTTGGCGACGCGCTCAACCATTGAATCTGCAGTGAGAATTCCAAAATCATCAAAGGTCCCTTGGTATTCCCATGAAATACCATCGGGACAAGAGCGGTAGACTTCACGGCTATAGGTACAAGGCGAGTGCAGGTGAGGTATTCGGTATTCTGAGAACTTCCAATCGCCAGCGTCTATCTGTTCTTGGATATGAGCATTCAACCACGCGGACCTATTCGCGTAGTTCACTTGCTTCTTGGCATGCTTAGCATCCACGCCCGCTTGTATCTCATGCATTGACTCTGTGATTTCATCGTGTGGCATAACAGTTTCCCTCTCGTTTGTAAGTATCTACAAGAAGAACAGTGGCACACAACGACAGGGATAAGCAAGTAATAGTTGTAACAAAGTACAAGTGTAGTGATTACAGGCTATCGATGTAACCAGCTATTACCTTATATGTTCTTAGCAATGGTCACAGATCCAAGGCCTTGTAAGGGGATACAACGATTACAGAGACACCGTATCTTGATTACAGTAGCATGGTAGGGTTTTGGCAGTCACAAACCATGCCAACTTTTCGATGTAGGTTATGTCGCACCTAAACACACGTGCATAATTACAGTACGAGCGTTCTGTACATGTAGTCAAATAACGATACGATCACACTTGAACCTACTCGCCCGCCAACTTCCTACAGGTAGGCAATGTCCTACCCCCCCTACCCCCCGATCGCGTTTCAGGTATTTTGATGTCGCACCCTCACGAATTGCACACCCGAAAACCGTTTAGCCGAGCGAGCACACAGCGAGCGAGGGAGGGAGGATGCATAGCAGACTCGTATACCTAATGTGCCAACACCTACCGAACCTCTGTCAAGGAGGTAGCTTACACTTATCCGAGATACCCAAATTTTTTTAGGGCTGCTGATCTGTACAGTGTATCCTAACGTTCATAGTCTTACTTGCAACTAAGGGATGCGCCGTGATATATGTGAACAAATGGTTACAGTGAGGGGGGTTCGATGTCGAAGAAGAAGACGATCTATCTTGACGAAATCACTGAGCAGACTCTCCGTTTGCAAAAGCGGACACTTGATAGGCTTGAAGAATGGTCGGAGCGCCTCGATGGTTCACCTGATGCTTTCGACGCTGAGTTCGCAAAAGAGCTTGCCTCAGTAACCAGAGCCCTGGCCACCGTCCTCAAAGAGGCGCGTGCCATCAATAA
>Ga0302123_10001750_pt1 | contig 15151 bp, 12 predicted proteins | sample CB21_321_MG_FD_203109 | JGI IMG/M metagenome (GOLD analysis project Ga0302123, IMG submission 203109) | Marine microbial communities from Western Arctic Ocean, Canada - CB21_32.1 | ecosystem: Environmental > Aquatic > Marine > Oceanic | place: Canada: Western Arctic Ocean | collected 2017-09-28 | reverse complement strand
CGGGTTCCCTTTCGCTCTTGTTCCTGATACTTATAGGCACTGCTATATAGGCACTGTGTGAGCCCGGCACACGCGGCCGTGCCGAGGCGGAATCTAGATTTTCCTGGGAGGGACCTATGTCATCGTCACGACTCCTGATGTCCGTGCTCGTTAGCGCCGCGATGCTCGGGGGGTGCGCCGCAGAGTCCGAGCCACCGCCCGCCGAGGCTAGTCCGGCCATGGAGGCTAACCCGGTCACGGGTGAGGGGCTGCCGAATCCGAACCCGACACGCATCGCCAGCTGGGCGACACTGCCCGAGGGACGGGAGTGGGGCTCCACGGCCGGCCTCGACATCGATCAGACGGACGGGCATGTCTGGGGGTACGAGCGCTGCGGAGCAGGCGCGCTCGCCGGATCAGGGGTCAACTGCGACAACAACCCCGTGGACCCCATCTTCAAGTTCGACCGTAACACCGGGGAGAGTCTCGCTAACTTCGGCGCCGGAATCTTCGTGACGCCCCACGGCCTGTACGCGGACGGCGAGGGCAACGTCTGGGTGACCGACTTCGCTGCCAACGACGAGGGCACAAAAGGTCACCAGGTCCACAAGTTCAGCCCCGCTGGAGAGTTGCTCCTGAGCCTCGGCGTGGCCGGCCAGTCCGGCTCCGACCCGGGTTACCTCAACCAGCCCACTGACGTGATCGTCGCGCCAGACGGTAGCATCTTCGTCGCAGACGGCCACACCGGTCAGAATCTGACGACAGACGAACAGATGGATGAGGCCCGCGCGGCGGGGCAGACCGGCCGCATCGTCAAGTACTCGCCCGACGGCGAGTACGTCATGGAGTGGGGCGAGATCGGTACCGATCACGGTCAGTTCCGCACGCCACACGCCATGGAGTTCGATGCTCAGGGCCGACTCTGGGTCGCGGATCGTGGCAACCACCGCCTCGAGATCTTTGACCAAGACGGTAACTACCTGGAATCGCGCTATCAGTACGGGCGCATCAGCGATCTCTTCATCACCGAGGACGAGATGGTCTACGCCATCGACTCCGAGTCCGATCGGATCCGGCACATCAACTGGAGGAACGGCATTCGCATCGGACCGGTCGATCGGGACGTGCTCGTGGGCTTCGTCCCGCCGTGGGACTCTGACAGCCGGCCGAACCATGGCGTGACGGGAGAGGGCGTGGGTGTGGACGAGGACGGTAACGTCTACGTGGCCGAGGGACCGGCCTCACTCAGCGATGCGGGCGCTGCATTCACAAAGTACGCTGTGGCCGGTATGTAGGCAGAGTCGGGCGCTTCGGCGTGCGCACCGCGGTCAGGTCCCGGCCGACGGACTGCCGAGGGTTCACGTCGAAGCGCCTACGGGCCTGGGCGCACGATTTGCTCAAACTTACTCTCAGGGCTGCCACGAGTGATTCAGGCTAGTAGGGTTGCATATTCCTGCTGGTCGATGCGGCGCGGGCCCTGGCCCAGATGGCGATTGACGACGCGCACACCGCCGGGGGCGACGCGAAGACGCTAGCACGGGAGCGGAATCGGGTAGATAGGGGAGCGGCCGAACTGTGCCCACACCGCCAGTGGCATGCGACGGTAACAGAGTGCAAATCCTCAGGGCGCACCATTCAGACGTTGTTGGAATGACCAGCGCCCCGCCATCCCGCAGGCGGCCTTCGTGACGACCGCCGGCAGTCTCGCTCCGAGGATTGGGTGAGATGATGAGACCCGTGGTGGCGCGCAGTCCAGGACTCATCGTCGGCGTGAAGGCGGTCACCGTCCTGTACGTCGGCCTCTTCCTTTGGCACCTGAACGCCACGATCATCCAGCCGCCGTTCGCGGATATGTACTCGGTGGTGCTGCACTACCTCGCCTACCGTGCGGACGGTGGGTCGCTGGACTACTTGTGGGCCTCACACAACGAACACCGGCCGGTTTTTCTCCGACTCCTGACGGCGTTCGACATCGAGATGTTCGCGGGCGTGTCGTACCCCTTCGTCGTCACGGCGGCAATCGCGCACGTGGGCACGGCGTGGCTGCTCTGGCGAGAGTGCCGGGCTGGTGTGGCCGGCACGCTCGGACTGGTGCTTGGGTGCTTCGTGCTGATGCTGGTGCTCACGAGTGTGACGGCGGTTGTCGTTGCGATTCCGATCATGAACAACCTCATCCACGGGCTCGCGTTCGTCGTGTTGGCGATCATCGTGTTCGAACGGCTCGAGGCGGCTAGAGGCGCAAGTGGGGACGTGGCGTTCTGGCGCCGAGCCACGGCGCTGCTCATCGCGTGTCTGGTGCCCTTCGCCGATGCGGTCGGGTGGGCGGTGTGGCCGATCCTTGTCTGGATCGCGTGGCGCGCGGGCGCTGAGCGGAGGTGGTTGTGGACGATTGTCGGAGTCGGCGCAGCGCTACTGATTGTGTATGTGCGCGGACTGTCGCTGACCCTCCCGGTCGTGTCGGATGGCACAGGTGCGGAGGTCGCGCTCGCTGACGAGCTGGCCCGGAGAGCAAACTACCTGTTCGTGTACATGGGTCTGCCGTGGACGCGTTCGCCGGATCTTTTCGTCCCCGCGCGCCTTGTCGGCGCGCTGCTGTTTGTCACTGCCACGGGTGTCGTATTCTGGCGAGGCTTCTCTCGCGCTCCTTCCGGGCGGCTGGAGCGTATCGCCATAGCGTTGATGATGTTCTCGCTGGCATCGGGACTGCTCGCTGCCATCGGGCGTGCGCACATGCCAGCGATCGGTGGCGTGCTCGTCCCCGTCCGCTACTCCGTCCTGCTGATACCGCTCCACGCCGGACTGCTGTTGGCCGCGTCCCCTCTGCTCGAACGTCTCTGGAGCAGCCGCGGGCGATCGCTCGCCGTGTCCCTCTGCGTTGCAGGTGCGTGCGCAGGGCTGTTGGTGCAGCAGATGGTGGCTGGAGCAGCCGCCGTCTCGAACGCCGAGCGCATCCGCGCCACAATCGAGCGATTTCACGCTGGGCAGTCCGACGCCGGCATGGCGACCGTGATCGGTGAGGACCTGGGGAAAGCTCGACAAGAGTTGGCAGCGATGCGTCGTGCCGGTGTGTACGAGGGGGCGAGGTGACGCGTCTGGTGTGTAGTCAGCCTGATACCATGGCCGGCGTTGCCGGGAACTGCGGGGACGACCCTGTCTCTCCGAGTGGGACGTAGCTCTTGATGCCATATACGACCCGCAGCGTTTCGCGATCTCACTGGGGCTGAACCGATGCTCGCCACATTGCCACCGAATCTGCGTCGGATCGTCAAGGTCGCCTTCGTCGTCTTGTTCTTCCTCGCCCTGGTGGGTACGACCTGTCAGAGCGTGGCCACCGCGCTTGAGCGTCGGGAGCTTGAGAGGCCGGGTCGGTTTGTTGATGTCGGCGGTCATCAGTTGCACATCCAATGCGTGGGCCAGGGCTTGCCCACGGTCGTGCTCGAGGCGGCGGCTGGAGGCATGTCGGCGGCCTGGGGCCGGGTCCAGCCAGACGTAGCGACTGTGACGCGTGTGTGTAGCTACGATCGCGCCTGGCTTGGCTGGAGCGAAGGGGGAGACGGCGGGTACTCGCCGGAGCGCACGCTCGAGGAACTGCACACGCTGCTCGTCAACGCCAACGAGCCGGGACCGTATGTGCTTGTCGGACACGAGCTTGGTGCCACCGTCGTGCGCGACTTCGCGTCCCGCTTCGGCAGCGAGACGGCGGCGGTCATCCTCGTACACGAGACTGGAGCGAGTACAGGGACCCTGTTCGTCCGCGCCTGGCCATGGCTTGCGCGAGTCGGATTCCTCCGGGTTGCGGGCACGCTGTCGAATCTGGCCGCCGAGCTCCCGCGCGACTCTGGCGACGTCGTGCGCATTTTTCTCAATCGTCCCGATCATCTCGCACGCGCAGCGCAGGAGGCGCTCAGTGGCGACACGGCGGAGGCGGAGAGCCTGTCGCGTGTCGTTGATCCCTCGATCCCGGTCATGGCACTGACCACGACCAGCACCGGTCAGCCTGCGCTTCTCGCAACGCAGGAGCAGGCAGACCCGGTTGCTCGGGCCATTCGAGACACCGTCCTTCGACTGCGCGGTTCGCTGTGAAACGAGACTAGGAGCCGACGGTCGGATCCGCAGGCGGCGTCGCGCGGCGCGAGAAGCCTTGACGCGAGAGCGCGACACCAACGGCGGCCAGACCGGCCGCGACCCATGCCCACTCCGTCAGCATCTGACGTCCGATCAGGAGACCCGCCACGATGGGCGCCACGATCGAGGCCATTGACGTCAGCGACTGCGTCAGGCCGAGCACCACGCCCTGTTCTCGTCGATCGGCCTGTTGTGTGATCAAGCTGGTAAGCGCCGGTCGAATCACGCCAATGCCGAACGACGCCAGCAGACCCATCCACAGAATATCCGAGATCGACGACGCGAGACCGAGTCCAAAGTAGCCGAGGACGAGTGCGACGAAACCGGCGGCTACCAACGCAGGTTCACCGAAGCGCTTCACCAGGCGTCCGATCAACCCGCCTTGCAGAATGATCGTCAGAAACCCCACGTAGCCAAACACATACCCGATCTCGCGCGGCCCGAACGGTTGGCCGTCGTAGGTGAATCGCCGCTCAGCGAATAGTGCGAATCCGGACAGAAACATCGAAAACGACGTGGCGAAGAACAGGAACTGCATGAGCTGTCTGCTCAGGCCCGGCCGGGTAAAGTAGTTCGCGTACGTGCGCCAATGCAGCGCGGCCCGGCGATCGTCGAACGCGTGCGCCGACTGACGTCCGCCCCTCAGGAGCGTGGCCGTGCACAGAACACTCACGGCAGACATACACGCCGCGAGATAGATCGGTGTTGTCAGGTTGTACCGCGCGGCCAGGTAACCGGTCAGTGACGGGCCGATAAAGAAGCCGACGCCGAAGGCGATACCGATCAGTCCGAACGACTTCGCGCGGTCGGCTGGCGCGGTGTGATCGGAGATGTAGGCCTGCGCCAGCGACAAGTTGCCAGCCGTGGCGCCATCGAGAATCCGCGCAACGTACAACACCCAGAGCGTCTGCGCGCGTGCCATCAACAGGAAGCCGAGGAACGTGCCGATCTGACTGATCAGCAACAGAGGTTTGCGACCGAAGCGGTCCGACAACTGCCCGATAATCGGCCCGGACACCAGCTGGAAGCCCGCGTACACCGAGATGAGCATCGTTGCCTGCAACGGGTTCGCGCTCAGCGTCTCGGCATAAATCGCAAGTAGCGGGATGACAAGCGTCATGCCGAACACGTCGACGAGCACGATAAGAAAAACGGGAAGCAGCGAAACGCGCTGTGATGTGTGCTCTTGGCCGACGGTCATGCGAACGACGATTATCCCGTAAATATGAGGCGGGTGCCGCAGGCTTCAGCCGTCAGCGTCTATCCCCGGTACCGACGGCGACGATCTTGCGCCCCTGTCGCTGATTCTCATGTCGGCGAGTGGCTGGAGGGTAGGTGTCCGGCCCGCACAACACCACTCACATTACGACCGGCACGATCGACAGCACGAGAAGCAGCGCCATGCTGATGTTGAAGACGCGCCTCGTCTTCGGCGACTCGTGAAGGAACCGGCTGATCGCGACGCCGAACCCTGTCCAGGCGGAGGTGGAGCCAATAGTGACCAGGGCAGACATGGTCAGGATGACGGCGAGCTCTTGCGACGCGCGACCGCCAACGGTCGTATACGTGGTGATGGCGCTGATGGCGAAGACCCAGCCCTTGATGTTGACCCATTGAAAGAGGAAGGCCTCCAGGAACGTCAGAGGGCGGCGTATTGCGGAGCCTGATGTGTATGGGCTGGCCGTGGCGATGCGCCAGGCCAGATAGATCAGGAACGCGGCGCCGACGAACTTCATGATCGCGTGTGCCTCCGGATGGCGTTGAAACATGGCGCCGAGCCCCAGGCCAACCGCCAGGAGCACCAGCGGAAACCCGAAGACGATGCCCAGCAGATGGGGGAGTGTGCGCCGAACGCCGAAGTTCGCGCCAGATGCGGCCAGCATCAGGTTGTTCGGCCCTGGCGTAAACCCGGCAACGACAGCAAACGGCAGGAACGCGGCAGCGAGCGTCAGCACGGCAGGATTACGGGTCTCGGAACTGGGGTAATCCAACGTCCGTCGATGACGTCAGGCGCGGCAGCGCTTGCGCGGCCTCGATGAGTTCCCTCTCCGAGTGCGGCCCTGTTCCGAGCACTTGCCTGAAGGCGGCGATCGTTGCGCGGGTGTCACGCCCCAGCGACTCGTACAGCGCGAACCAGGTCGGGAAGTGGCGGGTGTAGGTGCTGTCGAAGGCCAGTCCGGCGTTGTTCATCACGGCTGGGCACGTGTTGAATGACACGGCCGGCACGGATGCGCGGCACTGGCGATCGAAGTCAGCAAAGAGCGCGGCCTTTCGGGTAAGTGCTTCGTCCCGAGTGAGTTCGCCGGCGTCATACTCGCCGTAGACATCGTTCAATCGCTGGAAGTATCCGTTGACGATGTGCGACTTGACGAGGAATCGATCGACTTCACGATCCAGTCGCCGAAACAATGCCGATTCGCCGCCGTACGTGACTCTGGCGAAATCGCGCGCCGCGACAAATCCCACTAGCGTCGCGGCGGCCTCGGCGACGTCGAACGACGCCTGCCCCGTCTCCGGCTGGTTGTGGAAATCCTCATGCGGCACCACCACCAGCGTGCGCTCGAGGGCAGCGCCGGCCAGCGCCGGAGAGACGGGGCTCGACCCGCTGGCGACCGCCTCGATCGGATAGAAGAAGAGGTCGTACGTTGTCTCGTCCACGGGACAGATAGGGTCGTCCGGCTCGACCAACTGCAATGCGTCGTAGGATGCCGGCAGTTCGAGTCGTCCGGTGAAGTAGCAGCGATAGACGGCGTCCTGGGCAGCGGAGAAGCGCTGAAAGTTGCCCGTTCGCTCGACCCCCAGATCCTGCTGAAACTCCTGCAGCTGGCCGATCACAGCCTGCCGAGGAAACGGCGGCTCCACCGCGGGAGCTGACCGTGCGCCGCCGCACCCTGCAAAGGCGACAGACACGAGCAAGAGAGGCACGACCACCGCTGATGTCACAGTGCTTTGGCAGTGGCGTAGCTGAAGTCGACGCAGTGCGGTCGTACGCTCGGTGGAGTCCATCAGCGGTGGTGTCATTCTAACCGTCGGTCTGGTCTGGTCAGCGACGGGCGGGGGTCTCGATGCGCTAAGATCGCCGGGCCAATCGTGACCGAACGTGACGAAACGAAGCAGGAGTTTGAGCGTGCGCTTCACCGCCTGCGGCAGTTGCCAGATGCGGCTCGCGCACGAGTGCAGAGTCGTTTCTCGCAGGCGCTGCTGGACGAGACGTTCGACTTAGACACACCCCGCGGTCCCCTCAAATTCGTACTCCTCGGCCGAGGGGCAGGGATTCGTGCGATGTGCGCCCTGACGAAACAACCGGCGACGATCGAGTGGATCGAATCGTTTCGTCCAGACAGCGTGTTCTGGGACGTCGGCGCAAACGTTGGCGTGTACGCACTGTATGCGGCACTCCGGGGCGATGCGAGGGTCGTGGCGTTTGAGCCGGCTGCCGTCAACTTCTTCCTGCTGGCTGCCAACTGTGAAGCCAACGGCCTGGATGCCAGAGTGGACTGCCTGCTGGTCGGTCTGGGCAGTGACAAATCGATTGGGCACATGGCCGTCTCGCAGTTTGTACCCGCCGAGTCCTTCAGATTTCGCGGAACGTCCGTGCCGAGGCACCCGACCCAGCAAGCCGCGCTCATCCTGTCGATGGATCAGCTCGTTGAAGAGTACGGCGTGGCGTGCCCGAATTACGTCAAGGTCGACGTGCCTGCACTGACCGAAGCCATTCTCGTCGGGGGCCCTCGCCTGCTTGCGCGACCGGAGGTCCGTGAGTTACATGTCGAGATGAGAGAGGATTCATCGACCGGGCAACGAATTGTAGAAATGCTGAGTCAGATTGGATTCGAGATCGTCAGCCGGCCGGCGCATGGCGGGACCACGGATCTGACGTTCGCCAAGCCAGGATCGCGGGCAGAGGCGCTCACATGAGAACTCCTGTTCTGACGTGTGCGATAGCGCTCATCGGGCTCTGTGCGTCAGCGAGTGCGTACGCGCAACCGGTGGGCGTCGAGCGCTTGGCGCGCGGCGTGCTCGACGTCGTGCCGCCTTCCGCACTTGCGAGCGGCGAGCCTGGCAGGATGCGCCTTCATGCACCCGAGTGCCGGACGTTGCCGCCAGACGAGACGCGGCGCCGCATCGTCGACGTGGCCGTGCAGGAGTGGGCGTTCTTTGGATTTCGAGTCGTGGACCAGGCCGACGTCAGCTCCGGCCCGCGGCGGCGCCGCTCGCGCCTCGGCGCGGCAGACGCGGCTCGCGTGGCGGCCTCGATCGCCGGATACTGGGCGGTCACGCCAGAGGGCGCCTGGATCGTCGAGCGGCAGAATGTTGCGTGGAACGGAGCGCGAGGCCTCGCCGCACGATGGAACGCGCCCTGGTCGGCGGCGTTTTTATCTTGGGTGATGTGCGAAGCCGGCCTCGGCAGCGCCGGCCAGTTTCAGCGCGCCGTGGCGCACCATGCCTACATTGATCAAGCCATTCGCGCGCGCGATGGACGCGCACCGCAGGCCGCATTCACCGCCTACGATGCCGGAGAGATGCCCATAGAGCCGGGCGATCTGGTGTGCAGTTCGCGTCGGCCCAGGTATCGCTCGCTGGATGAGCGCCGAAGCCAGATGGGGGTTGGAGCACGAAGCCATTGCGATGTTGTGGTTAGCGTGGATGAGACCGGCGAACGAATCCTCGCGATAGGGGGGAATGTCCGAGGGACGGTGAGCGTGAAGTTGTTCCCTGCCGTTCGTCGCGCGGGCGAGCCGCTGCGGGTCGCAGCGGTGGGTGACGATGCTCGTCCCATGTTTGCGCATTTGAAACTGCGCGCCGCGTCGATCGCGGCCAACGCGCTGGCCACCAGCCCGACGGTCAGGGCGCTGGGGTGTATGACTGGTTTCACCGTCGCGACGCGAACGGTCGCAGCGAATCTGGCGGCCGCAGGGATCAGCGCGACCCGGTGCTGATCGCGGTGCGCTTCGTCACCGCTTAAAAACGTATTCCTGCCCGGGTCCTTAGTGCGGAAGACGGGGCCGGAGAAGCCCGTAGGTCCACGCACCGGCGACGGCACTGGCGAGCGCGACGATCATCACACTGACTCCGTTGCCAATCAGCGCATAGATCGGCCCTGGGCAGGCGCCCACGAGCGCCCACCCGAGTCCGAACGCGATGCCACCGAGCAGGTGGTTAGGCCGCACTGGCCCCATCACTTTGGTCGGGAGACCGATGGGCTCGCCGTGGAGCGATCGAATACGGAACGTCTTGATTGTCAACAGCGAGATCGCGGCCGTCATCACGGCCAGGCCGATGATTCCGTACATGTGAAAGCTCTGGAACCGGAACATCTCCTGAATGCGGAACCAGGAAATCACCTCCGATTTCGTGAGCATGATGCCGAAGAGCGCCCCGACGACGAGGAACGAGAACAGGCGCTCTCTCACAGTAGGAGGGGCAGGATGACGTGCGTGGAGCAGAGGCCGCCAATGAAAAATCCGATCACGGCCACGAGCGACGCGATCTGCAGCTCCGCCAGTCCGGTGATCGCGTGTCCAGAGGTGCAGCCCCCGGCGTAACGCGCCCCAAACCCGACCAGGAACGATCCGCCGACGACCATGGCCAGGCCGGGGAGCGTGAGCAGGCCTGACCAGCTGAAGATCTCCATAGGCACCAGACCGGCAAGATCGGTTAGACCAAGGGCGGTGAGGTCGGCTCGTGTGGCGTCAGAGATCTTGATGTAGCTATCAGGGTCCGCGAAGGCCGTGGCTGCCACGAAGCCGCCGACGAGCACACCCAGGACAAACACGAAGAGCCACGTGCCCTCGCGCCGCCAGTCGTAGGTGAAGTAGTCCAGTCCACAGGGGGCTGTCGCCGCACAGGCGTGCTGGAGGCTCGATGAGATTCCAAAACGCTTGCGACCGACCAACAGCAGCAGCGGCACGATCAGGCCGATCAGGGGACCGGCCACGTACCAGGGCCAGGGGTTGGAGATGAAGTCTCGCATACGTCAGCTTCTTGGCTCAGTGGCTCGCTCGTGTGGCGTCTCGTGACGAGGGTATACCCTCCGATGGACCACCGCAATATTGCGTACGACGAACTGTTTATCCCCGCGCACACGTCGGCTGGTCCTGATGTGTGTGACACTTGTGGGATATGTCCGCACAATCGGTCCCGACTACTGATTTCGCGTCGCTCGGGCTCGCCCCACCCCTGGTGGCCACGCTGGCCTCACTTGGATACGAAGAGGCCACGCCCGTTCAGCGCGAAGCCATCCCGCTCATGTTGTCGGGCCGGGACCTGCTCGCCCAGGCCGCGACCGGCACAGGCAAGACGGCCGCGTTCGCGCTGCCGATGGTCCACCGACTACTCGAAGAGGGGGGCGGACGTCGTCACACGAGGGGTCTTGTCCTCGTACCCACACGCGAGTTGGCGATGCAGGTGTCGGAGGCGATCCACAAGTACGCCCGCGGCACCGGGATCCAGGTCGTGCCGCTGTACGGTGGGGCGTCAATGGAGCAGCAGGTGCGATCGTTGCGCCGCGGCACCGACATTGCGGTCGCGACCCCGGGGCGCGCACTCGATCACCTCCGCCGCAAGACGCTGAAGCTCGACCAGGTGAGCGTGCTGGTGCTCGACGAGGCGGACGAAATGCTGGACATGGGATTTGTGGACGACATCGAGGCGATCCTCGAGGCGACGCCAGAATCGCGGCAGGCAGCCCTGTTTGCCGCCACGATGCCGGCCCGCATCATGTCGATCGTCAAGCGGCACCTATCCAAGCCGGCCCGCGTGACGATCGCTCGTGAGAAGACCGGCGCCGGCAAGCTGCCTCGTATTCGCCAGGTGGCCTACGTCGTCAGGCGCGATCAGAAGGCCGCGGCACTCGACCGTATTCTCGACATGGAGAACCCCGCGTCGGCGATTGTGTTCTGTCGGACGCGTATCCAGGTTGATTCGCTCACCGAAACGCTCAACGCGCATGGGTATCGCGCAGAGGCGCTGCATGGAGGCATGCAGCAGCGGCAGCGCGACGCGGTCATGAACCGCGTGCGCTCAGCCAAGAGCGACCTGTTGATCGCCACCGATGTGGCCGCCCGTGGGCTGGACATCAGCCATCTGTCACACGTGGTCAACTACGACCTGCCGGCAGCGGCCGAGTCGTACGTGCATCGCATCGGCCGCACGGGACGCGCCGGACGCGACGGCGTCGCGATCACACTGGTCGAGCCGCGTGAGCATCGCCTGCTGCGTTCGATGGAACAGCTCACCAGGCAGAAGATCGAGGTCGCCACGCTGCCCACTGTGGCGGATCTCAAGGCCCGCCGTCTCGAGTTAACGCGCGTGGCTGTCCGTGAGCACCTGGTCGCAGGCGATTTCGCCGAGGTGCGAGTCGTGGCGCAGTCGTTGGCGGAAGAATTCGATGTGCTCGATGTCGCTGCCGCGGCAATTCAGATGGCGCATGCCGCCACCACGCGCGACGGGGACGAAGAGGAACTCGTGGCGGCCGCACCTCACGCGTCAAAGCGGCCCGCTTCCGGTGGCCGTGCGAATCGTAAGGGACCGCGCGGCGCATCGGAAGGAGGTCCGTTCGTCCGCCTCTTCGTCGGTGCCGGCCGGCGCGCGGGTATCCGGCCCGGTGATCTCGTGGGCGCGATCACAGGCGAGACCGGCACCCCTTCCAGCGCCCTCGGTGCCATTGAGATTGCCGACACGTATTCACTGGTGAACGTTCCCGAGGAACTCGCCGACGGGATCGTCGCCGGCATGCGCACGGCGACCCTTCGAGGGCAGAAGGTTGCGATTCGGCGCGACCGCGACAGCGCGCGCTAGGCGCTGGCGTGAGCGAGGCGCAGGCCTACGGGTTGCCGCGCTCGCCGTCCTGCTCGTGATTGCGCTGTGCGCGGGGGCCACGACGGTCGCAGCGCAGCAACCTACCGCGCAAGGGTCGATGCCGGTACCGCGGGTCGGACCGCTCACCTCTGTGCTCGACCTCCGTGCCTTGCAGGACCTTCCCTCAAGCAACAACCTCTTTTCGCTGCTGGAAACCGCGCAGCCGGAAGTCGTCAGCGATCGGTTTTCCGGCAGCGTGAATCTCGCCGAGCCAGCGCGACTCGGTGTGTTCCTGACATCCTGGACCCAGACGACGTTCCTCATGGATGGCGTCAACATTACGAGTGGGAACCGTGGCGGTCCACTGTTTGTGCCACCGGTTCTCCCGTGGCAGCGCGTCGAGGTGACGTCGGGCGCATTCCCCATAGAGGTGAGCGGCCCCGGGCTGCTGGTCACGCTCGAACCGCCGCGGCCACCGGACCGGTGGCAGACCAGTGGCACGGCGGCAGGATCGGGCGCACGGTTTGTCGGGACCAGCGGACAACTCGCGCCCCCAATCGCCCGCCCGGCTGGAACCGGGTATGCGACCGCGACAGTCGGCGGACCGATCGCCGGTGGTCGGGCCGGTGTGCTCGTGTCGGCGTCGACGATGCGGGCCTCGCAGTTCGACCGCGGGATCGCCTCAACGTCGGAGCAAGCCGCCGATTCGGTCTTTGCGCATCTCATCGTTTCGCCCGGTAGCGGCGACGAGGTGCGTACCGTCGCGTTCAGGCAGGTCACGCGATATCCAAGTGCTCACGGTGTGCCCGCCGCGGTTGATGGCGCTGGTCGCCGCGAGGCATCGACGCATGTGCAGTCGACATGGCAGCACACTGTGCCGTCCGGAATCGGGTGGCGCGTCTTCGGCGCGGTCACAGATCGCGCGTGGGCTCTCGGTGCTGGTGCTCCCGGGCTCCAGGTGATCGAACGGACGGCGGATGGTCCTCCTTCGCCGCTTGGGGCCCCTGGCGGAGGGCGTGAGCGGCGCTGGTCTGCCGGTTGGCGCGCCGGTGCCGCCGCAGGGCCAGTGGCTGGGGCGCGCCACGAGATTCAAATCGGCGCGGACGTGAGCGGCGTGTTGTCGCAGACCGATGCGGCGCCTTCGGCGATCGTCGGTGAGCGCGTGGGAGGAATTCCGGCGCGCCTGTGGCGCTACTCGTCCAGTGGCGACACACGGCGGACCAGAGTGGGGGTGGCGGCGTTCGTGTCCGACACCATTCATCTCTGGGACGCGATCACGCTGGAGGCCGGGTTGCGCGTGGATCGCGTGACCGGATCTGCCCGCGACGCTGCTCAGGCCATTACGTGGACCAGCGTGCTTCCCCGGCTCTCTGCTCGCTGGGACGTTGGTTGGGCGGCACTATACGCCGCTCAGACTCACACGGCCGACTCGTTGCTGACCGACGTACTGGCCTACGGTGATCCGGCATCGGCCGTGGCGGAGGTGTATCGCTGGGACGGCAGTCGCCAAGGGCCGCTTGTTGCGCGCGTGGGTCCGGGCGCGGGCGCGGACGGCGGGTTGACGACGATCGCACCAGGGATCGAGCGGCCGGTCACGCGGGAGTTTGTTGTGGGGATCGAAGTCACGCCGCCCCGCTTCGTGCGCACGCGGTTTACCGCGATCTCACGGCGGCGATCGCATCAGGTCGCGCTGCACAACGTCGGCGTTTCCGTCTCAAGCTATGACGTGTTTCACATCGCCGACCCTGGGCCCAGTCGCAGTGACCCGATAGACGATCAGCTGTTGCCCATCTACAACCGGGCGCCGGACACGTTCGGCATGGACCGCTACGAGTTGTCCAATTCTGATCAGCCGGCGACCTTCCACGGCGTCACGATGATCTTCGATCGAGCCACACCGCGCGTCTACCTTGCCGCCGCCGCCGCCATGGGCTGGACCGACGCGGCGGCTGGCAATCGCGGCTTCGGGGCTGCTGAGAACGATGCCGGGATCGTCGGCGAACTGCTCACCGACCCCAATGCCACGACGCACGCACGCGGGAACGTGTTCGCCGATCGTCAGTACGATTTCAGAGTCGCGACTGCGTACAGGCTGCCGTACGACGTGTCTTTCGGCGTGGTGGCGCGATATCAGGATGGACAGCCCTTTTCACGCATGGTCGTGGTGCCTGGTCTGAACCAGGGCGCCGACGCCATCCGGGCGTTTCGGAGCGGTAAATCGCGATTCACGTTCACGGGCACCCTGGATATTCGCGTGCAGAAAGGCATCACGCTGCCAGGCGGCGGGCGAGCCGCGCTCGTCGTCGACGGCTACAACGTGATCAACATGGACAAGGAAGTCGAAGAGTGGGTCGTCACCGGCCCCGACTACCGGACGCCGACATTCGCTCAACCGCCACGCGCCGTGCATATGGGGTTGCGCGTGTCGTTCTAGAGGTGCCCGGTGGGCGGTCCGATTGGGCGGGGCTCGGCCCCTCGGGCTGGCTACCGTGGAGCAGGGCAAAAGCCGGAGCAGCGTTGCACCGGCAGGGTCGGATACCGCCGGAAGTCTGGATTGTCGACCGAGAGGCGGCACAGCAGAAAGATCGATCCTCGTGCGGCTGGGACCCGCCGCGCGTGACTACATGTCCCGCAGAGCCCCGCCTTTTCAGTAAGATCATCCATGAATGCGTCGTGCCTCACGCCTGTGCCTGGTCATTCTAGGCGTCCTGGGCCCTGCCGCGGTGTGCGCCCAGACAGCTGAGCCACTGCTGGTCCGAGCCCAGCAGGAGCGGCAAGCCTATCTTGATACCCTTCGGGCACTGGTGTCGATCGAGTCCGGGAGCGGAGACGTCGAGGGCCTGGAACAGATCGCCGATCTGATTGTTGCGCGGCTCCGCGCCCTTGGCGGGGACGTCGAGTTGGTGGCGCCGCCTGCAGACATGGCGCGGTTCGAAAATACCCCCGAACGCACGGGACGGTCTGTCGTCGGGCGCTTCCGCGGAACGGGGTCGGCGCGCATCCTGCTGATTGCCCACATGGACACGGTCTATCCGCGGGGCATGCTGGCGCGGCAGCCTTTTCGGATTGACGGAAGTCGCGCGTACGGTCTCGGCGTCGCCGACGATAAACACGGCGTGGCACTCATCCTGCACGGCATCGGAATCCTGCAGGCGATGGGATTTCGCGACTATGGCGTGCTGACGGTGCTCATCAATGGCGATGAGGAGGTGAGTTCCCCAGGCTCCCGAACGCTCGTCACGCAGTT
>Ga0302123_10001749_pt1 | contig 15174 bp, 15 predicted proteins | sample CB21_321_MG_FD_203109 | JGI IMG/M metagenome (GOLD analysis project Ga0302123, IMG submission 203109) | Marine microbial communities from Western Arctic Ocean, Canada - CB21_32.1 | ecosystem: Environmental > Aquatic > Marine > Oceanic | place: Canada: Western Arctic Ocean | collected 2017-09-28 | reverse complement strand
CGAGTGCGGAGTCTGACAAACAGGAAACCGTCCAGTAGCGCCATCCGACGGCGTCCCGCACAAACGCAGTCATGATCTTTCTAGGGGACCTACGAACTGGAGCGACAAGAGCGACCAGAAATCGCCGCCCCCACAAAATCACCCACAGCCGGTGACGCTTGAACGAAAGCGAAACTGTAAGTTGTTGAAAATATTGGCTCCTCAGGCTGGACTCGAACCAGCAACCCTCCGGTTAACAGCCGGATGCTCTGCCAATTGAGCTACTGAGGAACACGTGGCAGCCGTGCGACTCGACGTGTCATTGACGGTGGCGTCACCGTCGAGCCGATCACTGATATTAGTTGAGGGGTCAGGTTCGGGTCAAACGGTCGCGGTGTTCACCGACCTGCCAGCCTTCGCTCGCTCGTCCTCACGCGCGAGGTTCGGCGGGCGGGTCCGCCGTGGCCTTCGGCAAAGGCGGACAGGGCCCTGGCACCGGCGAATCACCCGTCGTCCGTCCTCCGGCGTTTGCGCGCCGAACTGGTGGCTCGGAGCTGCACCAGGGCGGCCAGTAAACCCAGTCCGCACCAGCCGATGGCGAAAGGCACCTGCCCGTTAGCAGGCGCCATCGGGTAGACCTGCCACAGGTCGCCGCCGGCCGCCGCTGATGCCTCGGCGTTGCCCGCAAGGGCGAGCGCGCCTACCAGCGCCGTCCAGGCGCCGCCGAACGAGGTACTGATGATGATGACGTAGCGGCGCAGCGAGACTGCCGCAATTGCGCCGACCAGACACGCGACCACCACAACCCACGACTCCGCATCGCCGGTCGGCGGCGTCCAGAAGAGGCTGACCGCCAGCACCCCGAGCCCCGCGCCGAGGATGGCGACGCCGGCCAGATACACCAGAAGCAGGAGTGCCGCACCGGCCAGGCCGCCCCCGACGATCGAGGCCGCTGCCACCCATGGGTCCAACGCATCGACGAAGAGCGAGGTCAGGTAGGCGCCGACGAAGAAGCCGTAGATGCCCAGCAGCCACCGGAACAGCCGGTAGCCCATGAAGCAGGCCAGCAGCCCGGCCGCAAGTAGAATGATCGCCGCTGGTATCTGCGACAACACCAAGTCCATCCGGTTATTATGCCGGGACGCATTGCACCGTTGCAAGATTGCCGCCTCACCTCATGACGGACGAACCGACCGGCAGACGGATAGCTCAACGCGTGTCGCCGGGTGGTGTCGCCGCCGCCGTCCTCGGCGTGGCGCTCTTCGTCTTTTTTGTACAACGAGTTGGCGTCGGCGAAATCACCGGCGGCATTGAACGTCTCGGGTGGCTGTTCCTGGTGGTCGTCGCACTAGGCGGGCTTCGCTTCGCGGTCAGGGCAATGGCCTGGCGCAGCTGTCTCGAAGGCCCGCATCGGCTGACTCCAGCTCGCGCCTTTCAGGCGGTGGTGGCGGGAGACACGCTGGGCAACCTGACGCCACTCAGCCTGCTCATCAGCGAACCGGCCAAGGCGCTCTTCGTACGAGACCGCGAGCCGGTGTCGCGGACGCTGTCGGCACTGGCGGTCGAGAACCTCTTCTACACGCTGTCGGCGGCACTCGTCATCGCCGGCGGGGCGCTGGCGCTCGTGCTGCGGCTGCGCACCGCAGACACCTGGTGGCTGGCCAGCGTCGGCCTGGTCGCCGCGCTGATCATCCTCATCTCCCTTGTCCACGCGGTCATCTGGAGGCGGGTGCGAGTCGCGAGCGGTCTGTTCGAGCTGGCGACACGGAGGGGACTGGCGCCGCAGGTCGTTGCGCGGTGGGGCAAACGGGTGCGCCGGGTGGAAGACCGCGTCTACGCGCTCTACCCTCGGGAACCGGGCCGGCTGACCAGGCTGGCGTGCTGGGAGCTCTCTTTTCACGCGCTGGCCATTCTGGAGATCTACCTCGTCCTCTCGCTCATCAGCGACATCGCGCCCACTTTGCTCGACGCCTTCGTCTTCGAATCGGGGAACCGGTTCATTACCACCATGTTCAAGGTGGTACCGATGCGCATCGGGGTGGACGAGGGAGGCACCGCGGCATTCGCCGAGTTGCTCGGCTTCGGCGCCGCCGCCGGGGTGACGCTCGCCATCGTGCGCCATGCGCGCATGCTGGTCTGGGTGACGGTCGGAGTCGGGTTGCTGCTCCGTCGGGGACTCTCGGTACGGACCGCGATTGAAGCGGCCGGGGCGGCGCGGGACGCTCGCCACGACGAGTCGACCGGTCGTGCGACGAGCGGCGCCGCCGTCGTGGTGATGGCGCGGTCGCCCGAAGGCGCCCGCCCACCGAAGACCCGCCTGACCGGCGTTCTGCCGGATGAGCGGGACCGACGGCGGCTCTATGCCGCGTTCCTCTCCGATGTCGTTGCCACCTGCAGGACCATCGACGAGGTGACCGTCCGGGTGGCCTACACGGAAAACGGCGGGACCACGGGATTCGACACGGTCGGGGTGGCCGACGACGAGCTCCTGCCGCAACGGGGTGCCGACCTCGGCGAGCGGGAACGCGGCGTCTTCGAGGATCTGTTTCGAGACGGGTTCTCGCCGGTGGTCATGGTCGGGTCTGACGTGCCTACGCTGCCCGCGAAGCGTGTCATCGAGGCGCTCGACCGACTGCGTGCGCCCGGTGACCGGGTGGTGCTGGGACCGGCGAACGACGGCGGATATTACCTGATCGGCCTGGCGGCACGAACCGGCGACGGGACGGTCCCTGATCTCTTCACGGGCGTCCGGTGGAGCACCGAGTGGGCGCGCGACGACACGCTCCGAGCGGCGGACCGCTGTGGTCTGACCGTGGAGTTGGTCGGCGACTGGTACGACGTGGATGACGCGGCCAGCCTCACGCGGTTGCGGCGCGAGCTAGCGACCCAAGACGGCGGACGGCGCGGGCCCGCCACAAAGCGTGCGCTGGAGGAGCTGGCTATATTGGGCGGCGGCCTTCCATCGCCTTGAGCATGGTGATCTCGTCGGCGTACTCGAGGTCGCTGCCGACCGGCACCCCCATGGCGATCCGGGTCACGCGCACGCCGAGCGGCTTGAGCAGCTTGGCCAGATAGATCGCCGTCGCTTCCCCTTCAACGTTCGGATTCGTCGCCAGCACTGCCTCGTGCACCTCGCCGGTGCCGACCCGTTCGAGCAACCCCTTGATCTGGAGGTCATCGGGGCCGACCCCCTTCAGCGGCGACAGCGACCCCATCAGCACGTGATAGAGCCCCTTGAAGTCGCGGGTCCGCTCGATGGCAGCGACGTTGTGCGGCGACTCGACGACGCAGATGATCCGCCGGTCGCGGCTGTGGTCGGTGCAGTAGAAGCAGGGATCGCGGTCGGTGACGTTCGAACAAATCGAGCAGTAGCTGATCAACTCCTTGATGTCGCGGATCGCGTCGCACAACTGTTCGACCTCCTCGCGCGGCTGCTTCAGCAGGTAAAACGCCAGACGTTGCGCGCTCTTAAGCCCGATACTGGGCAGCCGCTGGAGCTGCTCGGTCAGACGTACGAGCGGCTCGAGTTGGTTCATGTCAGCCCGGGTATCTTGAGTCCGCCCATCATGCCGCCCATCTGCTGCGACACCAGGTCGTCGGCGCGGCGCTGCGCGTCGGTAATGGCGGCCACAATCAGATCCTGCAGCATCTCGACGTCATCCAGAGACACGACCTCGGGATCGATCGTCAGAGTCTGGATCTCCTTGACGCCGTTCATGACGACGGTGACCATCCCGCCACCGGCGGTCGCCTCGACCTTGGTCCGCTTCAGCTGCTGCTGCAGGTTTTCCTGCATCTGCTGGGCCTGCTGCATCATTTTCTGAATGTTCATGGTCCACCCATACGACTCATAGCCTTCGGGTCAAATCTCCTCGACGTCCTTGATCTCGGCTGGGAACACTTCAAGCATCGTCTGCACCGCCTGGTCACCCATGGCCTGCGCTAGCAAATCATCAGCCGGGCCGTCTGGCGTCTTCTTCGGCTGCGCTGACGCGGCGACCGGACGAGCCGGGAGGACCGGCGACAAGTCGAGGTCCGGCGGTGACTCGGTCGGCGGCGGCGGCTCCGCGTCTGGCGACGACTCGGGGAATGCCGCCGGATCGATTGTCGGTTGACGAGCCACGGCCCCGGGATCCGGGCTCGCCGGCTCCGCCGGCCCCGGCCCGGCGACCTGGCGCACGCCCACCGTCATTTTTCGCCCCATGGCTTGGGTCGCCATGGACTCGAGCCACGGCCGGCTCGTTTCAACTTGCTTGGCCAGGGTACGCTGCGCCTCGGTGAAGGTGAAACTGACCCGCCGGTCGTCAACCTCCACCTGCTGCGCCTGCGCCACGACCGTTCCGTGGAAAAACTTCTTCGTCCGTTTTAGCTCGGCGAGAAACGCCGCCTTACCGTCGGCCGGCGCAGCCCGTTTCGGCGTGGACCGGCGTGCCGCTGGCGGAGCCGACGGTCGCTGTGCCGGGGTCGGGGTCTCCGTCAACGTCACGGCGTGCTCGGCTCGCGGTGCCTGACGCGGTCTCGCGCTGGACGCGGGCGCTGGCTGTTGCTCGAGCCCGTCGAGCAGCTCGGTCAACGGCACCAGCTTGCGCAGGTGCATCCAGCGAAGCATCGCCATCTCGAAGTTGTAGCGTGGCTGTGTCGCGCTGCGGATCTCGTACTCGGCCCGCGACAGCACGTCGAAGCCGCGCAGCAGGTCCTCCCGTGAGAATCGCGTAGTCAACGCCTCAATCCGCTCACGTTCGTTGTCGGTGGCAATCTCGGGGTCGGTGATGCGGCTGGGGTCCACCTTCAGCACCAGCAGGTCGCGTACCAGACGCGACAACTCGCGGCAGACCGACCGCAAGTCGTGGCCCGCCTCCATGAAACGGCCGGCCAGCTCGAACACTCGCGGCGCCGTCTCGTCGGCGATCGTCTCCGCCATGTCGAACACGGCGTCCCGGCCGACCATTCCCAGCACGGTGGACACCTCCTCGACGCTCACCGACGTCCCCGCGAAGGCGATCACCTGGTCGAGCGCGCTCTGCGCGTCACGCATGCTGCCCTCGGCCGACCGCGCGATGAGCGCGAGACCGGCCTCGTCGATGGCGACGCTCTCGACCCCTGTGATGACCCGCAACTGGTCCGCAATGGCGGCCGTGCCGATCGTGCGAAACTCGAACACCTGCGACCGCGACAGGATCGTGTCCGGAATCTTGTCGATCAGGGTCGTCGCCATGATGAACACGACGTGCGGCGGCGGCTCCTCCACCGACTTGAGCAGCGCGTTGAACGAGGACGTCGAGAGCTGATGCACCTCGTCGATGATGAACACCTTGAATCGGTCGCGCACCGGCGCAATGGCCAGTCCGGCGATGATCACTTCGCGGACGTTCTCGACCTGGGTGTGTGTGGCGGCATCGAGTTCGAGCACGTCGATGTCGCGGCCCTCGGCAATCTCGCGGCAGGCGTCACACTCGCCGCAGGGGTCCACTGTCGGCCCGGCGAGGCAGTTGAGCGCGCGGGCCAGTATGCGCGCGGTCGTGGTCTTGCCGACACCCCGCGGCCCCGCGAAGACGAACGCCTGCGCCAGACGGTCCTTACGGATGGCGTTGCACAGGGTCTGTGTCACGCCGCGCTGGCCGATGACGTCATCGAACCGCTGCGGGCGCCACTTGCGGGCAATTACCTCGTAGGCCATGGGGTGTTGCGTGCGTCGGAGCGGGCAGGTGGCGGGTCCCAGCCGCGACCCGGAAGAGCCTGCGGCACATGTCAGTGACTACTTAGCGCTGCTGCCTTCCGGCCCTGACGCGGTTCGTAGGCTGAGATTGCACAGGGTCCGGGCCGCGCTGCGACCCGTCACCACTCCGTGGGCTGACGAATGCCCGACGGGAGATGCCCCATTTTATCGCCGGGTCGAGGCCCGATCAAGGGCGCGCCAAGCCCCCCCCTCACCTCTCGAGCGGTTCCGGGAAACTCGCGTGCTACACTGCCTGTCGAGGCCGCTCTATCCTCATGCGGAGAGATGTCCGAGCGGTTGAAGGAGCACGCTTGGAAAGCGTGTGTAGGGGTAACTCTACCGTGGGTTCGAATCCCACTCTCTCCGCCACTTACTTCCTGTTAAAGTATTAATATACATATAGTTAAAAACTATTAGATAAACGTTATGCCTCTTTTTATCCCACATTAATTCGCCGTCTGGTATCTAGCCTGTCCGGCCGGAGCCATGCGACCAGCACGGTCCGGCTGGCATGCTGATGCCGGATCCCACATCGGCAAGAGCGGCTTCTAGGTCGGGTGCGGCCTGAGCTGAATGGCTTGGTGCCCGAACAATGCACCGTGAAGAAATCTGGCCGTTCTGAGAGGCGGTCGGTGTCTAAAGACCTCATCCGGCTGTAAAAATCAAGATCACGGTGTTGTACTCGTGCGGTGCCGGGCGGTTCAACGGGAACGAGGCTTACGGCTGACGCGGGTGCGCGGTGTCCCACGCGCGGGAGAGGCGCTGGGCTTCAGCAATCTGGGTGGAGGTCATCAGGCCTGCAACGGCGTCGCGACCTCCGACAGCGTTGTCGCGCAGATCGCCGGTCAGTCGTGACGCCGCGAGGTTGTACTGCGCCTCGGCGTCACCCTGCTCAGCACGCGCCCGCAGCGCATCGATCTCCGGCGTTTGCGCCTGCACCGGCACACACAGTGCGAGCGCGGTCAGCACAGCGACGACGGCGACGAACCGGACGGCGTGCGTCATGCGGGTCTTTCGGCTCAAGGCGATGTGATGTCGGACCCGATCCAACCGCTGGCAGGCAGGGGGTGCAATGCGAGGGTGGGACTAGCAGCGGTCCGTCACCGTTGGTGCTGGCTAGGTCGATTCCGTCTCAAGCACGTCTCGCATCTGGTCGAGCTTGACCCGCAAGCTCGCCCGCGAATCAGCCAGTGCTGAGAACGGGATGGTCCCCTCCGGGTTGGAGGACGTCGCCATCCCGTCCTGGTCAGGGCCATCTATTCGACCTCTCCCTGGCTATTCGACCCGAGGTGCTTCCGTCACCTGTCCCTCTCGCTCGATCCGAGGCTGCTAGCGTGAAGCCATTGACCTTCACGAGGTTTCGCGAGCTGGGAGACATTCATGCGTCCGGCCTGGAGGTTTCTCTCCGCCACAGGGAAAGCGTCGCCCACCCGAAAAGCAAAGCCAGTCCGATTGATCCATAGAAACCCACGACGTCGACCATCGCAGGCTCGGCCTCTCCCTGGAGCCCAAGGTACCCTCCGAGTATCATCTTGACCGAGACGACGAACCCGGCTCCGAAGGCCGCCATCTTGATAGCCGCCCTGACCGGCACCCCTCTGGCCCACAGCTGGACCAGGATCACTCCCACCGCAACCAGCAGTGCGGTCCCCACTAGAAGCGCCCGCACCATCACACTACCTCGAGTCGCCCCGGCGACTGAGCACTCCTCGATATACCTCACCCATGCCGCCCTCACCGATCTTTGCGGTAACGGAGTACGGTCCGAGGGACGATCCAGGTTCAAGAGGCATCAGTCACTTCTGGTGATCGTTGAGCGCCACGTCCCGGTCGAGCTTCGTGTCAGTGGCTTGCCAGCCCTGGCCCATGCCCCCCTCTCCGATGAGGGCGAGCACGTCGTAGTGCCCGAGGCGGGTGCCAGCGGCTGACAGGAGCTCGAACAGGCAGAAGCGAACCGAAGACATTCAGATTGGGGCTACTCCACGACGACGTAGCGCTCGAAACGCGCCACCTCATCGTCGTCGACATACTTGCCGATTTCTCGGCGGAACTGCTCGATCGCGCGATAGGGCCGATACTCCTTAAACTCGTGCAGCATCCGCCGGCCCAGTCCTGGTATGGTCAGGATGTCCTCGTCGCTCGCGGTGTTCAAGTCGATCGGTACGAACACGTACCGTTCGAACCGGGTCACCTCGTCGTCGTCGACGTACTTCCCCATCTCCCGACCGAACTGGGCCAGCGCTCGATACGGACGATACTCCTCAAATTCGTGCGCCATGCGGGCGCCCACACCGGGCACCAGCAGGATCTCCTCTCGCGACGCCGTGTTCAGGTTGATCGGCAGGAACAGTCGCACGTAGAGCTCCGCAAGCTGGTCCGCACTCAAAGCGGCGCCGAGATACGCGTACAGATCGGTCATGCTCAGAAACGGCCGGCGCTCTATCAGGCCGTCCACGACCGGCCCAGTCAGGTGAGGCAACCCGCGCAACTCATCCGCACCAGCCAGGTTCGGGTTCACGACCCCACCGCTGTCGCCGACCTGAGCCCGCGCGCCGACTGCCAGGACGAGCACCATGGCCAACACCGCCAGTCCCATCGTTTTCATCATGTCGCTCATCGTCGTCCTCTCAGTCTGCCCGCAATCGACAAATCAAGGGTGAGGAGACGCTGCCATGTCCGCCACCTTCAGTCACCTTCGCTGCCCAGCGCGGGATGCCGATACGTGTACGCCAGACCCAGCAATCCGAGCTCGAGCATGACGCCCGGGGCCAGCGTCGGCGTCGCCCCGGTGACCGCCTCCCAGAACAACTCCACCCCTTGCAGGGAAGGATACATCTCCAACTCGAATTCCGTGTTGCCGTGATAATGCAGCCACAACCCGACGCCGCCACTCAGCACGAATAGCACCATCGTGCCCCGGAAGACGCGGAGGCTACGGCCCCTCCGAGTCAGCACACGCCAGCCGAGTGTGACCAGGCTGACCGCCATCAGGACCAGCGGAAACCACTGCCAGACATCCTCAGTGTGTCCAAGCAGCAGGAGCTCCGCGCCGGTGCCGACCGCGCCAAGAACGAACAGGATGAGTAGGAAGCAACGGAGGGAATCGCGCACGTCGTGCATCGACCCCAGTATACGCCTGGAGCAAAATCGACCAATGAGTGTCACCCAGGGCGGATATTCAAGACACGTCGTGCCGGTCGTTCGTGGGCGCACCTTACCGCCAGAACAGTTGCCCCACTAGCGTGTCCGGGTCTGCACCAGGCTTCGGGCGGAACTTTTGAGCGCGGCCGCCCCAGACTTCCGTCACGTACAGGTTGCCCTCGCTGTCGGTACTCAGGTGATGTGGCCCCCAGAACTGGCCAGGCTCCCCACCAAACGTACCCCACGAATACAGTAGTCGTCCCTCGAGGTCGTACTTCAGGATCTTGTTCGTCAGCGCGTCGGTCACCCACACGTGCTGGTCCTCGGAGATACCAACAAAACAGGGAAAGCGGATGTTGGGCCAGACATCAACGACGGTCCCATCTACATCGAATACCTGTATACGCGAGTTTCCTCGGTCTGCCACGTAGATCCGCTCTGTCGCATCGACCGCGATGCCGTGCATGTTCCCACCGATTTCTCCGGGTCCGTCACCGCGCTTGCCACCAAACTCCGACACGTACTGGCCGTCTTTCGTGAATCGCACGATGCGGACATTGCCCGAATCGGTAATCAGCACATCACCGTTGTGCAGAAAGGCGATGTCCGTTGGACTGCTGAAATGCGTTTCACAGCGCGCCACTTCCTCCGGGAGCAGGTCGCTCGGCCGCGGCGTCGAGCAGTTGGGCGCCCGCACGTTGGCTTCACCAATCGTGACAAGCAGCTCTGCCCCGTCGTTGGTGAACTTGAAGACCTGATGATTCGAGTTGTCGGCAACCCACACGTTTCGATCCGAGTCCCGTGGGTCGACGGCGATCCGATGGGAGTGACTGAACAGTTCGTTGTGTTGCTCCCAGGAATCGATCAGCTTCCCGTCGGCATCCACGATCATCAACAGGTGCTCGAAGCGCTCCCCAGGGGGACCAACCGCCGAGCGGGCCGGTACACCGCCGCGCTGTGTGACCCCAGGCACTTCAGGCAACGCCGGAAGCTCGGCGCTCTGGAGCACGAAAACCTTGTCCGGAGACTCGGCCCAGACCGCCGGCGTGCGGCCCCAGGTCCAATCGTCGTGGATCGGCTGCGGCCAATTCGGCACGACTTCATAGGGACCACTCTCGTTCCCGCCCCCTTTGACCTCAGACACGGTCTCCAGACCCGTTACTGGCTCGGCTCGTTCCTCGACCGAATCAGGAGTGCCGCACGCTCCAGCGAGGAAGCCTGCGGCAACAAGGAACAGCACCGGTCCGGGCATCGATGCCTGGTACATTTTCCTGACTGGCGTCACAACCCAGCCTCCCCTTCTCGCGAACGGATGCCGAGTTTTCTGGCCCCGCGCCGCGTCAACTCCACTACGCCCGCTCTTACGCAATGCCCCAACCGACACATAGTTCATCTCCCAATTGGTGGGTCAAGCGCCACCACCGTGCAATCCCTACATCATCCGATCCCTCAATACCAGGTGCCGAACGCGAGGTGGTGCATCGATGGTCCGAATCGACAGTGTCAGCTTGCTCTCGCTCGGATGTGCCACTGCCCGCGATCAGCGGAGCCGTGGCGGCCGAACCGACTCATGGTCCCCCTCGTCGGGCAGCCGCAAATCGCGATAGACCATAGTTGGCGGCCTGGCATTGTCGTTCCGCCCAGGCGTCTCCCAATGGATCGTCGAGCCGGCGAACTGGCGAAGCATCTCGGCGGTGGGCGCCGGGCCGGCGAGCACGAACGACAATTCCAGTTCCTCGCCAGCGGTCAGGCTCGGGATCTTCCACACGACCACATCAGCCGTGAGGTCCTGCTCGGGACGCTCCACGTGTCCCGAATTGTCGTGCGGGTGCGGGGCCAGGGGCAGTCGTGGCTTGAGACCCAACGTGGCCAGCGGCTGCACCCCGGTGTAGCCTGTGCCCGTCCCACTGACGACCGTCGTACCGGACGGCACCTTGATGAACAGCGTGATGCCTTCGACATCGAGTCCCACATCCTGGACGCCCCGGTTCGACACCATGACGTTGAACGTGGTCTGATCCCCCTGCCGCTCGCCTAACCGCATCGCGGTTCCAATCGAGGCGCGCATGCCGATGTCGAGGACCATCCACTGGTAGATCTCGCGCAGCACGGCCTCTGGCAACCTCGCCCGCGAGTAATTGCCCATGCCTCCCCGCGGGTACTTGTCGGTGTGCTCGTAGATCTGCTTCGCGAAGTAGTCGAAATCCACTTCCTTCGCGTGCTCGCCGAGCCACATTCGACCATACCCGTTTTCCGGCTCATGACACTGTCCACAGCCTACCGTCTGCATGTACAGCTGCTGGCCGAGCGGCGCCGTCACTGGCGCGGGTTTCCAGTGCCACTCACCAGGCTCCTGCACCTTCGGTTTCGTCTGGACGAACGCATAGAGGTCTGCCACCTGCTGCTCGGACAACTGCTCGGCCGTGTATCCGAGCATGACGCCCCACGGTTGCCGAATTGCATGCCTGAACTGGTCGACCGTGAGACCGCGGCCGCCAGCCAGATCTGGCCCGAACGCACCCTGGGCGTCATCGCCGTGGCAATTGCGGCACAGCTTCGTGCGCCAATGCCCGGCGCCTGCTTGAGGATCGCCTACCTGCGCCTCGGCACGTTCGGCCTGAAACACTAGCAGCATGAGCAGCGCTATGAGTAATGGTTTCACAGCTATGCACCTCTTTCTTTAACTGTCGTCGGATCGAGGCTTTGGCCTCTCAGTGGGGACAATTGACAAGAATACCGTGTCGGCCACCAAAATCATCGGGACGTCTACGTCGTACAGCGTCGTTTATCTACCAATCATGGTATCGTCCAGAATGCGTCACATCATGCCGCTCTCGGGGCTGCCCGTCAACAGTTGCGCGACACTCGCTGCGCTGTTGTTGATCGCGTGCAGCCCCTCCTCTGAGGCCCCCCCATCCGCGGACGGCGCCGCGTCAACCCTAATCGACAACGCTGACGGTGGCGAGGCCGCGGAGGCTTCATGGCCAACGTACTTGCCCGACGGACAGCCCGACGTACAAGGTCTGTGGACGGGTGGGCTGAATGGCCTGAACATCGAGGAACTACGGAATATGATGGAAACGACCCGGACGAGTCCGACCATCATCGTGGACCCACCCGATGGGATATTGCCGTACCACCAGTGGGCGCGTGCGAGACGAGACGAAGTTCTGAACAACTACAATCATCCGAACCATGCGCAGATTGACCCACAGAATCGGGGCTGGCCCGATGGCATTCCGCGCCTCAACTACTACACGCCAGGGCCCATTCACATCCTTCAGCCCAGCGGCTACGTCGTCTTTTTGTATGAAACCCAGCATGAGTTTCGGATCGTTCCATTGGACGGACGCCCGCATCCAGGTCCAGACATCAAGCTGTGGCTGGGCGACTCACGCGGGCATTGGGAGGAAGACACACTGGTCGTTGACGTCACCAATCACAACGACTCAACGCGCTTGTCAGTCGTGGGCGACTTTCACAGTGACGAAATGCGAGTAACCGAACGCTTCACCTTCGTTGATTCCGCGACGCTTGAATATCAGGCGATAATTGACGATCCGAAAACTTACACGAGGCCATGGACACTCGGTGTCACCCTGGGGCGCAGCACCTTGGAGGGCGATGAGATTCTCGAGTATGCAGGCGTCGAAGGCGAGAAGGACGCCGGGCTCATGGTCGACATCCCTGCCGCTGCCGGCACTCGAGAATGACGAGACCATCGGGCCATTTGGACGCGGGAGCGATGTGCGGAAGGCAGCGCTCCTCAGTTAGATTAAGAAAGACTTGAGTCTATTGTCTCGTAGGACTTGGAGCCGGTTCTTCAGTCGCATGACGCCCTTGGCGGCTAGCCGGTTTTAATGCGCCTCCCTCTTCACATCCGAAAAACGGTCCAGCAACAAGGAGCGTGAGACGATCTCATCTCTTGTAAGGAACGCTACCGCTCTTCTTCAGTCGATTCGTAAGGCGCACCGGTGCCGGAGCTACCGGCAAACAGCCTACGACCATCCGGCAGTGTCACTTGATTGGCATTTGCTAGTTTTCGGCCGTCCTTGGCCAAATAGCCAGTCACGGTGACGTTGGCCCCTATCGGCACGGAGCTCTTTCTCCACCCGCGTCGAAAAAGGGCGTTGGGCGGACCGAACTCCACAGCCCACGCGTCGACTGTGCCGTTCTCATTCGTCACGTCGACCCAGAGCCACGCGTGAGGATTGACCCACTCCATCTTGGCGATAGTGCCTTCGAGGGTGACCGGACTATTGGCATCGAACTCAGCTGAGAACGCATGGTGCGCGTAGGTGACACCGGCGTAACAGCTCAAGAACAGTCCCGCAATCACACCGACGTATCGCACTGTCATACGCCATTTCTCCTTCTTTGCCAGCCAGTCAAAGGCGTGGCTTTTCCCAGCAAACGCTAGGTTGGCTATATCTAACTGATTCGGTATCCATTCACGCTTTTCGACCGCCTCGGACTCGGCGCCCCGCACTGGCGACTACCGACCGGATTCGGCAATCAAGCGTTTGACATCCTCGAGCGAGGCCTCATGCTCATCAACTGGCACGTCCTTCTCGAGCATCGCCTGATAGATGACGGCCGCCGCCGGCAGCATGCGCTGCTCGCCAAGAAAGATCGGTCGGCCGTCTCGCTGGCGGCCGAGGGCGATCGTGAGCGGCGTCCAGGCAAACCCCCTATCACCGTACGTCTGCCCGATGAAGTCATCGCGCAAAACCGTCGCGCCCAGGACCTCGGACGAACTGTTCTCAATCAGGAATCGAAGGATCGGAACCACCCCACGGCGGGCGGCACCATGGAGCGCATTGTGCCCGCGCTGGTCGGTGTAGCTCACGTCGGGGTCGACCGAGTAAGCGAGTTGCACGGCTTCGAGCGCGTCCTCGTGAGTCCCCGTGTCTTCGCCTGGGGAGTGAAGAGCCACGCCAGCCGCCACCATCAACGGCCTCATCCCCACCTCGTTGGTCAGCAACGGGTCCGCACCGTGGTCGAGCAACACGCGCATCAGCTCGTGGTCGACACCCTTCGCAGCCAACATGTAGGGCGTGTTACCGATCTGCGGCAATTTGGTCCGGTACCCATCGGCGAGCATCCCGCTGCTCGTGACCTGAGCGTTCACGTCCGCACCACTCTCCAGCAACTTGCGACCCAGATCCAGACTGCTCAGGGTCCCCGTCTCCACCGGGTGCGGCACGTGGCCAACGGTCAGCGATCGGGACCTGGCAAGCTGATGCAGCGGCGCCCACCCTGACGCCATCCCGTTCGGATCGGCTCCGCGGTCAATCAGATACCCCGCCAGCTCCCAGTGCGCGTTGATGATCGCCACAAGCAAGGCCGCCGTGCCATCCGGGATGGCGCCATTGGGGTCCGCGCCCGCATCGAGCAACGTCCGGACGGCACCAAGATGGCCGTTCCGGACGGCGAACATCAATGGGCTGAACTCGATCATCGGGCCCTCTGGCGGCCGCCGCGCCCCCCCGTTCCCGGTACTCCGAGAACGGAAATCGTGCTCCTCCGACAGTGCAAAGAGATCGGAACCACCAGCCAGCAACGCTCCGATGGCCTCCACGTTTCCTGCTGCGGCAGCCCACATCAGCGGGGTCTGGCCTCGAACGGGTTCTCGGACATTTGGATCGGCGCCGTGCGACACCAGGACACCAATCACCTCAGCCGTGGCCGTGCGTGCGGCCGTCAGCAATGGCGTCTCTCCCGCGACCAGCGCATGGTTCACGTCGGCCCCCGCGTCGAGCAGCTGCTGAATCACCGACGCGTTCCCACTCGCGCAGGCGAGAGACAGTGGCCGCACGCCGTACCGGTTCTCAGCCTGCACGTCGGCGCCCCCCTCGAGGAGCAGCCGGACCAGATCCGAGTCCCCGCGATTGGCCGCCCAGTGCAACGCTGTGGCTCCATCTGGCTCCAGAGCATCGACATCAACCCCGTCCTCCAACAGCGAGCGCACAGCGTCGATATCCGCCTGCTTCACCGCCTCGATAAGCTGGTGATCGCTCCGCGCCGGCTGCCCGTCCGCACCCGACACCAGCAGAAGAAACAGCAACATCACGCTGGCGACGTCAGTCCCCCGCATCCTCGTCATGGCCTTCCCCCCACCTACGAATGACCAACATCGTCACCGCGCTTCGACCGTTCCCTCAGCCGGCGGCTGTTCCGCCGGCTGTCGCATGCGGAACGGGAGGCTGTTGACCACCCCCATCACCAGTGTCGAGAACCGGTAGTCCATTTCGCCAGCTTCCCGTACGATTCGCCGGACCGCGGGCTGGTCGTAGTACTCCAGCCCGCGGCCCAACGCGTAAGTCAGCAGCTTCTCC
>Ga0302123_10001748_pt1 | contig 15176 bp, 17 predicted proteins | sample CB21_321_MG_FD_203109 | JGI IMG/M metagenome (GOLD analysis project Ga0302123, IMG submission 203109) | Marine microbial communities from Western Arctic Ocean, Canada - CB21_32.1 | ecosystem: Environmental > Aquatic > Marine > Oceanic | place: Canada: Western Arctic Ocean | collected 2017-09-28 | reverse complement strand
AAGATGACGCTCGACGCCCCCATGCGGGCCTAGGAACGAGAACGGCTACTAGTTAAGCAGCGTATGCAAACGATGTATTGTCGGCAATTGTTGTTTTCCGATCGTTTTACGGGAGCTCGGAACCCGGCATGCCTCTCCACGACGGATACAATCCCGTCGAATCCGTTACGCCCCCAACCTATGGGGCAAAGGGATGTCCTTTGACCTCTTTATTGTAGCGGGCGGCTCAAGTGGCTAGAGGCCGTCCCAGCGCTTGGCGTCGTCGGCCGGAAGACCGAGCAAGTCCAGCAGGCGATTGACGCTGTGATTCACGATGTCATCGACCGTCTCGGGTTTGGTATAGAAACCCGGCAAGGGAGGCGCGATCGTTGCTCCCATTTCGCTCAGCGAAACCATCGAGCGCAAGTGACCGAGATGGAACGGCGACTCGCGGACAGCGAGAATCAGGGGACGCCGCTCTTTGAGCGTCACATCCGCAGCGCGAACCAGCAGGTTCGAGGCAATACCGGCGGCGATGGCCGACATCGTGTGCACCGAGCATGGCGCGATGACCATGGCGTCGATCGGATAGGAGCCGCTGGCTATTTGCGCCCCGATGGCGTCGATCGAATGCCAATGACCCGCCAACTTCTTGACATCATTAGCGTTAAGGCCCGTTTCGTGAAAGAGCGTCTTCTCGCCCGGGCGAGACATCACGACGTGTGTCTCCACGGCGGGGAGGTTGGCGAGCTTCTCCAGCAACCGGACGCCGTAGATCGTTCCGCTAGCTCCGCTGATGCCGACAACGATACGAGTCATAGGGTAAACAACTTAGGCAAGGTTAACGGAACAACCTTAGACATTTTGTTCTGAACCCAGAACAGAATCCGTTTCGGCGGTTCCTTATTGAAGCGGGAACACGGTATAATCGGTGCGCGAGCGACATGGACGGCGGGCTCAAACTTAAGAAGGCGAGAGAGAGGCTGGGCCTCCGCTTTCGAGAGGTTGAGCAAGCCACTCATTTGATCGCTCAGAAGCACAAGAACCTCGACTTCGCGGTTGGCTTAAGCCGTCTCTCCGACATTGAGAATAAGGGCGTCGTCCCAAGCATCCACCGGTTCTATAGCCTTTGTGCCGTCTACCGCTTGGAACTCACCGAAGTTCTAACCTGGTATGGGGTTGACCTAGAGGAGACGTCACGCGACTTCGCGTTTCTGAGCCCCTCCGAAACCCATCTGCTCAAGTTTAGCGTAGGTCAAGGGGCCTCGGTCACGCTGCCTCTCAAGCTGGACCCGGGCGTCGACTTGCGGCAAACGACCGACCTGAGTCGCGTGATTCAGCAATGGGGCAAGGTGCCGGTCAGCCTGCTCGACAACCTAGACATGGAAGAGTACCGCTACGCCATCATCGGCGCCGACGACTATTTCATGTTTCCGCTACTGCGGCCCGGAGCTCTCCTGCAGATTGACGAAAGTCAGCGGAAGGTACTCAACGCGGGCTGGACCCATGAGTTCGAGCGACCGATCTACTTCTTTGAGTTGAGGGACGGTTACGCGTGTTGCTGGGCCAACGCGAGCGGCGATCATTTGATCTTGCAACCGCACCCCGGCTCGCCCTGCGAACCGATTGTGCTGGACCCTGAGTCCGGCGCCGACGTCATCGGTCGCGTCGTGGGAATGGCCACGCAACTGGAGACGAGCTACCAGCCGCGGGTCAAGTCGCGGAGGAAGAGCCGCTCCGCAGCAGTTCTAAAATAAGCTCCAAGTCCGAGACATACAGTTCGCGCTCGGCTTCGGTGGCACGCGCCGGGATGAGCCTGCGGTAGGGCGCAAGCGTTGACCAGGCATCGAGCACAGTGGCTCGATCGTCGTCGAGGCCACTTAGGTACTCTTCCAAATCGGTCTTCTGCGGCTCTAAGGAAAACGTGAGCCACTCGCGAAACGCTTCTTCGTGACTTTCACGCAGAACGAGGTCCGCGTCCTCGTCGGAGTAAATCTGCGAAAGCCCAAAGTGCTGATACTTGCCCGTATTCTCGTTCCGCAGCGAAGCCAGGTAGACAATCTTGCCGAACGCGCTGGGGATCTTGGCGAGGGTGCGGCTCCAGACATCCCTCATGGCGCGGCTTTGGTCTTGCGTCAACTCCTCTGAATTCACGAGGCTGGGGTCGGGATCCTGCACGTGATCATTCTAGCCCCATTTCCCGAGGTGGCGAATCAATACCGCGCCGGTGATATACTACGGCCCGCCCATTTCTTTGGTCTTCGTCGATTTGATGCATCCGCCAGCTCCACCTCCGAGCAAGTCCGCCAGTGACAAGACCGGTCTGTCGCCGCCGCGCAAGAAAATCGCGGCGCTGTGTTCCACTTTCCACTTTCGCTCGCATGCTGACAACTTCGTCATGCGGTGTCTGGAAGGCTACTGGATCGGCCAGGACTTCCATGATCCGCCCTGTGAAGTTGCCTCACTCTATGTCGACCAAATTCATCAGGCCGACGTCAGCGAAAGAGTCTCGATGGCGTACGACATTCCGAGATTCAACAGCGTCACCGATGCCATCACCTTGGGTACGGGTGAACTCGCCGCCGATGCCGTCTTGATCATAATCGAGCACGGTGACTATCCCGAAAACGAAAAACTCCAGAAACTCTACCCGCGCTATGAGGTGATGGCGGAGGTGATGGAGGTCTTTCGAAAATCCGGACGTTCAGTCCCCGTGTATCTCGACAAACACCTGTCCCACGACTGGACGAAGGCGCGAGAAATGTACGGCTGGTCCCGGGAACTCGGCTTCCCGATGATGGCGGGCTCGTCGCTACCGGTGACGTTTCGCCAACCGGAGTTGGAAGCGCCAACAGGACGCAAGATCGACGAGATGCTGGTGGTCGGCGGCGGATGGTACGGCGAAAGCTGGCTGCTCCATCTGATGGAAATCGCGCAGACCTTCGCCGAACAGCGCGCCGGTGGCGAAACCGGGATCAAGAGCGTACAACTCGTAAGCGGCATAGGGGTTTGGCGGGCGGCCCTGGAGCGGCGCTGGGACCGTTCGTTGTTGGACGCGGCGTTGGCGAGACGGCTGGCCCCTGGCTTGGACGGTCAGCCCGAAGATGCCGGACGACGCTGCATCGCCTGCTTGATCGAGTACCGCGACGGCCTTCGCGCCACCTTGATGTGCCTGGGCGGGGGCTTCAACTTCGACTACTTGATCGCGATGCGAATGGGCGATGACAACGAGGTTCTCTCGACGGCCTTCGAGCGGCCGGCGGAAAGCGCGGACAACATGAGCCCGCTCATACACTCGATCATGCGCATGGTCCATACGGGTCAGCCCCAAGCGCCCATCGAACGGACACTACTGACAACAGGCGCACTCGCATACCTATTGGACTCGGGGTATCGCGGACAAATTCGACTGGAAACGCCCGATCTTGACGTCAGCTACCAAGCGCCGCCCAACCCTTACTTCGCGCGCCACCAGGGGCAGTCGGCATGATTCAGGCCCGCGTCCCGGCAATGAGCGAGGCCATTGATCCACGGGCCGAGGTTCTTTCCGTGGTAAACGGAATGGGCTCGCTCAACGGAATCGTGTGCGACCGTGTCGGCACTCTGTCGTTTGTGGATACGGCGACCCACACGATCCATCGCTACAGGATGGGCAGGCATCAGACCAAACCAAACGAAGGAACTCTGGGCGCCTATCGTTCGGACGCGACCGGCGTGTACGGGCTGACGATTGATCATCAAGGCCGCCTTCTCGCAAGCTACCGCTCGGAATGCCGCGTCACCCGAGTCGATATGGATGGAGTTGAACGTGACATCGGGGTGAGAGGTGTCGGCGCCCCCGCCGACCTCGTCTATGCCATCGATGGCAGTACGTACGTCGCGGATCTGCCGGCTCCGGGCACCGATGGAGCCGTCTATCAACACACACGGGGCGGTGCGACCCGCGTGGCGGCATCGACATGTCCACGTCCCGGCGGGATCACGCTCGATCCCAGGCAACTGCATCTACTCGTGGCCGACCAGCATTTGAACGCCATCTATCGATTCCCGATCACCGCGGATGGGAGTTTGGAGTCCCCCTCGGTAGTCATCGAGGGGCCAACGGGAGATGCGTCCACCCTAGGGCCACTCAAGGCCGACGAGGAGGGGCGTTTCTACGTCACGTCGTCCGCCGGACTGCTGATCTATTCTCCGGACGGGGTACATCTCGGCACAGTGGTTCTGCCGGAACCACCGGTGAATCTGTGCTGGGGACGCGGCTTCCTCGGCCTCTACCTATCAACGCGCACGTCGATCTACTTCGTCCCCACGAAGGTACGCGGCACACGCACCTTCTAGACTCCCTCGTTCACACTCGACGACGCCCTTGGCTCTTTTGTCGTCATTTTGCGGTCATTGTCCCTAAAACGTCGCGGCTGTTAGCCCTGCCGAAGCGCTGGGCAAGAACCGGACCATATCGGCGCCATACACCTATGGATAGGGGTGCGGGCCACAGCACAGCCCCCTGCGGAACCTGCACCACTTGAAGCGTTGCGCAATAAATCTGTTCCATTCTCAAAAAAAATACCGGGAAATACTATCTCCGCCGCGCATCGGAGGTACGTTGACTCAACACATGCGCGACCGCACTTCGCGGGCGCAGCCTTCACAGAGAGAGATTGGAGATCAAGACCTTGACATTCAGAAACCTACTACTCGCAGCCGCAATCACAACGAAGCTCGCATTGGTTGGGCTATTCAGCCAATGGCTGGCAACCCCCGTAACCCAGGACAACGAAGTGATGCTCGCCGATTGCCCGTGGTGCGACGGAGAGCCTGCCTGCGAGGACTCCAGTTGCGGAGAGTGTTAATTCAAAGCGGATTCCAGTGTTGACCAACTGAAATAACGCCCTATTATCAGTGACCTTGGTGCTATACTCTACCGAGAAAGAGCAAGGTCACTGAATAGTGCTACCGATTTCGGATTTCTTTGCACTTGTTTCCGTCGTCATCTGGACCCTCCAACTGGTGTGGGTCGGGCGCATCTGGAACTTGGGATTCGCCCGACACTACCCCATTCTGTTGACGTATCTGGTGTTAAGCACCGTTCTAGGGGTGGGGATGTTCATTCTCGGAAGGATCTACGAGATGGCATCCCAGTCCCCAGACGGCGTCGTCTATTACTGGGCCTGGGTTGCCACGAGGCCGCTCTACTGGACCCTTCTCTTCTGCGTCCTCGTGGAAGTGCATAACCGGACGCTGGAGCGATTTCACGGCTTTCAGCGGCTAGGGCAACTCTTCATTTCCGTATCGCTCGGCCTAGTCGGTTCTCTATTCCTGGTAATGACCCTTCTCGGCCCCGTGCGCGCAAGCATCAGGCGTTTCCTCGATAGTCAGCAATTGAGCATCTTCCTCGCGTTGACGCTCTTCAGTGCTCTCCTGGTTCTCTTCGCCGCTTACTTCCGACTTGACGTTCCTGGGAATCTGCGTTTGATATACGGTGTGGTTGCCATTTCAGTAGCTTCAGCCACGATTTTCCGGGCACTCGGAGACATGAGTCTCTTAGGGCAGGTTACGTCGGTTGGCTCGACACGCATCAACTCATTGGTCTACCTCGGTTGTCTCACAGTCGCCGTCCTCCGGTTTTCGGCGGCCGGTGAAGAGCAACGCGAGGTTCTCGATATACCCCTCGGCGGTGCGGCCGTGGGACGCGATGTCACACAGGGGCTGGAAGGCCTCAATCAACAACTTGCGAGGATACTTCGATCATGACCATGCCTCTGTTAGCCCTATTGCTCGTTGTCGTATTGCTGGGCCTCGTCCTGAGCACTACCCGACGCCTGGCACACGAAAGCCCGGAAAGTCAGTTTGATCCACGCAGCGCCGTGGATGCATTGTCTCCGCCGGAAACCTATCGCCCGCTCGATCGGCTTTTTACCCATGAGGACATGACGTTTGTCGCGCGTTTCGCTCACAGAAGCGGCCCCTGGCAGGGTCGACTCCGAGGGGCGCGAGGTCGGGTCATGCGGCTCTATCTTCGGCAGATCCAGAAAGACTTCAATAACTTGTGGCATCTTGCCCGACAGATCGCCCCGCATAGTACGGACCCCAATTTCGCGGCGCTCGTGACGCGGCAGTTCTGTGCGTTCTACTTCCTGCTGGCTGTAGCTCGCCTGCGAATAGTCTTCGGCTGGTGGCTACCGGTTCCGGTTCGTGCCTCCGGATTGGTCTCCGCAATGCAACGGCTCCGAGCGGGTGTCGTGCGAACCGTCGCCAACCTCGACCCAATCCCCCCCCGGGGGGCCCTCACACGGGGGTAGCCTTCGCCGCGCCGGCTACCAACCAGTCCGGGTCGCTGATCTTAAGAACGGTCGTCCGCCGTTAAATGTATCGGGATGCCGGTCGGCGCCCGCCGATACTCGCCATTGGGGCCAGCGGCTAACCTAAGGTGTAAGCCTTACCACGCTTAAGGTCCAGACCCGATGACTTCGGCGGTCCGTTAGGCGTAGACTAAAATACAGTTTCCGCCGCGATCAAACCGACAATATGGGTGAGTTGCCGCAAATCCCCACAAGTGAAGTGGGCCTCGGGCTGGCTTCGGCGTTGCTTCTCTTCCTCGCCGCGTACCTCCTGGCCCGCGCGCGTTCCGAGCGTCTCCCTGATTCCGAATCAGCACTCTTGAGGGATCGGATCATCGAGCCCGTCTTTTCAACTCACACGCCCGATTCCACGCCTCGCGGCTTGAGCTTCGTCGGCTCATTGTTCCTACATCTGATGGTGGTGGCGATCGTACCTTCGATCCAGATTCTGTCGTACGACATTCCGCCTATTACCGTCCCACGCTACGAGATCATTACTCTCGACTATCGGATGCCGCTGCCGCCGGTCGTCGCAGCGGCGGATGTTGAACCGGACCCGATCACGACAACGGAAGAACCAAGCCTGGAAACGGAAACCGACGAGACCAGCGAACAAGCCGCGGCACTCGGCGCTCCGGAAGGTGGCCTCGCAGCTCCTCCACGCTTGGAGGCTCCTACACCGCCCGGCAGTGGTTCAGCGGCATCTCAGGCTCTCCCGACTCCGCCGGACCTGGGAGAGCGAGCCACGGTCCGCATTCTGCTTCCAGACATATTTAAAACGAACTCAGCACTGCGGGACATCATCATTCAACCGGATTCGCTAACGGAGCTTCCGCCGGACTTCAAGGTCGACTTGCCGCCCGTGGTTCTTTGGGCCGAGGCCCCTCCTAAGCTCGCAACCGGGGCGGTGCTTGAGCCAGTGCGGCGCGAAGCGGACGCCGCTCTTCGTGCCGCCCTCCCTGACGTCGTGCCGCAAGTCAGCCCCCCCAACCAACAGCCCTCCTTGGCTGACCTCCAGATTCCCGATGCGCCAGTTTTGTTCGAGCAAGCCAGGTTGACACTACCTCCGGCGGACGTGATTCCACTTGCCGGCCAGAACCCGCTGAGCGACCTCGCGGCCCCACCGTCAAGTTTCGGTGAATCGGGACAGAACAGCCTCATCGCGCTCAGCCAGCAACCTGACCTTCAGGCCACGCAGTTCCAGCTCCAACCGGGACTGCGGGTCGGCTCGATCGATTCGGCGAGCCCGACAGAGGGCACAGGACTGGGCACGGTGGGCTCGGAGGCAGGCTCCGCGCAAGAGGCGTCGAACGCAGCCGATGGGAATGGCGCAAGCGCCGATGCCACCGAGAACGGTGGAGGCGTCGGAACCGGGGAGGGAGTAACTGATTCCGAGGGCAGCGGCTCATCCGAACTGGTTGCAGCGGTCCGTATCTCGGGGGTCGGCGGCACGAAGATCATCGAACTCAACGGCCCAGGCAATGGGAATGCGGGCTCTGTCGGACAGAGTGATCGCGGCCTGGGTGAGGAAGGTTCCGGCCCGGGAGAAGGCGGCGTTCCGGACGGCGAGCCCGACGGAGACGGGCGTCTCAGACCGCTGCCAAGGTCGCAGTACGGCATCATCCTCGTCTCGAACAACCGCAGCGAAATTCCAGAAGCGAACGGCGTACTCACAGGAACGCCGGTCTACACCGTCTACATTGATGTACCGGAATCCCCGCGCAAGTGGGTCTTGCAGTATTGCGTGCCGGAAGAGAAACGCCAATCAGGCGAGAGCACCGGAGTGATTCGCATCAAACGCGTTAAGCGAGTCGACCCGCCCCACGTACTTGTTTCCCAACCATTGCGACTCAACCTCCCCCCGAACAACACCGCGCCGGCAAGTGTGGTCGTGTATGCGAAGGTCGATGAAGAGGGCAATCTCGCCGACTCTCGCGTGATCCGTGGCGCCGACCCGGAAACTGATCAGTTGATATTGGCGAATCTACAGTCCTGGGACTTCCATCCCGCGTTCCAGCACGGTGAACCAGTCTCGGTCGAGGCCGTGTTCGGTATCCCGCTCTACTAGACTTCGACCCCTTGCGGCGGCCGTCCTCTCAGGGGGCGGTTGTGTTATCTTACGATTCGCGCGCCGGCCCGATCGGTACCGAAACCGAGACCCTATGAAGTGTAGTTTTTCCGGGCAAGAGATCCCGACTGACAAGCTACTGATTCTGTACTACCCGCCGTCGCACTCGCACTACGATTGGGACAAGTCGGTGTATGCCGCTGCCCGTGCGGGCGCGGCCCTTCAGCAGCTTACCGAAACACTGCGCAGCTTTCGCAAGCGTTTCGTTTTGGGCGCGAAACCCCTCGTGGGATTCGTACTGGCAGCCATTGGGTTGGCCATCCTGCTCCACTGGGGGTTGGCGGTCGTGACGAATTGGTCCGGCTCTGGATTCTTCTTTCGCTACATCGAACCGCTCATCGCCGGGGTGTTTTTACTCTTCGCGCGTTTCCGCATCAGCCCATTGATGCGTCGCAAGCGGCGCTGGAGCACAGAGGGGAAGAAAGCAGTCGACGATGAACTCGCCGAGATCAAAACGGCGATGGCCGCGATGTCAGAGGACCCAACCGCCGAAGAGGCTGCGGTGGTTCTGCGCCGCAAATGTCCCGACGTCATTTCCGAGATCGCCTTCGATGGCAGCTACTTTCGGGCGTTCACCTACATGGACTTCCTTTTCTATCCGCAACTGAAGCACCCCACCGCGAAGGAAGAACTACCCGACAAGCACAGTCTCAACCGTGATGCCTACTACATCGGGAACGTGGTCTACGATGGCTGGCGGCTCTTCCACAAGAACCAGCCCGAACTCATCGATCCGCGTTTCGCGGATAGCGACGGCCGTCGCGGCGTCATCTAGCCGTATTCCTACCACGGAACTTTCCCCTCCGTTGTTCGTAAAATAGAGACAGCATTCGTATTCCGATGCTCTGAGCACTGGAATGCGTTGAGGGCATGAACGACCTCACACTCATCGCCTCGGCCACGGGCCTGGGTTTCCTGGCGGGAATTCGACTCTACGCCACTGTCCTCACGTTGAGCCTTGCCATCAAACTTGGCTGGCTCGAACTTGGGGGCCGCTTCGCGCATCTCGAAGTGCTTGGCAATTGGTGGGTCATCGGCATCGCCACGACCGCGTTCACCGCCGAGTTCTTCGCTGACAAGATTCCTTGGGTCGATTCGCTATGGGATTCGGTCCACACGTTCATCCGGCCCCTGGGTGCCGCGCTTCTCGCATTCACAGCGATCGGCGACCTTGACCGGACCGTACAAGTATCCGTGGCGTTGCTGGCCGGCGGAGTCGCCTTCGCGGGTCACTCGACGAAGGCCGCGACGCGCATGCTGGTCAACTCCAGCCCGGAGCCTGTTTCAAATATTGCTCTGAGCCTTGCCGGTGACGTGGCCGTTCCGGTCGGCGTCTGGTTCGTCCTGAACTATCCACTCGCGGCGGGTGCCGCTGTCGCCGTCTTCCTCGTATTCTTCTTCGTGGTCTCCCCGAGCATCTATCGTCTGGTTCGGGTGCAGTCGAGAGCCTTGGGGTCCTTGTTCCGCCACTGGATGGGCGAGACGCCGGAAGACGATCCAGCAATCTCCGACCCCGCCATCTCTATCAACGCTCCATCCGGCTCGGCCGCCGAATTCGAAGCCCGCCTCGCCGCTTTCATGGCTCCGCTACCGGAGCCCTATTGCGGAACCTTGTGCAAGAAGCTATCGCTCGACGGCCCTCCGCTTGCCATTGAAGCGGTCGCCTCTCGCGGGCTCAGCGGACTCCACAATTCCATCGGGTACGTCTGCTTCGCCCAGGGGGAACTGATCTTCATCACGCGACGCTGGTTTCGCCACCGTGTCCGCACCATCCCGCTCGATCAACTCCGCACGGTAGGGTTTCGTAGCGGGCTCCTGTTGGATGCCCTCGAACTCGATACCGGAGCCGAGACCCACCGCTTCCATATCTTCCGGGAGCACTGGCGGCGCGGCGAGGGATTGGCGGACGTCCTCAGCTCAGCGACCGCTGAAGCCTAAACGCCGGCGCTCTTCTCGGTCTGCTACGAGGTACTGGCAGACTCAGGCAAGACCGGCTTGTTCGGGTCAATCCCCAACCAAAACAGCGAGCCGGCCAGATAGCACGCCGCCACGCCATACAACGGTACGTCCCAGCCCCAGGCATCGATCGCATAGCCAATCGCGGTGGACGCGATCGCGCCGCCGATCTGTCCCGCGGTATTCATCAGCCCGCTGACCGACCCGACATTGTCGCGGCCGACATCCAAGCACACAGCCCAGGAGTTCGGCAGCGCAAATTGAATCGCGGAATAGCCGATCGTGAGCAGGATCATTGCGACCATCACGCTTTCGACGGACATCGCAATCAGAATCGCCGTCGCGCTCACGACCCCCGAACTGAGGCCGACACTGCGCCGCGCCGCCTTCAATCCCACCTTCTTCACGAGGACATCGACCGTATATCCGCCGAGATAGTTGAATGCCGCACCGACGATAAAGGGCATCGCGACGTAGGGCGCGAAGTCTTCCAGGCCTTTCGATTCGACCAGATAACTTGGCAGCCAGAAAATGTACCAGTACGAGCCGTAGACGCTGATGTGGTACATCCCGATGATGGCCCACATATTCGGGCTGTAGAGCAGTCGTAGGAGGTTGCCGTGCCCCCCGGCCTCGACCGGCTGCCCGATCCGTTCCAACTCTGCCGCGTTAACCCCTTTCATGTCCGCCGGATTGTCGCGGAACCAGACCCACCACCCCGCAGCCCATATGACGCCGAGCACGCTGAAGAGATAGAAGACCGCGCGCCAGTCATAGTACTTCAGAATCGGCTGCACGATGAACGGCGTGAGCGCGCCGCCCACACTCGCGGCCATCCAAACGACACCCTGCGCCCGACCGCGCTCATCGGGGGGGAACCAGCGGCGAATCACGCAAGTTGCGTTGGGGTAGGCACCCGCCTGCAAGCCACCGAACACCCCGCGCACGGCCAGCAACCAGAAGTAGTTGCTGACAACACCGGTAAGGGCCGTCAGCACCGACCACCACATAACCAGATGAGTCAGAACGCGCCGCGGCCCGAAGCGGTCGCCCAACCATCCGGTCGGGATTTCAAACACGCCGTAGGCCAGAATGAACACGCTGAACACATAGCCCATCTCAGTGTTCGAGAGGCCGAGTTCGTCGGTCATCGCCGTTTTCACGTTGCCGATAGCAACGCGATGAAGATACGTCATGACCGAGAACAGGAACAAACCGGCCAGTACGGCCCAACGCATTCGGGATGGTTGCATAAGCTAGCGATTATGTCAGACAGGGAGCCTGATTCGTGTCCCGTGTCCCGTGTCTCGTGTTTCGTGATGCGGACAACAGGCGACGGAGGCGCGGATGTGAATCCGCGCGTGCGGGCGTGAGCCCGCGACCGATCGGGTTTGTTCGGTGGGGCCGGGCTTTGACCGGTGGGCCTGAGAACCGAGGACTCGGTTCTCGGCAAGGCTGGAGCCTTGCGCCACGTGGGGATCGGGTCTGTTCGCGGGTTTTGGGCGGTGCTTGGCCGGCGATGGCGGATTCTGTCAGGTGGGGAGATTTGGTTGCGTCGATTGCATCGTCTTTCGGTCAAAGCGGGTCCAGAGGACTGGCGGGGTTTGCGACGCTGTTGGGACGATGCGGCCCAACCCGTCGCTGGCGCTCTGGGCTCGGTGGGTGGGCTTTGCATGCCGTCGGATGGACGAAGGAAAACCCGCGGACCCCAAAAGCGGGGACCGCGCTACGGGCGCTTGCTGTATCGGCCGGGGCTGTGAAAAATTGGGGACTGTACCAAGCGCCGCCTTCCGAAGCGCATTGCCCACAGGGTTTCCAAGCGGCGCGCCGTGGGCTGTCCCCATTTTTTCCGGCCCCAGTTTTTCCGGCACGGGGGCTAGGGGCAGTGTAACCCGGTGGGGGCGGGTTGGCCGGGGGGCGTGGGTCGAAGTGGTTGATTCTTTGGCGGTTGTTGTTCGGCGAGATGCGTGACTGGCGGGCGCGGGGTTGGTGATTCTTGTTTCTCGCGAAGGCGCGGAGGACCGCCCAGCTCGCCACGACGACGGAATGGGTTTGGATGGCAATCCGTTGGTCATGATGGCGGGGCCTCGGCTTGGTCCGGATGCTGCTCGATCGGGGGACACTCTGGTTGGAGGGCCTGGCCGGCGTAAGCGGTTGTGATCATTGGGTTGCGCCGCTGGGTTTGGTGAGTCCGCCGAGGGGGCGCTGTGCCAGGGAAGACGTCGTGAGGTGCTCATTTCAAAAAGTAGTAGCCTGTCCCCGACTTTCTCCTCCGGCTTTCTCGACTTTCCTTGTCCCCGACTTTCCCCGTAGGGTGTTCATTTCAAGATAGTTGGATTCGGATCGGCATGGCGCTGGAGCTTCTATTTAGGTGACTGTCCCTCCGCGTCCTGGGTCCTTTGGATCTCTTGTCTCCCGTCCTTTGCTTGTTCAGCCGCTTGCCAGATATGCCCCCCTATCAGCTCCACGGAAACGATGCCGAGTTTTTCCTGGTCATCACAAAGTTCCTGGCGCAGACCCATCGTGTCCACCTTATCCAGCAGAGCTGTGTCGTATAACTGTCCTCTGTGGGGTGTTAGAGTTATTTCGTAGGTCACCGTCCCGCCACTCCCAGGGTTGCCGAAGCTATCGAAACACCCAAGCGAATACGCTGAGACGGTCGCTAAAGATTGATTCTGCAAAAACACCCAGCGTCGATTATCAGCCAGAACACCTCTCATAGGGGCAGAGTCCCAATTGACCCACGACTCCTCAAACGGAATCAATGTATTCACGATTCGCCGTGGTGGCGTGGGTTTCGGACGACCGTGGCAATGCCAGAGACAAATCGACAGGCCGAGTACAAGTAGAAGCCTCCTCACTATGGTTCCTCACCCAGGAGTTTAATAACTTCCTCTCTTGCCTGCTTCTTACCCAATGAGTTCTTCTCTTTGGCGACCGTGTTCGCAAAATCGTTAGCAATTTTCTCGGATTCAGCCGCCGGCCGATTAACCTCGGCGGCCATGTCAGTGGCCAGTTCCACAGAATGGCCGAAAAGTAGGGGGCAGGAAAGGTAGGGGACAGGCTTGGAGTGCACCCCAAGGCTACTACTTTCCTGCCGCCGCTGCCTGGACCTTCTTGGGACGACCGGTGCGCTTCGCGTTCGGCTTGCGGCCGAAGGTCGCCTCCAGGCGTTTCACAAACCCCTCGCCGCCGAGCGGACGCCCTGTCCGCGTGGCGTGGCGCAGTGCCGCCATCTCGGCGGCGTCCTCGTCGCGCGTGCGCCGCAGGATCTCGCGCCAGTCGCGGTCCCGGTTGACCTGCTTCCACAAGTCCTCGTCCAGCAAGCCCAGCGCGTCGCGGCCCTCGACATGCGCCCGCGCGCTCGACCATTCGTACTCGGTTGCGTCGGCGACGAGCCCTGCCCGCACCGGGTTTAGATCGCCGTAGCGCAGTGCCGTCCAGAGGTGGTCGCGGTCGAGTGGACACGAATAGTAGCGGTTTTGCCAGAGGTGTCCGTTCCCGCCCCAGCGCTCGTGCAACCGCCGCGCGTACTCGCCGTGCAGCCGTCCGAGGGCTTCGGCGAATGCCGCCGGGCGCTCCGGGATGGCGACCAGATGGACGTGGTTCGTCATCAGGCAATAGCCGAGCAGACGCATGCCGGCGCGAGCGGCGTGATCCCGCAGCAACCGAAAGTAGCGGCTGCGGTCGTGGTCGTCGAAGAAGGTTTGTTGGCGGTTGTTGCCCCGCTGAGTGAGGTGATGCGGTTCGCCCACCGCAACCACCCGTGCGAGTCGGGCCATTGTGTTGTCGCGCCGTCAGCATATCACTTGCTCGGTTCACTCGGACTCAAAAGTAGTAGCCTGTCCCCGACTTCCCGGTTCTGGTCTGTAACTCCGGCGACTTCCAGCAGGAAGTTGTAGGCCCCGAAGAGTTCCTCGGTGGCTCCCGCCGAGACGTCTAGATGCTCGTCGGATAGTTCCAACTCCGATAGCGGTTCGTCCTTAGGTGAATTGCTTCTCTTCTCGGGCATGACGCTGTTCTCCGTTGTCGATTGGTTTGTGATTCGGCCTTCAGTCTAAGAAGCGACAAGGGTCCGCGAGAAGCATCAGTCGACGCAAAAGGGGACCGCTAGAGGGACGGGAGCCCTCTATGTATCATTAGCCAATCAGATCACGTTCCGATGGATTTGGGACGAACACTTCTCCCGATGGTAGACGCAGAACCCATGGTTCGAGAGTGTCGTCTGAAAATAATTCCAGCGCCTGTCCGTCGTCGAAGAAGAGCACCGGGTCTACCCGGCAGACTTGCGATTGGATAGACACGCTTACGATGGACCTGTCGGTTAAGTTCTCGACAAGGGGCTCCGATCCCTCTAGTCCCGAAGCGGCTACGATTACTCCATTCTTTATGAGACGCCAGGAAGCCATAGTATTGAGGTTCCAGTTCTGGCCGTATAGCGTGAGTACAGGGGGAGCCCAGATTGCATGATCGATCCGAAGAGGTAAATTGCTCTCAAGAGCATGAATTATGCGCTTCATTGTGTCTGGTCGATGTGTGTTCGGTCCCGAACAAGAGTCTTCGTGTCAGATGTTCCTCTTGGAGAACCCAAATAGGACAGCCTCAATTATCATGTGTGGAGTGCACCCCAAGGCTGAGACAAAGAAAAGAGGGGCACGGAACCATTCGCTGAAAGATGGTAGCGTTTTGCGGCGATCGGCTGCATAGTGGAGCGAGCCGGGGAAGCGGACGCGGGCTCTGCTGGAGAGCAACCCGCCGAGGAATACCCGGCCGGA